>Ga0316579_10000906_pt1 | contig 10286 bp, 8 predicted proteins | sample J5NA_2_FD_203074 | JGI IMG/M metagenome (GOLD analysis project Ga0316579, IMG submission 203074) | Rhizosphere microbial communities from salt marsh grasses in Alabama, United States - J5-7_160517rDrA | ecosystem: Host-associated > Plants > Roots > Rhizosphere | place: USA: Alabama | collected...
CTCCTGCGCCGCGGCGGTCCCCGCATGGTCTTCCAGCCCCAGCTGTCCCTGACCCGTCTGGAGGTCGCCGGGTACGAGGCCCTCGCCCGCTTCCCCGGCGATCCCGAGCAGGACCCGGAACGGTGGTTCCGGTCCGCCCACGGCGTCGGCCTGGGGGAGGAGCTGGAGGGGCGAGCGGTCACCAACGCCCTGCTGGCGGGCTCGGCCCGCCCGGAAGGGACCCTCCTGGCCGTGAACGTCTCGCCGGCCCTGCTGGGCAGCGAGGTCCTGTCCACCTGTCTGCCGGCGGACCTGACCGGCATCGAGGTTGAGCTGACCGAGCAGGAGGCGCTGCAGGATCCGGACCTGCTGCGCTGGGAGCTGAGCAAGCTCAGGGAGCGGGGCGCCCGGCTGGCGATCGACGACGTCGGCGCCGCCCACTCCGGGCTGCGCCGCGTGATGGACCTGAGACCGGACGCGGTGAAGCTCGACCGCCACCTGGTGGACGGGGTCGCCTCGAGCACGTCCAGGGCAGCGGTGGTCAAGGCCGTCGTCGAGATCGCCGAGCACATCGGCGCCTCGGTCTGCGCCGAGGGAGTGGAACGCCTGGACGACCTGCTGGTCCTGGCCGACCTCGACGTGGCGCTCGTCCAGGGCAGGCTCGTCGCCGGCCCGGCCAAGGAATGCGGCCCCGTGGACGAACTGGTCGTGACGGCCTGCCGGAACTCGCTGCAGCACTCCCTGCACTGGCCGACGATCTCCCCCCTCGGCTCCGGGGGCAGCCCGCTGGGGACGGGTTCGACCGACCTTGAGGACCTGCTCGGACGGCTGGCAGAGGTCAGGGAGCTGGAGGACCTCGCATGCCTGGTCGGCCTCGGGGCCCGGGTGGTCCGGTGCGACGCGCTCAGCCTGAGCCTGCTGTGCGAGAGGGGCCAGTCCCTGCAGCCGCTCGTCTGCCGGAACGGCCGGGCCGACGGCACAGGACACCGTCTGAGCGAGCGTCCCGCGGCACGGGCCTGCCTTGACGAACGTCGCATCATCCCCCTGCAGGCCGGCGGCGGGATCCCCGCATCGGAGCAACGGCTGCTGTCCGGGAAGGGGCACTCCGGGGTGCTCCTGGTCCCGGTGAACGGCCACGGGCGCACCCTGGGCCTGCTGGAGTGCTACCTCACGACCCCGAGCCCGTGGACCCGGCGCCAGATCCGCCGCGCCCGCGTCCTTGCCTCCGTCGTCGGACCGGTCACGGCGTCCCTGCTGGACCGGGATCCAGCGGCCGACCTGCGCTGAGCTCCCGGTCCCCGCGGTGCGGGGGGCCGTCCGGCGGGACGGGCCGTTCCGGAGGGGCGCCGGCATGCCTGCCGGACGGGGCCGGCCGTACTGGGCTGCCCCGGTCGGCCGTGTGACGGCGGGTAGGTGACGCGGTGCCGGACGCCACCGGCCGAAGCAGGATCGCCGGGAACCACACGGTCGGTGCCCGTTCTGCCACATGGCACATGGCGACGGTGCAATCGAACGTTGTCCGTCCGAGCGAAAATCACAAAGCAACAGTTCAGGCCATGGTTGACGGATTTTCCTTGAAATCATTCCAGAACGTTGCCGTATCAATCAAGGTGGTCATACACTCCAGTTCATAACCACCTGCCATGTGGCACATCGGATCCGGCCGCATCGTCGTGAACCCATCGGGAGGCACTCATGACGAGACTTCACCGATCGAACAGCAACCACCCGACGATGCCGGATCGCACGATGACAGATGGCACCCCGGGGTCCGGGGACGCAGGAGGACCGCGCCGGTCGCCCGTCGAACGGGCCGTCCCCGGATCCTGCCCGCCGGGCACCGGACCGACCACGGCGGTCACCGCGGCGCGGCCCGCCCGGCCCGGACGACGACGGCTCCCTGCGGCAACAGGGAGCCGTCCGACGTCGAGTACCTCGTCCCCGTACAGGCCCTACGCCCGATTCAGGACAAGGAGACATCGTGTCCACGATAAGGAGAAGTCTTCGTTCCCGTCCACCGCGTCCGGGACGTCGCCATGCTGCGCGCGGTGGACGTCACCGTGCTGGCCGCAGTGCCCTCGCGCGTCCCTACACCTTGCTTACCTTGCTGTTTGCGTCCGCAGTGGGGGCCTTCTGCGCTCTAGCCGCCTGTCAGAACTGTTGGGTGGGGATAGCCGTCACGACCTTCGTCGGTGTGGCAGCGGGCATGATCACCCTCTTCCACATGATCAGACTCTTCCTGGTGGGGCACTAGGTCCTGGCTTCTCGCGTTCCCGGGGGGACGTCGGCGCTCCCCCGGATCCAGGCGGCCGATGGGGCCCGATCGGCACCCACTCCCCACCGTCCTCAGGTCCCGGCACGCTAGGGACTGCAAGCATCCGCACCCCCTCCGTGAAATTTTCGCACTCGTGCGAGGACGAGCGGTCCGGTTCTCCCCGCACGGGCCCGACGGCCCGGCCCCCGTCCCCCGAGGAGATCGGACCGACCGATGATTTATATGAAAATGATACAAAGTTGACAACTTCAGGACAGTTGATCCACCCACCTCGTACACTACAATGTGCCACGTGCCATATCGCTGGACGTGAGGAAGTCACATCGCTGCCTGACGGTGTCCATCGATACCAGATCACACCCGGAGGATCCATGCTGCCGTCCGTACGAGGCGATGGTACGCATCGCCTCGTACGATCCGGGCCCCGACGAGCTGCTCAGCCGCCAAATAGCACATGGTTGTCACCTCCGGCACGACGAACACGTCCGGCAACCGGAGGATCCGGTGCCACTCGATCGTCGTCGTCACGGGGCCGAACAGGGGATCTGCCTTGTCGCACGGCGCGCCCCGCGCGCAACGTGCCCGTCGCGCGCGCCAGGATCTCCGAGTCGAGTGGAAGCACCCCGGCACGTCAGCGGTCATCTCGTGGCTGCCCATTGCGTGTATCCGTATCACTGGCACATGCCTCACAGGCATGCATGCAGCAAGCAGAAACATCGCAAGCAACTCTGCATTCCAGCAACAGCAACGTCGCACTCCGCCACCTGTCACGACCCAAACGGAGGTGGTGCCGGACAGCGATCCACCACTGCTCCGGTCGACAGGGAGAACGGAAAACAGTGTCGATCGTCCAGCAGGACCGGTCGTCCCGGAGAAGAGGATGAAGATGGCAGCCACCAACCATCCGGCGGTGCTTCGGCGGCGCCTCCGCGTGGAGCTCAGGAAGGCCCGGGCGGAAACCGGGATGACCCAACGGGACATCGCCGAGCAGCTCGACTGGTCGCCGTCGAAAATCATCCGGATCGAGAACGGCGCGGTCGCGATCAGCACGACCGACCTGAAAGCCCTCCTGGATTCCTACGGCGTGACGGACCGCCGACGGATCGATGAGCTCGTGTCCTGGGCCAAGGGATCCCGCAGGCAACCGGGAAGCCAGTACAAGGAGATCCTGAAGCCCGAGGCGATCCAGCTCTTCGGGTACGAGGCCGACGCGCTGGTCCTGCGCAACCACGAGCCCCTGATCGTTCCCGGTCTCCTGCAGACCGAGGAGTACACCCGTACCATCATGAGGAATGTCCTCAACAAGTCTGATGCCCATATCGATCTCTACGTCGACTACCGGGCCGAGCACCAGGAGCTGCTCGACCGCCCTGACCGGCCAGAACTCTTCTTCATCCTCGACGAGGCTGTCCTGCGTCGACCGGTGGGCAGCCCGGAGATGATGTGCCGGCAACTGGAGCACATGATCGAACTCGCGAGACGCGAGAACCTCACGATCCAGATCCTTCCGCTCGCTCTCGGGGCGCATCGCGGGCTCGTCGGGTCGTTCCTCTACCTGGAGTTCCCCCCGGAGCAGAACGACGCCCTGTACATCGAGAGCACCAAGCAGGAAACAGTCATCCGCGAGGACCCTGAACTCACATCGGAATACCTGCAGATATTCTGGGATCTCGAGGTTGTGGCCACACGCCCCCACGAGTTCGAACGTTTCGCAACAAATATCATCGACACCTTCAGGAGCGGTGCCACGAACGAATCCGGTAAGGGCTCCGGCTCGTAGAGCCTGGTCCCCGGTACACCGCCGGCCGCCCGACCGGACCCATGATCACACGATCCGGGTCCCTCACCGGGGACTCGGATCACAGGCCTGTGGTCACGCACCGTGCTTCACGCATACACTTCCCTCGGGGATCCAGGGACGTTCCGTCCCAGGATTTCCGTGACGGCGCGTTCCCACACCGCTCCGACACAGGGAAGAATCATGGGTTCATCGGCTTTCCCCTCTCCGTCCTGGTCCACGAGCAGCTTCTCGGTGCAGGGCAACTGCGTCGAGGTACGGCTCCGGGACGGTGACGTCCAGGTGCGAAACACGCGGGACCGGGAGGGTTCCGTCCTGAGTTTCACGCACGCCGAGTGGACCGCGTTCCTCTCGGGAGTTCGCAACGCCGAGTTCGATCTGCCGAGCCGAACGGGATCCTCCGGAAAGGACGGCGACCGCGCCGGAGCGTGACCGCCGTCCCCGTTCACCGGGCCCGGCCTCACCGGGCCCGACCGGGTCCGGTCCCCTCGCCGGAGAGGGGACGGCCCCCCGTCAGGCGTCGAAACCGGCGCCGACGGCGTCCAGCGCGGCCAGCCACGGCCCGCGCCTGCCCTCGTGCTCGTCGCTGCGGGCCAGGGCCCGACGGGTCAGGGTGATCCCGGCCCAGCGCACCGGTTCCGGCGGGAACGGCAGCGGCCGGGTCCTGACCATGTCCAGCGCCGTGCGCGCTGTGTGCCTGCCCTCCACGAGGTCCAGGCACACCTGGGCCGCGAAACGGCTGCTGCCGACTCCCAACCCGGTGAAGCCCTGGGTCGACACGACCCGGCCGTCGAGGGCCGTGGCCCAGAAGGGGGCGAACCGGCTGCACGTGTCGATGATCCCCGACCAGACGTGGCTGAACCGCACCCCCCTCAGCTGGGGGAAGGTCCGGCGGAAGTCGCCGGCCAGCCGCTGCTCCGTCCCGGCGTTGCGCTGCCGGCGCGGGGAGGTGTCCGACCCGAAGTAGTAGTGGGTGTCCCAGCCGCCCCACAGGATCCGGCGGTCGGGGGTCAGGCGGTAGTAGTGGAACCGGTTCCCGGCGTCCGCGACCCCCTGCCCGCCCGACCAACCGACGGACTCCAGCTGCTCGTCCGTCAACGGCTCCGTCGCCAGGACATGGTCCCAGACCGGCACCGTGTACGGACGGAGCCTGCGCAGCGGGGAACGGAACGCGTTCGTCGCGAGCACCGCCTGCCGGCACGTGACCGTGCCCGAGGTGGTCGCCACCCGGATCCCCTCGCCACGACGTTCCAGGCCCAGGACCCGCGTGTCCTGGCGCAGGTCGGCCCCGAGCCCCTCGGCGGCCCGGGCCAGGCCCTCCACGAGCCGCGCCGGGTCGAGCATCGCCGTCCCCGTCGGGTCCAGCAACCCGCCCAGGTACGTCGGGGAGTCCAGCAGGTCACGGGTCCCGCTAGCCCCCAGCAGCTCCGTGGGCCACCCCAGCTCCCGCGACCTCCGGTGGAGCAGGGCCAGGTGGTCGCGTTGCCAGCGGTTCACCGCGACCGTCAGCTCCCCGCTGCGCGAGAAGGCGCAGTCGATCCCGTGCCCGCGCACGGCGTCCTCGATCGCGTCGAGGTTCTCCCTTCCCAGGCGCAGCAGCTCTGGCATCTGGCCGGGCCAGCGGCCCAGCCCGTTCAGCAGCCCGTGGGTCAGGCTCGCGGAGCAGAAACCGCCGTTCCTGCCGGAGGCGGCCCACCCGAGGCGAGCGGCCTCCAGCAGGAGCACGGGCCGGGCCGGCTCGCGTTCGCGGGCCGACAGCGCCGTCCACAGCCCCGTCAGCCCCCCGCCGACCACGAGCAGCCCGGTCTCGACGTCTCCGTCGAGCCGCGTGCGGGTTCCGGGACCGGCGTCCGGCCGCGTCCACACCGGGCGCCGCACGGCCCCGCCGAGTTCGTCCGTCGACATTTGCGCCTCCACCCGCGGGGGCCTCCCGGTCCGGTGCCCCCGCACCGTTGTCCGTCGTCGGTTCAGCTCCCCCGGGAACGGCGCCGGCGCAGCAGTTCCCCGAGGAGCACGATCAGGAGTGCCAGGTAGAACATGCCCGCCCCGAACACGTAGACCTGCGCGGGGATGCCGCGCTGGGCCGACGTGTAGACGTACTTGGGGAAGGTGTTCACCGTACCGGAGTTGAAGGTCGTGACGATGTAGTCGTCGAACGACAGGCTGAAGGCCAGCAGGGCCGCTGCCGCGATCCCCGGGGCGACGAGGGGGAGGGTCACCCGGCGGAAGGTCTGCAGGTCGTTCGCGTACAGGTCCTTGGCGGCCTCCTCGAGGGACGCGTCGAGGCTCGCGATCCGTGCCTTGACGGTGACGATGACGAAGCTGAGGCTGAACATCACGTGCGCGATGACGATGGTCCAGAACCCCAGGGTCACGACCCCGCCCATGTTGAGGAACAGGGTCAGGAGGGACGCGCCCATGACGACCTCCGGAGTGGCCATGGGCATGAAGATGATCACGTTGACCACGGTGCGTCCCCGGAACCGGTAGCGCTGGAGCGCGAAGGCCACCAGGGTGCCCAGCATCGTGGCCAGGACCGTCGACAGGATCCCCACCTCTACGCTCGTGCGGACCGCCGTGCACACGTCCCCGGAGGCCCCGCAGGGGTTCTCCCAGTTCTCCAGTGTGAAGCCCCGCCACACGATGTTGCTGCGCTTGGCGTCGTTGAAGGAGAAGACCGTCACGTAGGCGATCGGAAGGAACAGGTAGCCCAGGGCGAGGGCAGCGTAGACGCACAGGGCGTTCTCGCCCAGCCAGCGCCGGATCCGGTGGCCGCCGGTACCGGCAGGGGTTCGCCGGCAACCGACCGCACGGGCCCGGGACGGGCCGGTCCTCGTCAGGACGCTCACACCAGTTCCTCCGTTCCCGTACGCCGGATGTACACCAGTACGAGTGCCAGGATGACCGCCATCATGAGGAAGGACAGGCAGGCCGCGGTCGCGTAGTCGTTCAGGTCGACGAATCTCGACTCGATGACGTTGCCGATCATCTGCGTGCGCGTCGTCCCCAGCAACCCAGCGTTCACGAAGTCCCCCGCCGCGGGGATGAAGGTGAGCAGCGTTCCCGCCACCACCCCCGGCATGGACAGCGGGAAGGTCACCCGGCGCAGCACCGTCCAGGGACCGCCGTACAGGTCGTACCCGGCCTCAAGGAGCCTGTGGTCGATGCGCTCGAGACTCGCATAGACCGGCAGGGTCATGAACGGCAGGAAATTGTAGGTCAGGCCGCAGACCACGGCGAAGGACGTCGCCGTGAGGCTGGCGCCCTCCGGCATCAGGTGCATCCACTTCAGGGTCCGCACGACGGTCCCCTCGTCGGCGAGGATCTGCCGCCACGCGTAGGTCCTCAGGATGAAGCTGCAGAAGAAGGGCGCGATCACCAGCACGAGCAGCACGTTGCGCCAGCGCCCCGCCCGGAAGGCGATCATGTAGGCGAGGGGGTAGCCGATGATCAGGGCCGCGAGGGTGGCGACCCCGGCGTAGAGCACCGACCGGCCGAAGTGCTCCTGGTAACGGCTGAGGGCGTCCCAGTAGTTCGCCAGGCGCAGGGTCTGGGTGAACTCGCCGATCTCCCCACCGGGCACACGGGTCTGGGTGGAGGTCCCCAGCAGGGTGACGATCGGCACGACGAAGAACACCCCGAGCCACAACAGGCCCGGCAGGAGCAGGAGGTACGGCACGTGCCGACGGCGCGCCTCGCTGCGAGCGGGACGGGCGCGCCGGTTCCCACCGGGACGGGTCGGGTTCACCCGGGACACGGACGTGATGGACACCGGCTCAGCTCTCCCGCGGATCGGTACGGGGACGCTCGGGAGCGCCGGCCGCAGCGGCATCCAGACCGAAGGTGTGCTCGGGTTCCCAGGCCACTGTCACCGTGCTCCCGGCGGGGAAGCGCTCGCCGATCCCCAGGTTCTGGGAGAAGACCGTCAGGTCCTGGCGCCAGGGCATCCGCACGACGTACTGGGTGGAGACCCCGGCGAAGCTCGCGTCCAGGACGACGCCGCCGGACAGACGGTTGCAGTTCTCCGGGACGAACTCCTCGGGGGCGCGCAGGCGGATCTTCTCCGGTCTCACGCCGACCAGGATGTTCCTGTCCCGGGAACTGACCCGCGAGCGCGGCACCCGCAGTTTGTTCCCCCGCACGTCGACGACGAGGTGCGTTCCCAGATCGCCGGCGTGCTCGCCGTCCAGCAGGTTGGACTGTCCGAGGAAGTTGGCGACGAACGTGGTGACCGGTGACTCGTACAGGTCCGCGGGCCTGCCGAGCTGCTCTATCCGTCCACGGTTCATGACGGCCACGGTGTCGGCCATGGTCATGGCCTCCTCCTGGTCGTGGGTCACGTGGAGGAAGGTGATCCCGACCTCCGTCTGGATGCGCTTGAGCTCCAGCTGCATCTGGCGGCGCAGCTTGAGGTCCAGGGCTCCCAGGGGCTCGTCCAGCAGCAGGACCTGGGGCTGGTTGACGATAGCCCGGGCGAGGGCGATCCTCTGCTGCTGGCCGCCGGACAGCTGTCCCGGACGGCGCCGGGCCAGGTGGGGCAGCTCCACGAGGTCCAGCGCGTCCATGACCGCGGGTTGCACGTTCTTGCGTCCCCGTCGGCGCAGGCCGAACGCGACGTTCTCGAAGACGTCCAGATGGGGGAAGAGCGCGTAGCTCTGGAAGACCGTGTTGACCGGACGCCGGTGCGGCCGGGCATGGGTGATGTCGAGGCCGCCCAGGCGGATGTCGCCGGCGTCGGGATCCTCCAGGCCCGCCACCATGCGCAGGGTCGTCGTCTTGCCGCACCCGGAGGGGCCGAGGAGCGCGAAGAAGGATCCCTTCGGGATGGTCACCGACAGATCGTCGACGGCCAGCAGGGAACCGTAACGTTTGGTCAGACCCCGCAGCGAGAGGCTGCTGCCGGTCCGCGTGGAGTTCTCCCCTGTCCTCATCACACGCCCAACGCCCGTTGGAACTGGTCGGTGAAGGTGGTCTCCTCCTGGGTCGTCAGGGTGCGGACGACGGGGGCCTTGGCGAGCGTCTTCTCGTCGGGGAAGATCATCCAGTTGTTCAGCAGGGTCGGGTCGAGCCGGGACATCTCCTCCTTGGCACCGACCACCGGGCACACGTACTGGACGTACTGGGCCACCTTGGCCGCGATCTCCGGCTGGAAGTAGTAGTTCAGGAGGATCTCGGCGTTCTGCTTGTGCCGGGCGCCCACGGGGATCATCAGGTTGTCGCTCCAGAGCAGGCCCCCGGCCTCGGGCAGCAGGAAGGTCCACCGCCCTCCTCCCTCGGCGTTGAGCTGCGCGATGTCACCGGACCACGCGAACGAGGCCAGGGCGTCCCCCGACTTCAGGGACTCCATGTAGTCGTTCCCGGCGACCTGCCGGATGTACCCGTCCGTGACCTTCTTCTCGAACTCGTCGAGGGCGTTGCCGAACTGGGCCTCGGTGAACTTGGTCACGTCCGTGCCCTGCTCCGACATGATCAGGCCGAGGGTGTCCCGCATCTCGGACAGCACCATGACCCTGTTCTTGAGCTTCTTGTTCCACAGATCCCCGACGCTCCCGATGGTGATCCCCATCTGCCGGATCTTGGTGGTGTTGTAGGCGAGACCGGTGAAGCCCGACTGCCAGGTCACGGAGTAGTTGCGTCCGGGGTCGTAGTCGACGTTCTGCAGGTCCGCCCGGAGGTTCTTGAGGTTGGGCATGGCCGAGCGGTTGAAGCGCTGGACGAAGCCCTGCCTGATCATCCGGGCGGCCATCCAGTCCGTGATCGTGAAGATGTCCCGGCCGATGTCCTTGCCCATGCGCAGCTGTTCCTGGACCTTGCCGTAGAACTCGCTGTTGTCGTTGATGTCCTCGGCGTAGACGGGTTTGATCCCCGTCTTGCGCTCGAAGTCGATCAGGGTGGGGTGCTTCTTGCTGTTGTCGTCGAAATCGAGGTACGCGGGCCAGTTGGCCCAGTTCACCTTGTGCTCCTGCAGGGAGCGGTCCTCGGCGACCGTCGGCCTGGAGGACGAGGAGGACTTGCCGGAGGTGCCGCAGGCCGACAGCATCGTCCCCGCCCCGAGGGCACCGGCCCCGGCGAGAACCGATCTGCGCGAGAACCTGCCGAGGGCACGATGGGCCCGGACGACGGCTTCCGCTTCCTCGGGCAGCGAAGAAGGTTTCTGAGGCTTCACAGGTCTTCCTTCCGGTCTTCACGGCAGTGACCGGCCGCTGAGCGGCCGTCCACGAGCTTGATGATCTT
>Ga0316579_10000907_pt1 | contig 10272 bp, 14 predicted proteins | sample J5NA_2_FD_203074 | JGI IMG/M metagenome (GOLD analysis project Ga0316579, IMG submission 203074) | Rhizosphere microbial communities from salt marsh grasses in Alabama, United States - J5-7_160517rDrA | ecosystem: Host-associated > Plants > Roots > Rhizosphere | place: USA: Alabama | collected...
ATCCTCCGCCGCAATACCCAACGCTGCCGCTACCGGTTCACGATCAGACGTCTCGCCAAGTAACATCGGTGGCGCAAGAAACCACGTCACTTCTCTTCCATCAACGTCAGGCTCAAAAGTAACCAGGACCGGGCCTACGGCGAGGTTTAACCGCACCTGGGTGCATGTTTCCGGAATAATGTATTTACGTATGACCCATGCCGTACCGAGAATCGGATGCCCGGTAAAGGCGATCTCCCGTGCGGGCGTGAAAATCCGAACCCGGTATCCACCATCCCCCTCGGGTATCGGGGTTACAAAGGTCGTTTCCGAGAAGTTTATTTCTGCTGCGATTTCCTGCATGGTTTCATCGGACAGACTTTCTGAACCGACTATGACCGCCAGCGGATTCCCCGCATAGGATTGCTCAGCAAATACATCAACCATGTAAATGCGTTGTGTCATGGATATGTGTATCTCATTGAGATAATTGGCCAGGTCCTAGGCGATAGCGGCCGTTGAATAATCCGATGCAATAATAACTTTCTGCCATCGGAATACGCCACAATGACGTGGCAACCGGAGACGCCTGTCTTGCCATGATCGCGTATTTACCGGCGGATTCAACCTCCGTGCCGGTGCAACTCGCGCAAACTGTCGTTCCAATACTTGCCAAGCATGGAAAGTGCGCGAAGCCCTTCCTGTGTACCTGGTTCGCGGGCCAGTTTCAATAATCCACCAAATCCACCTTTGGCGGGTGGCGCTGTGGCAAGCTCGCGACTCATCTGGGTAATCGCGTCAGCCAGACTCGTCAGTACATACTGACATTCCGCACGATCCAGCACCTGCAGCAAGCGCATTAATCCTTCATTACGCGTGAGCCGGTCGAGCAATGTAATACCTTCACTGAAGGCCGAGGCTAGCCGACTGACCATGTCATCCGATAATGCATCCTGGGCCGCAGCGACGAGTGAAGCGAGCTCACCGAGCCGCTGCAGGTCATTTTCATAGTCAGTTGCGGGAAGTGGAGTATCTGTCCGGGTGTTCATAGCGTGGTTCCTCAGAGTAATCCGCGAACGGAGGCCCAGTACATCTTGTTATAAGACATCTTGAACCAGTGCATTGATTTGTTCGCCGCCTTCAGATCGGGCGGATTTTGATAATTGAACATTGCATAGGTCGCCTTGTCGTGACCTGCTTCAATGAAGCAATATACCTTGCCATCGTATTCGGTGACCGGCGTACCGATCTTTACGATGGATGCAATATTCTCGGCAACGACTTCGGCTTCAAAGTGTGCAGCCGAGCCGGTCTTGCTGACGGGAAGGTTGGTGGTGTCGCCCAGCACGTAGACATTATCGTGGCCCTCCATGGTCAGCATGTGCCGATCTGTCGGGATCCAGCCACCCTCGCCCAGATTATTCTTCTCGATCTCCTGCATGCCGCGATGCGCCGGGATGGAAATGAGAAGATCGTACTGGTATTCCGTGCCTTCCATGCTCTTCACGATCTTGTTTTTCGCATCCACCTCTTCAACATTGAACAGCGTCTCATACTCTATGCCCATGCGGTCAAACTCGGGTTTTGCCCACTTGGCAACATTCTCGATACTGTGGATGCGGTTGATCGGGTAATGGTACTTGATATGCACCTTGTCGCGGATGCCACGCGCAACGAAATAATCGTGTAGTGAAAACGTTACTTCAACCGGAGCTATGGGGCACTTATGCGGAACGCCGACGACGATACCAATCTTGCCTCCCTGGAATTCACGCAGTTTCTTGAACATGCTTACCGCGCCTTTTTCGGTGTAGAAGGTTTCGGAACCCTCCACCAGCCCGGGAATCTCTTCCGGCACGATGCGCGATCCGGTAGCGATCACGAGGATATCGTACGAGTGGACCTTACCGCTTTTCGTCCTCACCTGATTCCTGTCAAGTTCAAATTGCTCGACCGGGTCCACATGGAAATCTATGGTAGGTTCGATCAGGGTCGCCTGGTCACGATATAATTCATCCGGCATCATCTGACCGAATGCGACATACAGCAGACCGGGTTGGTACATGTGCCGGTCGGAAGCCGATAACATTGTAATCCGCGCTTTTCGGGTGCGAATCTCTCCGGCCAGACGCCGCGCAAGATTATTGGCCAGTATGGTTCCACCGCAGCCACCACCGACGACTAAGATTCTCATGACATTCTCCTAATGTAAACTTGCCAGCACACTACGGTTCTCCAGGCAGATGCACACATGCCCGAACCGTAACAGACTATTTGATCTTACGAACCGTAATGTGCCAGACATCATCAACCTTCTCGCTACTAACCATTTCGTGTCCAACCTTGTTGATCCATTCAGGAACATCGGAAGCCGTTCCCTGGTCGGTTGACAACAGTTCCAGTGTATCGCCCACGTTTGCCTGCTTCATGTATCTGATAAGCTCCATGAGCGGTCCGGGACAGAATGTATTGCGTGCATCGACGATCTTGGTATCACTCATGTACTTATTCCTCCTGCTGATTTCTTTTCGATCACCACACGCCTAGAACGTGATTAGCTGACCATCTTCGGCGTCGCTCAAAAAACGCGTTAACCCGGTGGGTGGGCCAAGCTCTGGATCAAGTTCGTCTTCCGTGATCTTGAGTAAATCCATCGCCATCGAGCACGGCAGCAATTGCGCGTCGCCAAGTTCGGCCGCCTGCTGGAACAGTTGCCGGAAAGGTGGCACGCCTTTCTGTTCCAGGAGTGTTCCGAATACTCCCTCGGCTGGTGCACCTGCATCATTTCCCTTGACGAAATACGCCAGGGCATTCATGGAAAAAAAGACAGAAACCGTATCACCACTCGCCGCAGCTACCGATGCGAACATTGCGGCCATCTGCAACTTCTCATGTGTACCGGAGACGCACACTATATGTATACTTTTGGACATAATTATCTCGCCTCACTTAGAATTTTCTCGCCATCGATTGCGAGCATTACCATTTTTTTGACACCACACGCTTGAGGGCCTGGTTGCTAAGCGTAAGATCAGCGACAATCGACTTAAGGCGCAGGTTCTCATCCTCGAGTTGCTTCAAACGCCTTGCCTCCATTGACTTATCACCCTCATGCTTCGAGCGCCATCTGTAGAACGTGGTGCCAGAAATCCCATACTTGTGGCATAGTTCCTGGACGTTCACACCGCCCCTGGCTTCCTTCAGCACATTGAGAATCTGTTCTTCTGTGAATCGATACTTTTTCATTACATTCTCTTAATGTATGCACTGATATCCTATGTCACTTATCTGCCTGTCGAGTTGCCCACAAACGCAATTCCAGCAAACTGTATCCGCCTCCTTTTCCCTATCGTTGCTTATGCTCGGGATTTCCCGTATCAGACTTCACCACGCGTCCAGCTGAAACGCTTGATGAGCAACACAATGGCGCCATCAAGAAAATATCCGATAGCACCGATAATCAGTACCATCGCCATCAGGTAGTCGTATTGCAACGTCTCGCGTGCATCCTGGATGGTGTAGCCCAGACCGGAATCCACACCCAGAAATTCCGCGGGAACCAGTACGATCCACGCAACCCCGAGGGCGAGCCGAATCCCCGTGAGAACATCAAATGCAATCGCCGGTACTATGATCTGCGTCAGCATGTGCCAGCGCTTGGCGCCGAGGTTGCGCGCCACCTTGAACCAGGCGGGATCCACCTTGGCAAGGCCCGAGGCAGTCGCAAAGGCCACGGGCCAGACCGAAGCAATTGCTATAAGGAAGATAATCGCCTGTTCCCAGGTTACAAACACAATCACGGCAATCGGCTCCCACGAGAGCGGACTGATCATACGCAGTAACTGGAACGGTGCATTACTCAGCTCACGGAACAATCTGCTGCGGCCCATGAGAATGCCGATGGGTACACCGATGACGATGGCTATGAGAAGACCGAGGCCCAGGCGATAACCACTGGACTCAATGGCACGCTGGATCAGTCCGTCTTCCCAGGCAAAACCAATTGCCTTGAACGCCGGTATAGGTCCGAAGTCGGCAAAGTGTGCCATCGTGGGGTCAGATGAAACAAAGTAGATCCCGGCCCACCAGAGTCCGAAAAGAAGTGCCAGCCCCAGGAAAAAGTTCGAAATACCGCCTCCCACATACATCAGTACACGGGAATACTGGAATCCATTTACATTGGTAGAAAGTGTTCTCTCGTTCATGATTTATCCACTATGGTGCCAACTAAAACGCTTGATAAGCAGCACGCAGGCGCTATCGAGAATCCAACCAATAATACCTATAACCAGCACCATCGCGGTGAGATGGTCGTAGGCCAGGGATTCTCTCGCATCTTCGATGGCGTACCCAAGACCGGATGTGACTCCAAGGAATTCGGCCGGCACCAGTACTACCCATGCGATACCCAGAGCGAGCCGTATGCCGGTGAAAATATCAAATGCAATCGCCGGCATAATAATCGCCGTTACCATATGCCAAGGCTTGGCGCCAAGATTACGCGCAACCTTGAACCATGACGGATCCACCTTGGCCAGACCGGCAGCGGTTGCGTACGCCACCGGCCATACTGAAGCAATGGCAATCAAAAAAATAATCGACTGGTTCCAGGAGAAGAACACCAGCACTGCCAACGGCATCCAGGAGAGCGGGCTGATCATGCGCAATAACTGGAACGGCGAATTGCTCAGTTCGCGGAACTTCTTGCTCCGGCCCATAAAGATGCCGACCGGCACACCGATGACTACAGCGATGAGAAGGCCGACGCCCAGGCGGTATCCGCTCGCCAGGATGGCACTCTGGATCGACCCCGATGCCCACATCTCCGGAAACGCCTGGAGTGTGGGAATCGGGCCGAAGGAGGCAAAATGGGTGGTATGGGGATTGAGATAAATGAAGTATCCGCCAATCCACCAGAGCGCAAACAGGATTGAAAGCCCAATAATCGCGTTGGAAAAGCGCCGCCATGCCGATCTGAAATGACCGGATGTAGCGTTACCCTGCATGGGCACAACATCGGCATGTGGGGCGCCATTACTCATAGTTCCACGATCTCCGTTCGCGTATAGGGATCTCCCGATTTCGGTACGCTGGGATCGTTCTTCCAGGCGGGATTCATTTCAAGAGATTTCTTGATGAAGCCATAATTGACCAGGTCATCCGCAACAAACTCGGGCGTGAGTTTTTTAAGGAACGTATCGTCACCGGTAATCACTGTTTTCTTCAGGTCAGAGACAACAAGTTCCGTAGCGGACCGGTATGGCCAACCCTGGAAATCAATACGATCCATACCCCACTCCGGATGTTTGATCGCATTCGGATTCTTGTAATAGGCGGGATCGTAGAACAGCATTGCGCGTTCGACCACCTCTTTTGGAAATGGCAGATATCGCTTGCCATCGCGGGAGAGCATTACCGCCATCTCTTTCCGGTTCTGGGCAAGATGAATCTGCGCCTTGATAATCGCATTGTGCACGCCCTGCGCCCAGGCCGCGCGGTCCGGATCCATAGTATCGGCTTCGTGCATGACGACTACACAGCACGGATGCCCTTTCCAGACATCACCGGTAAATCGCAGTACCTTGCCACCGGCCTTGAGTTCACCCAGGGCATTGAAGGGTTCGGCCACGCAATAACCGTCAATCGATTTCGCCGCGAGCGCGGGCGGCATTTCGGGCGGATTCAGGACCAGGAAATTGCATTCGTTGGACGCCAGTTTTGCGGTTTGTGGGCGAATCACCGGGGTGATTCCGGCGTCCTTCATAATTCTTTGCGAGACGATGTTGTGTATCGAATACCAGTATGGTACAGCAAACTGCTTGCCTCCAAAGTCCTTGGGTGAATTGATACCGCTGTCCTTGCCGACAACGATAGCCGAGCCATTCGTATGATCCCATGCCGTGATCTTCACCGGATAGTTGTTGTTGTAACGCATCCAGATCGGAATCGGTATCAACATGTGGGTCAGGTTGAAGCGATGCGCGGCAAATGCCTCGACCAGTGGCGACCAGCCACGGATCAGGGTTGGCCGAACAGAATCGATACCTTCATCCTTCAGGAAGCCCAGTTCATGTGCGACCAGCAACGCGGCTGAATCGGTGATGGGGATGTAACCTATGCGTACGACCGGATCCCATTTTTTCTCCAGTGCAAACGCGGATTTCGGAAGTACACTGCTTAGCGCCGCTGCCCCGCCCATCTTGAGAAAATCGCGCCGGTCAACGCCGGTACCCAGTACGCCCTTGAATAGCGGGTCATACTCCAGTACAAGGTTTGGATCGTTAATCCCATCGCCATGCTGCTTATATATATTCTTCATGTTGGGCTCCTCCTGTGGGTTAGCCTGGTTTTCCGAACTCTACATCTCGGTACGGTTATTTCATCTTGTTCTGGAGACATTGGTGATTCCCGCCTCCAGTGTCTCGCTTGCGGCATCGTCTCCCGCACCTACATTGGGAACGCCAGCATTTGCCGCTTCCTGGAAAGTCTGCATCAGCCGCGCCCGCATATCCTGGACAGCAGCGTCCTGTCGGTCGCGCGGATCATCAAGATCCACCCTGATGTCGTGCATGATCTTGCCGGGGGCGCCCGCCATGATGAGCGCGCGGTCGGCCATCAGGACAGCCTCGTCGATGTCATGGGTAACCATTACCAGATTGAATCCGAGCTTCTTGGCGATGGAACGGACATCACGTTGCAGGGAAGCACGCGTAAACGCATCGAGCGCGGAGAAGGGTTCGTCCAGCAACAGCAACTCGGGCTCCATGACCAATGAGCGGGCTAGTGCAACCCGTTGCTGCTGGCCGCCCGAGAGATCCTGCACGTTATTATTGACATAGTCGTCGAGATCGACCAGATGGATCGCCTCGGCAACACGTTCCCGCATTTCGGCCTGGGGCCAATTGGCAAAGCGCAGGCCAATACCAACATTCTGGGTAACCGTCATCCACGGAAATAGATGAGGCGCCTGAAACATCATGACCCACCGAGATGACGGTCCTTCTACCAGATCATTATCGAGTTTGACCGAGCCACTGGTGGGACTCAACAAACCCGCCAATATATGGAGAAGGGTCGACTTGCCGCAACCGGATCGACCTATGATGACAAGCGCTTCTCCGGGATCTGCTTCAACATCGACCTTCTGGAAGGTTAACGGGCTCCGCGCGGTATAGCGATGAGTAAGATCCTGAATCTTTATATGAACTCCGCGTGTTGCCATTAATACGTTCCTCTTATTATTTACTTCTTTGCTCTAGCCATTCCCGGTATGTACCGGTTCAATAGGTGTCGCCGGTTATATACACGTCAAAACTGAAACACATGGCGCAACTGTTAAAGAAACAGATCCTGCCTCAGGCACTATTCAGCCGTGTATTCACCTGTTCCAATCGCCGAGCGAGCTCTTCCTCATCGAACAGGCCGCGCCGGATCATTGAGTGCGCCAGTGCCAACAGCTGTCGCTCCGGAAACGGAACATCCTGGTAGAGGTCCTTGGAGAGTTCATCTTCCTCCCAGCGACGTTCAAGTGCAGGCAACGCGCAGGTTTCCTCGGCCAGCACATCACAGGTTGCCTCAAGCGTGACTTTCCAGGGAGGATCCGGATTGTCCACGCCATATTGTTCACACAGATCACCCCACACCCTTCCCTCCTGCTTGATTTTTTCAAGCAATGAAATCGGAGCCTGGTCCAAATTACGGCTGGACATCTCTTCATCCAGCTCGATCTTTTCCGGATTTACATAACTCATAAGATCTCCTAGTGTCCGTATGGATTGGCAGCACGGGCTATCGGTCGTATGTCATTTTGCGTTTTACCGGGCTTCGGCACGGCAACACCAATCAGACAATCCCGTGTGACGATCTCGGTTAGCTGGTCCTCGGTCCATCCCTCGGTTCCCTCGGGTCGCACCGGTAACACGATGAAGCGGGATTTCTGATTCGAGTCCACTACCCTGATTTCAACATCTTCCGGGAGCTGCAGACCGAATTCCGAAAGTACCTGGCGCGGCCAGCGTACTATGCGGCGACGATAGTTCGGGGTGCGATACCATTCTGGCGATTGGCCCAGGATTGGCCTCGGGTAACAGGAGCACAAGGTGCATACGACCACGTGCTTCAGCTTGGGAGTATCTTCCATGACGCGCAGGCTGCAATAGTCACTCGGTGTACCGAAGTGAGTCGGCATGCTGTTGATCCAATCGATGCCAACTTCCAGGCTGGCCTTGACGCCGTCTTCCACCGCAAGCTTCTTGAACTCCGGATCCAGCCATGCCTTGGCAACCAGGCGTGCCGCCGGTATCGGGCTGAGCGTGTGCATGTACTCCGTCCAGCGCCGATGGTCATCGGCGGTGAAAAGACCTTTTTCTATGCAAAGTTCGCGTACTGCGACTTCGAGTGCCTCGAAGTAGCTGACTTCATCTACCATCGGTGCGGGTTTATGTTTCTCGGCCATTTTCTTTTCCTCTCTTATATCGTATCCGTTCGCCCATATCTGTTCGCTGGGTCAGGCTTTCTCCAGCCAGAATTCGGGTAACTCGGTCTCTACGGTGTCTTTCGCGTACACATCGGGATACTCGGGCCAGAGCTCCTTCATATCGAATACCACACTGTAGAACCATTCGGACCTGTCCGTGTTATCCCAGGCCTCATCTTCCGGTGGGGGGCTTTCGTAGACCACCTCGGTTACTGTTGCGAGAGCACCTCGCGTATAATCCTGACAACGGGTATAAAATACTTCCTGCAGGTCCCGGACCCGTACTCGATCTCCTACCTTGAATTTGGCTTTACCGGCTTTGCCCTTGAAACACTGGGGATCGCCTATCCCCGTAGCCATATCAGCGTGGTGACTTTTACTCATAGCGCTTTTTCACCTCATCCATTTTTTCAATTAGTTCAGTAAGCGTTACATGCTGCTTGTCAATCAGGATTCGTGCAGCCGTCAGTAACCAACGTCCGTAATAGGGAATCGCAAGGTAATTGGAATTTCCCAGATCGACGTTCTGCCTACGCCGTCTTTCCTCCGCGTTCCATACACCGCGCCAGGCCAGAACCTCACAGGTCACGAAGGTGTTGTGCTCCCATACTTCTTCTTCTTTTTCTTCAAACTCCATGGGCACATCATCTTCACCCCCCACGTCATGCGGGGTACGCATACATTCTACGAAGCGTGCGTTCGTGAAGTCTGTCGGATACGGCGCATCCTTCGTGCGCTTTTGTCTGTTACGTTCTGTCATGGCCTCGTACCCTCCATTAAGTGATATTGAATATTGACTGACAAATCGTTTTACACCTGATGGTCTATTACTGTTTTCGAATATATTTATGATCAATGATTCTAATGCGCTCTTCTCCGCGGACTGTAAACCGCGATGTATCGACGTCTGCTCCGTTTATTTACATACAATGATTCAGGCATCCGTCGACAGGTTAAACTATTCACTACGGCACCAGAATTGTCCAAGACCTAATTCTGATTACCTCCATAGCCAACTCCTATGGAGGTAGCTATGGGCCGTAATCTCAGGTAAAACTATCCACCACGATGCAATGCTTGTCCAAGACCGATTTCCGATTAACGCCATAGGCGTTTGCTATGCATCGAAGATTATGTGTCCTGGTTCGTTCCGTTGTGATCGAACGATCATGAAAGAACCACGCAAGCAATGCTGACCCCTGCATCAAGCCTGATGCGTCCGGGCTGGATTTCACACCCGGATACACAGTGAGTGCGGGTCAAATTATTAATCGTGGCGCCAGGTACCGCCGGCTGATACATGGGCTACCTACTATTACCCTGTTGCAAGCACAGTATTACCTGACTCTTCCAGGACACGGGGTATTGGCCCGCCCGTCACCCAGTCCAGAAGTTCTACCGTGTGTACGACCGGTACATCCGTACCAGAGCCAATCTGCAACATGCATCCTATATTGCCTGCTGCAATCGCATCCGGAGAACCCGTTTCCAGCGTTTTGACCTTGCGTGCCTTCAATTGGGCGGAAATTTCAGGTTGTATCAAGCTATAGGTTCCGGCAAAGCCACAGCAGGTATGTGAGTCCCTCGGCTCGATCAGGGTAAAGCCCGCCGCTTTCAGCAATTTCTTGGGTGTATAACGGATCCTCTGGCCAAATTGCAGTGAACAGGTGGCGTGATAAGCAATGCGCAAATCGGGTTTAAACCTGAATACGAGTTCGAGATCCGTCAATACCTCGGATATATCCCTGGCCAGTGAAGATATCGTCGCGGCATCGTCCGCCAGATCTTCATTTCGAAACATGTAGCCATAGTCCTTC
>Ga0316579_10000908_pt1 | contig 10259 bp, 7 predicted proteins | sample J5NA_2_FD_203074 | JGI IMG/M metagenome (GOLD analysis project Ga0316579, IMG submission 203074) | Rhizosphere microbial communities from salt marsh grasses in Alabama, United States - J5-7_160517rDrA | ecosystem: Host-associated > Plants > Roots > Rhizosphere | place: USA: Alabama | collected...
CAGCACCTCCGGCACGCGGATGCTGCCGTCGGGCTGCTGGTAGTTCTCCATGACGGCGATCATCACCCGTGGCAGCGCCAGCCCCGAGCCGTTGAGCGTGTGGACATAGCGCGGTTTCTCGCCCCGCTCCGGGCGGTAGCGCACGTTGGCCCGGCGGGCCTGAAAGTCGGTGCAGTTGGAGATAGAGCTGACCTCCAGCCATTCTTCCACGCCCGGCGCCCACATCTCCAGATCGTACTTTTTCGCCGCCTGGAAGCCCAAGTCGCCGGTGCACATCTCTACCAGGCGGTAGGCGATCCCCAGGCCCTGGCACACCGCCTCGGCGTCGCGGACCAAGCGCTCCAGCTCGTCGTACGACGTCTCGGGCGTGGTCAGCTTGTACATCTCGACCTTGTCGAACTGGTGTCCGCGCTTCATGCCCCGAACATCCCGCCCGGCCGACATTTTTTCGCGGCGAAAGCAGGCGCTATAGGCCACGTAGTTCAGCGGCAGCGCGTCGGGCGGCAGGATCTCATCGCGGTGCAGGTTGGTCAGCGGGATCTCGGCAGTGCCCACCCACCAGTAGTCATCCTCGGCATCGTGGTAGATATTCTCGGCGAACTTGGGCAGCTGGGCCGCGCCGACCATCATCTCGCGGCGGACCATGTACGGCGGATAGATCTCGGTGTAGCCTTGGGCTTGGTGCACGTCCAGCATCCAGGCGATTAGCGCGCGCTGCAGCCGCGCGCCCAGCCCTCTAAGCACGTAAAAGCGCGTGCCCGACAGCTTGACCCCGCGCTCAAAGTCCACGATATCCAGCGTCGGCCCCAGATCCCAATGGGGCACCGGCTCAAAATCAAAGGTGCAGGGTTCTCCCTCTTGCCGCACGATGATGTTGTGCTCTTCATCGGGCCCGACGGGAACGCCTGGGCCGGGCAAGTTTGGTACCTGGAGTTGAGCGTCGTACAGCGCCTCGTCAATCTGCTTGAGCTCTCCCTCCAATTCCTTGATCCGGGCACCCACCACGCGCATCTCGTCGATCTTGGTCTGGCGCGCCTCCTTGTCCTTGGTGCGGCTGATCTCTTTGGAGACGGTGTTTCGCTCGGCGCGCAGCGCCTCCGTCTCGGTCAGCAGCTCGCGCCGCCGCACATCCAGTGCAAGAATCTGGTCGATGGGCGCATCGGCGTTCAGGTCGCGCATGGCGGCCCGCACCAGGTCGGGCTTTTCTCGTATCAGATTGATGTCCAGCATCTCGTGCCTCCAGGTTGGGGCGGCGGCAAACAGAATACGCCCCACGAAAGGACGTTGTGGCCTGCTTGTCTGCCGCCATGTCTCGCTTTTCGTCTGCGCCCGCAATTGCGGCCGCAATTGCGGGCGCAGTATAGCACAGCGGAATCACCATGTCAACTGGGATTTTACAGCACCAGACAACTCTGATATACTGCCCTCAAGAGATAAGATGGGGGATATACACATGTCAGAATCGAAAGGTAAGACCGTCGCCAGGAATTTGGTACTGGCCGTGGCGGTGGTTCTGCTGGCATTGGGGTCCAGCGCCGTCGCCGCGCTGGAGGGCAAACCAGCCAGCGACGAGCTATTTGCGCCCGCCACTGAGCGGGGCGACATGGACCGCGCCGCCGAGCCGACCGTCATCCGCAGCAGAGCTGTCGGGCTCAACCTGAACCTGTTGCTTGGTGCGGACGGCGCGCCGCTCAACCTCGGGCCCGAGGGGAGAACCCTGACGCTGAACTTTTTCGAGGATGCGGCGCCGGTGGCCGTCCTGGACCGCGTGGAGCCGAACTATGGGGGCGGATACACCTGGACGGGGCAGGTGCAGGACGAGCCGTTCAGCATGGTGACGCTCGTGGTGAGCGATGGGATCATGGCGGGGACGGTGTCGCTGCCGACGGAGCTGTTTTCGATCGGCTATGCCGGAAACGGCGCTCAGACCGTCAGCGAGATCGACCAGAGCGCCTTTCCGCCAGAGGCGGAGCCGATCCCGGTATTTATACCAGCGGGGGAGCCGGGCGCTGCTCCTGCGGCCGCTGACGACGACGGTTCGAGGATCGACGTGATGGTGGTCTATACCCCGGCGGCGAGGGTAGCGGCCGGCGGCACGACAGCGATGCAAAACCTGATCAACGTCGCCGTCAGCGAGACCAACCAGACCTACAGCTATAGCGGCATCACGCAGCGCATCAATCTGGTATATCGAGGTGAGGTGAGTTATACGGAAACATCATTTTCCGATGCCCTGTACGACGTGACCGACGGAAGCATACCTAACGTTCACTCGCTGCGCAACACCTATGCCGCCGACGAAGTGGTGCTGATCGTCAACGACCCCGAGTATTGCGGCCTGGCTTGGCTGATGCAGACCGTCAGTACCGCCTTCGAGGACTATGCCTTTGCCGTGGTGAATTGGCAGTGCGCTACAGGCTATTACAGCTTTGGCCACGAATTGGGACACAACATGGGCGCCCAACACGATCACTATGCCGTCACCAAGTACGACCAGTCATCAGGCGCGTTCTGGTATGCCTATGGCTACGTGAATACCACCAAGCGGTGGCGCACCGTGATGGCCTACAACGATGCCTGCGCAGACCTGGGATTCAACTGCACGCGCATACCCTATTGGTCCAACCCGGCCGTGTATTACGATGGCGTCCCGGTAGGCGCTTCGAATGCCGCCAACTACCAGACGCTGAACAATACGGCCTGGACGGTGGCTAATTTTCGGGTTAAGCCACCCACCGCGCCCACCAGCCTGACCGCGACGCCCGTGCTACCGTGGAATATCAACCTGTCATGGACCGACACCTGCGACAACGAGGACGGATTCCGGATCGAGCGCAGCCTCAACGCCAGCACCTGGTCGACACTGGCAACGGTGGCCGCCAACACGACCAGCTATCCGGACACGAGCGCGACGCCCGGCACGCCGTACTACTACCGCGTGATCGCGTACAACAGCGCCGGATCAGCCGCCAGCAACACCGCCAGCGCGACGCTGCCGGTTGTGATCGGTCCTCTGGTCCACAACGGTCATTCCATCGACGATGACAACACAGGGGGCACCATCGGTAACGGCAACGGCCTCATCGAATGCGGGGAGACAGTAGGCCTGACTGTGCAGCTCTATAACCAAGGGAATACGGCTGCAACAGGGCTCAACAGCACGCTGCTTGCGGGCGGCACCGGCGCCGGCGACATCACCTGGATCGATAATACGAGCACCTATCCCGACATCGCGGGTCAGGCGAGTGCTGGCAACACCCAGGCCTTTCAGTTTTCGGTCAAGCCGATGACGGACTTTGCGCACTGGGCCGATTTCGATCTGGCGGTCACGGGCAACTGGAGCGGGCATATCAACTTTAGCCTGCCGATCTTGTGCCCTGCTCAGGCCAGTTCTTGGTTCTATCTCCCAATCATCCTGAAGAATAAATAGCCGGTTCCCGGCAAATCGAGACGACATGATCAGGAAGAGCAAAATCGCCGTGTCGCTGGCTGACGTGCTGGCGGCGCGGCTGGTGGTGCGGCGCCACGCGTGGCGTACCCCGCTCGTGCCGTCGGTGGCCCTGAGCCGGGCGGCGGGCTGCCGCGCCTACCTCAAGATGGAGTGCTGGCAGCACACCGGCTCATTCAAGCTCCGGGGCGCGTTGCACAAGCTGTCGGCGCTGGCGCCAGACGACTGGGAGAGAGGCATCGTCACCGCGTCGGCAGGGAATCACGGGCTGGGCGTGGCCTACGCCAGCCAGGCATTGGGCCTGCCGCCGGCGACCATCTTTGTGCCTGAGAGTGCGCCCCAGACCAAACTTGCAGGGCTGCAAGCCTACCAGTGCGAGATCCGCCGCGCCGGGGCCGACTATGACGCCACCCATGCCATCGCCAAGGCCCACGCCGAGGCCCTAGGAGCCGTCTACGTTTCGGCCTACGATGACCCAGTTGTCATTGCTGCGCAGGGCACTGTGGGCCTGGAGGTGATGGAGGACCTGCCCGATGCCGACCTTTTGCTGGTGCCGGTGGGCGGCGGCGGCCTGATCGCTGGCGCGGCACTTTCCGCCAAGGCGATCAATCCGGCGGTGCGCGTGGTGGGCGTACAGCCAGAGGCGTCGCCCGCGGCCTACCTCTCGCTCCGCGAGGGCCGGCCCTACGAGACCTACCCGGCGGGCCCCACCATATGCGACGGGCTGGCAGGTGGGTTCGGGCGGGTGCCCTTTGAGATCGCGGGCAGCCTGATCGACGAGATACTGGTCGTACCCGAGGCCGATGTGCGGCGTTCTGTGGCCTGGCTGGCAGGCCACGAGCAAGTGATCGCCGAGGGGTCGGCTGCGATCGCCATCGCGCCGCTGCTAAACGGGCAACTGGACGCAGAGGGCCAGCAGGTCGCCGCCGTGCTGACGGGCCGCAACATCGACGCAACCATGCTACAACAGATCCTGGCGCAGACGAACACATGATCCGAGTGCTCCTATTCGACCTGGATGATACGCTCTATCCCCGCAGCGCGGGCATCATGATTGAGATCCGCCGCCTGATCATGGACTATATCCAGACGCGCCTCGAGCTCTCGGCCGAAGAATCCGACACGCTCCGAGCCCGGTACCTGCATGCATACGGCACCACCATGCGCGGCCTGCAGGCCAACCACGGCATCGACCCTGACGACTATCTCGAGCACGTGCATGCTATCCCCCTGCACGAGTTCTTGCAGCCCAATGCCGAGCTGGACGCTGTGCTCGACACGCTCCCCCAGGAGATGATCGTCTTTACCAACGCCTCGCGCGAGCACGCCGAACGGGTGCTGGAGGTCTTGGGCATCCGGCGCCACTTTTCGCGGATCGTGGACGTGCGCGACATGGCGTACGAATCAAAGCCACAGCCGTCCGCCTACCGCCGCATCTGCCAGCTCTTGGGAGTCAGCCCGGAGGAATGCCTGCTGGTGGAGGACAATGTCCGCAACCTGTGCCCGGCAAAGGAGATCGGCATGAGCACTGTGCTGGTTGGCGACAGTAGCCAGGCCCACCATCCCTGTGTCGACCATGCCATCAACGGCATCGAGGAGATTGGGCAGGTGCTTGCCAAGATGGAAGGAGCGCGGCACTAGGAGGTGCAACGCACCTGTGACCACCCCATTCCGGCGAGACGAAAGAATTGCCCTATCCACGGGATCATTGTATAATAAGGGTGTTCCGGGAGACAGAAAGAGGGTGTCGCAGTGACGGCGACAACTGCAGCCGATACGACCGGCGCCGTGACAGGCTCGAGCACAAGCCGTCCGGCATTGGATGGTCAGGTCCTTGTCTCAGTGACTACCGTACCGTTGGCAATGACCAGGGGAATATCATCCAGGAACTCAATGGCGCTTCCTCGCCTCGTCTTAACGAGCATGGATGCGCTATCGGAAGGAATCGCGCTACAGGCTTGACCAGAGGGAGAACCGGGCCCAGGTCAAGCCTTTTTCTATTGTGAACGATCCGGCATTCCGTATTCGGAGGGAGTCGCGACGGCTCCCACAAACCAAAGAACCAAGGAGGGTATTGCATGGGTTTACAAAGCGAGTACGATGGCCAGTACACCACAGACTGGAACCAGCTCTTGGCCGAGCGGGCCGAGCGGATGCGAAGCTCGATCATCCGGGAGTTGCTCAAGTTCACACAGCTCCCCGATGTGATCTCATTCGCCGGCGGCTTACCGGCCCCAGAGTCCTTTCCCGTGCGCGACTTTCAGGATGCGTGCCGTTGGGTGCTGACGCACGATGCAGAGCAGGCGCTGCAGTACGGGCCCACCGAGGGCTTTGCCCCGCTCAAAGACTATCTGGTAGAGGCCATGAGCAGGTACGAGCTGCCAGCCGGTCGCCGCAACGTCTTGTTCACTAACGGCTCGCAACAGGCCCTCGACCTGATCGGACGCACCTTTATCAACCAAGGCGACAAGATCATCACCGGACGGCCCACCTACCTCGGGGCTATCCAGGCCTGGAATGTATACGGGCCAGAGTATGTGACGGTACCCCTGGACGAGGACGGCATGCGCGTCGACGAACTAGAGAAGGCGCTGCAAGCCAACCCCACGGCCAAATTCATCTACGTGCTGCCCAACTTTCACAATCCGGCTGGCACGACGCTGCCGCTGGAGCGCCGCTACAAACTGGTTGAGCTGGCTGCAAAACACGGCGCCTTCATCATCGAGGACGACCCCTACGGCGAGTTGCGCTTCGAGGGCGAAGACATCATTCCCATCTGCGCACTCCACAAAGAGAACACCGTCTATCTCAGCACCTTTTCCAAGACCCTGGCGCCCAGCCTGCGCCTCGGCTGGATCGTCGCCCCGGAGGCCGTCATCGCCAAGTTGGTACAGGCCAAGCAGGGCGCCGATCTGCACACCAGCAGCCTGGTGCAGTACTTGGCCTATGACATCTGCCAGCGCGGCCTCATCCGCGCCCACGTTCGCAAGATCCGGCCCATGTACCGCGAGCGCCGCGACGCCATGCTGGCATCCATGGAAAAGCATTTTCCTGAGGGCGTAACCTGGACGAAGCCGCAGGGCGGCCTATTTCTGTGGGTCAGGATGCCCGAGTACCTGGATGCCACCAAGCTACTTGACATCGCAGTGGAAGAGAAGGTGGCCTTTGTGCCCGGGCATGCCTTCTACCCCAGCGGCAACGACGGGCACTGCTGCATGCGCCTGAATTTCTCCTACAGCGCGCCCGACATCATCGAGGAGGGCATTGGGCGTCTGGGCCGCGCCATCGAGCGGCTCATGGACCAGGCCTAGCATGGAGTCCAAACGGATAGTCGAGACCACCCTGCGCGTCCGCTATGCCGAGACAGACGCCATGGGCGTAGTCTATCACGCCAACTATTTTGTCTGGTTCGAGGTGGGGCGCGGTGACTATTTCCGCGCCTTCGGTCAGGATTACGGCGAGTGGGAGCAGCTGGGTTACTATTTGCCCGTATCGGAGGCAAGTGCCCGCTTCCACGCCCCCGCCCGCTATGCCGACCTCATCACGGTACGCACCTGGATCGAAAAAGCTCGCAGCAGGAGCGTGACCCTCGGCTACGAGGTGCTGGGCCAAGCTAGCCAGAAGCGATTGGTCAGCGGCTGGACCAAGCACATCTGCATGGACAGCGAAGGTCGGGCCTGCCGTCTGCCAGGCGACATGCAAGCCCTGCTGGAGCAGGCATGATCCGCATCGCGAGCATCGACGACGCCCGTCCGGTGATCCGGTTCGAACTGGCCCGCAAGCTGGCAGGCTGGTCCTACTACCAGACCGCCGCCTACTGGGTGGATGGGCTGTTGATCGATACCGGATGCGCCCACACCGCATCGCAGTTCACGTCTGCGCTCAGAAGTTTGCAGGTCAGCCAGGTTGCCAACACCCACAGTCACGAGGATCACATCGGCGCTAACTCTGGCGTGCAGGAGGAGTTCGGCTGCCCCATCCTCGCCCACCCCGACGCCCTGCCGATCCTGCAAGACCCCAGGCTTCAGCCCTTGCAGCCCTACCGCCTTCTCTTCTGGGGCCGTCCCCGGCCCTCCCAGGGAACCCCCATCGGAGACCGGCTAGAGACCGAGCGCTTTCGCTTCCAGGTAATCCACACCCCAGGCCACAGTCCCGACCACATCTGCCTCTTCGAGCCGGACCGGGGCTGGCTGTTCTCGGGCGACGCCTACATCGGAGGCAAGGATCGGGCGCTGCGCGCGGGGTATGACATACACGGCATCATCACCTCGCTCAAGAAACTGGCCGAACTCCCAGTCGGCATGATCTTTTCCGGCAGCGGCACGGTGCGGACCGAAGGCAGGCGGCACCTGAAAAAGAAGATCGCATACCTGGAAGAGCTGGGCGAGCAGATCTACGCCCTTCATAAGGAGGGGCTAGCGGCCCGCCGCATCAGCCGCCGCCTGCTGGGCCGCGAGATGCCCATCGCCTATGTAACACTCGGCCACTTCTCCGGCCTTCGACTGGTCCAGTCCTATCTGGCTGGATTGGAAGCGCCCATGGCTGAACATGATGAGGAGGTGGAACCAGAAACCGACGACTCTGTAGCAGCAAAGAACGCTGGCGATCAACCGCGTGACATTACGTCAACTTGAGCCTGATGAGATTCTTGACAAACAGGCCACTCTTTTGTATACTCATCGTTAGATTGCCTCTTTCTCCCGGCTCTGTGATGGGAGGCATTAGCCAGCTTGGCGCGCTGGCGCACGCAAGGAAAGGAGATGGAGCGAATGGAGAAGCCCTGGCTCAACGAGTATGACTCGGGCGTACCTAAGACAATCGACTACCCCCAGGTTCCATTGCAGCAGTTCCTGGTGGACGCGGCTGACAAGTTCCCCGACAAGACCGCACTGATCTATGGCAACGTTGTAGAGCCTCTGGGCAATGCGCTCATGGACACGTCCATGTCCTACGGACGTCTCCTGGAGCTGACCCAGAGATTTGCTGCCGCCCTGCAAAAGCTGGGCGTCCAGAAGGGCGACCGCGTAGCCGTACACCTGCCCAACTGCCCTCAGTTCGTCATTGCCTACTATGCCACGCTCATGGTGGGCGGCATAGTCGTGCCGTGCAATCCGCAGTACGTGGCGCGCGAGCTGGAGCACCAGTTCAACGACTCGGGCGCCAAAGTTGCCGTCACGCTCAGCCTCACCTATCCCATCGTCAAGCAGATCCGCGACAAGACCAAGCTAGAGCACGTCATAGTCGCCAACATCAAAGAGTACTTTCCCGGACTGCTCAAATTCCTGTTCACCGTGGCGAAGGAGAAGAAAGAGGGCCATTTCCAGGACCTGTCGGGCGACGCTAATACCTATTGGTTCCAGGATCTGCTGGCCCAAGCCCCAGCCAAACCCGATCCAGTCGAGGTCAAGCCCGGGGATACCGGCGTGCTAATGTACACAGGCGGCACCACAGGCATCTCGAAAGGCGCGCAACTGACCCACACGAACCTGGTAGCCAATGCCCTCCAGGTGCGCTGGTGGATGTGGGACTCTAGGGAGGGGAAGGAGGTCATGCTGACTGCGCTGCCCCTCTACCACAGCTACAGCATGACCGTATGCATGAACAACACGATTTCCCTGGGTGGCAGCCTGGTCCTGATCCCCAATCCGCGCATCCTGGACCACCTGCTCAAGTCGATCAACAAACACCAACCTACCCTCTTCCCAGGCGTTCCAGCCATGTATGTATCGGTGATCAATTGCCCCGATGTGGGCAAGTACGATGTTTCGTCCATCCGTGCCTGCATCAGCGGGGCCGCGGGCCTGCCGCCCGAAGTCCAGGAGGACTTTGAAAAGCTGACCGGCGGCAAGCTAGTCGAGGGCTACGGGTTGAGCGAAGCAACGCCGGTCACACACTGCAATCCTATTTATGGCAAGCGCAAGGAGGGAAGTTGGATTGGCCTGCCCATGCCCGACACGGAGGCAGTCATCAAGGACCTGGAGACGGGCGAGACCACCATGGACGTGGGTGAGATCGGCGAGCTGTGTGTGCACGGGCCCCAGGTGATGAAGGGTTATTGGAACATGCCCACCGAGACGGCCAATTGCCTGCGGGACGGCTGGCTGCACACGGGAGACATCGCGCGCATGGATACCGATGGGTTCTTCCAGATCGTAGATCGGAAGAAGGACATGATCCTCGGCACCGGCGGATTCAATATCTACCCGCGAGAGGTCGAGGATGTGCTCTACGAGTATCCAAAGGTGCTCGAGGCGACGGTGGCTGGCGTGCCGGTAGGCAAGGAACGGGGCGAGCGGGTCAAGGCCTACGTCGTCCTCAAGCCTGGGGAGACGGCAACCGAAGAGGAGATCATCGAATACTGCCGCGACAACCTGGCCTACTACAAAGTGCCCAAGTTTGTCGAGTTCCGCGATGAGTTGCCCAAGACGATGGTGGGCAAGATCCTGCGAAGAGTGCTGGTAGAGGAGGAGCTAAAGCGCCTGCAGGAGTAGGCACAGGCGATCCATCTGCATTGGTGGTTTAGTCGGAAGGCACGCCCGGCGCAGATTGCCGGATAATCTCAAACCTGGTGCGCTGTCGCACAGCGGCTCATTGTCCCTCGCAGGGGAAGCGAGTGGAAGGGGCAGCGGGGCGGCAGCGCACCAGTTCTGATCCAGAGATCAAGCGGGCCCATGCAGGGCTACATTGTCCGCCCACCTGCGTACCCTCAGGTTTTTAGGAGGTGTTTGACAAATCTATGGGTCTGAAGTATAATGCCGGGATGTTGCGGGTGGTCGGCCCCGATCCCCCGCAGTGGTCAGCGAGGAAGACG
>Ga0316579_10000909_pt1 | contig 10257 bp, 12 predicted proteins | sample J5NA_2_FD_203074 | JGI IMG/M metagenome (GOLD analysis project Ga0316579, IMG submission 203074) | Rhizosphere microbial communities from salt marsh grasses in Alabama, United States - J5-7_160517rDrA | ecosystem: Host-associated > Plants > Roots > Rhizosphere | place: USA: Alabama | collected...
TGCAGGCGGCACCTCGTACTCCGTACTCCGTACTCCGTACTTCGTACTCTCCTCCCAGTAACGAACCCCGGCTCCCCCCCAAAGATTTCCTATCGCCATGGTTACCCTCGTCATCGGCTACGGCAGCCCCATCCGCGGCGACGATGCCGTCGGCCCGCTGCTAGCCGATCTGGTCGCCGGGGCCATCGAGCAGGGCAACTGGCCGGCGGGCACCGAAGTGCAGGCGCGCCACATCCTCACCGCCGAGCTGGTAGCGGACCTGCACCGTGCCGAGCGGGTCATCTTCATCGATGCCGCCGCCGACGGCACGCCCGGCGAGGTGCGCACCCGCCGCCTAGAGCCGGACCCGGGCGCGCCGTCCACGATGGCCCACTTCCACGACCCGCGGGAGCTGCTCGCCTGGTGCGAAGGGCTATACGGCACCGTCCCCGAGGCGTGGCTGGTTACCATTGCGGGCGCCGCCTGGGACTACGGCCACTTCGACCTGAGCCCGGCGGTCCAGGCCGCGCTGCATCCGGCACTCTCGGAATTACGGGCGCTCTGTACCAGCGAAGCCGTTATAGCCAATGCCTCGGACTAGACTCGGACGTTACACGGCGCAGCACGCCCGCAACGCTCTTGTGATCCCAGCGCAACGCCCGATCTGCGATCATCGATCACCGCTTATCTTCCCCAGCATCCAGATCGGGAGACGAATCCATGACCGCATCCACCGCTGACGATCCGCTCTTCGCCCCGCTCCAGGCCGGCGAGCTGAGCCTTCCGAACCGCATCGTGCTGGCACCGCTCACCCGCTCACGCGCCGCACAACCCGGCAACGTGCCGACGCCACTCAATGCCGAGTACTACGCGCAACGCGCGACTGCGGGGCTGATCATCTCGGAGGCCACCAACATCTCTCAGGTGGCCATGGGCTACGCGCTCACACCCGGCATCTACACCGACGAACAGGTGGCGGGCTGGCGGCTCGTCACCGAGGCGGTGCATGCCGCGGGCGGCCAGATCGTGCTGCAGCTCTGGCACTGCGGACGTATGTCTCACGAGGCGCTCCATCCCGGCATCCCGCCCATGGCACCGTCGGCACTGCAGTGCGAGGGCTGCCAGGTGTTCTACGTGGACGACGAGGGCAAGGGCGGACTGCGCCCGGTCTCGCCCCCAAAGGCCATGACCAAGGCCGACATCGACGCCACCATTGCCGACTACGCCACCGCCACCCGGAACGCGATGGCCGCGGGCTTCGACGGCGTCGAGGTGCACAGCGCCAACGGCTACCTGCTGCATGAATTCCTCGCCAGCAACACCAACCAGCGGTCGGATGAGTACGGCGGTAGCCTTCAAAACCGAGCACGGCTTCTGTTCGAGGTGATGGAAGCGGTGCTCGCCGAGGCGCCCGCCGGGCGCGTCGGCGTGCGCGTGTCGCCGCTGTTCACGCTGAACGGCATGAACGACACGAATCCCGCGGAGACGTTCGGCTACGTCTCCGAGCATCTTGGCCGGCTCGGGATTGCCTACCTGCACGTGGCGGACACCGATGTCATGCGCGGCGCCGAGCCGAAAATGGACCGGATCTTGCCCTTTACCCGGGAGAAGTTCGACGGCGTGTTAATGCTGAACGGCGCCTACACGCCGGAGCGTGCACGAAAGGCCGTCACGGACGGCGACGGCGATTGCGTCGCCTTCGGCCGCCTCTACCTGGCCAACCCGGACCTGCCGCAGCGCATCAGGCAGAACGGCCCCTACAACGAGCCGAACCCGGCCACCTTCTACGGCGGCGCCGCCGAGGGCTACACGGACTACCCGACACTCGGCCGCTGAGCCTGGCGGCGGTGGCCGCCAGCGGAGACGCCAAATCTGGTCGCCCTCGGAGTATCCAATGAGCCTCGTCGGAACCCTGATCGCCATCTCGCTCTTGCTGCTGGCCGGCCTCGGCATCGCTGGCGCCCTGCTGATGGGGCGTTCCAGCCGCAGCGCCAATGCGGATGCCCCGGATTCAGGCGACGACTGACACCGGGCGGCGACCTCGCGGCGTCGGCCGGCAACGCGCCACTGCTGTGATTGGCACCCTGCTGGGTGCCATGGTGGGCGGCTGCGTGTCGCCGCCGGCGACGACGGATACCGGGCTCCGGTTGGCGGTGGCGCGGCCCGTGCCGCTGCCGGCGGGCAGTGCGCACGCCATTTTCCAGCACGGTCGGGTCGTCGGCGCCGCGAGCCAGTTCGAGCCCTTTTGCGAGCTGGAGGTCAACACCGTACGACCCGAGCGCCGGATGTTGCGGACTGGGCACTACCGCGTCACGCGTCGCGTCCATCGACTGCTCAAGGACCCCACAACGCGCATTCCAGCGGTGCCCTTGGGATTCGACTGCTTTGAAGGGGTGTTCCAGGAATCCATCTGGCGGCTGGCGCCCGCTGACGCCAAGACCGATCCTGACGCCCGACACCTACGCTGCATCGCGCCCTACTACGACTGCCGCTTCGGCCCGCCCCTGGCGGCGGACCAGATGCAGCTGGTGGTCGGCCGCTACCTAACCATCGAGGTCGCCGGCCTCTGAGGTTGTGAAAAATTCGCTGGCCGTAGCGAGGGCGTCCCCGGATGTGTCCGGCAAGCCGCAGGAAGCCGACAATCGGGGAGCGTAGCCGGCCTATGTGACCCGATTTTCGGGTTTCTGCAACGCCGCCGGTCGCGGCCAGGGGCGTCCGCGGTAGGTCGGCGGATTTTTCACAAGCGCTCTAATGGCAAAGCGCGCGTGCCCGATACCTCAGCGCATCGATTCGCAGACGCCCCCGCGACACTTGACCAGAATATTCGCCTTACCCACGCACTCCACCTCGTGCACCTCCGTGCCATCGGCCTGTTGCAGCAGCATCGCACCACGGTTGCCGATGGCGCAGCCACGCAGGCGTGCATAGTCTTCGGCGTAGTAGGCCCAAAGGCCCTTTCGCGCGCCCTGGTTGAGCACCAGCATGTCGTTGCTGGCATCGGTCGGCAGCGGCGCCGTCGGCGCGATGGGTGCGGGGGCCGGCACACCGCCGTCTAGGCTCGGCCCAGGGCGCAATTGCGACGGCGTCGGCGCCGCCACGCTTGGTCCGATCACTGAGCTGGACGCGGCCGGTACCGACGAGGTGCCGGATGCCGCGGGCTCCGCCAAGGCGGCAGCTGGTGCCGAGCGCTGCACGGCACGCGGCGCGGGGGCCGGAGTCGGTGCGCGACCTGGCGCCGATGCATGGCGGGTCGCCTCGGGGCGGGGCGCAGGCTCGGGGCTTGGGACCGCCGCCATCGCCGCACCGCCGGTCCCCACCGTCTCTGCCACATTGCCGAGGTCGCCGCCGGCGTCGGCCTCGGCTCCCTGAGACGCCTCGAACTGCGCCAGCGTCGGCACGTCCGAGCGTACCTTGTCCCGCGCGGCAATCCAGGCGGACGACAGCGAGCTGAGCGAGATCAGGAGCTGGTTCTCGTACTCGGCGGTGTAATCGATGCGCTTCTCGTCCTGGGTGGCCGGATTGGTGAGCACGAAGGCCTGCAGCGCGACGATGGCGCCATCGCGACGGTCCACGATGGCCGTCTTCACCTGCATACGCGGCGGCGCGAGCGGGCTACTCAGCGCCCGGGCCTGCGGCAGGTCCGGCGACAGCGGGCGCTCCAGCAGCAGCCGGTTCGCATCCGCCGCGGTGATATCCCATCCTCTGGTACGGGCAGCGGCCATCGCGACGGAGCGCGCCTCTTCCATGCTGGCCCCGGGGAGCTGGACCTGCGGCAGTTGCGATATATCGCCGATAGTCACCTTCTCCGGACCGGAGCCGCCACCACCAACGCTGGCGCACCCGCTGATCGCGAGCGCGAGGGACAGAAACAACAGGAGACGCATCAAATTCACCGGGTGATCCGCGAGAAAAAAAGGGGTTGCCAGTTCTGCCGGGCACCGCCGCAGCCGCCTGCGCCGCGCCGAATACGCCCTTCGCAGGGACTCGTGAAAAGCGGCGGATATTAGCACAATCCCCGCCGACACAGCGCGTTACGGCGACTCGCCACTGGCGAGACGATTCCCGGAACCGATGGCGCACTCAGCCCTAAGCTGCGTCCGACCGCTCGATGAGCTCCACCGCGTTACCGTCCGGATCGCGACAAAACATGGCGCGGCGGCCCGACCGGCTCTGACTGTACGGAACGCCGGCTGCTTCCAAGCGCCCGGCAAGGGCGTCCAGATCCGTGACGCTGAGCGCCACGTGTCGGTCCCTGCCGCCGTGCTCGGGACGCCCGGTGACAGGATCCGGATTCGGCAATTCCAGCAGATGAATCTGCTGCGCCCCCAGCTGCAGCCAGGCACCACCGTAAGCCATGACCGGGCGGTCCGGCGATACCGGCAACCCGAGCAGGTCCCGGTAGAAGCGCAGCGCCCGCTCGGTGTCGGCTACCACAACGCTCACGTGGTGCAGGCCTGCAATCAGTGCCATCTGTATGATCCTCTTATCGTGTGGCCTGAATTTGGCTCGATACTGGGACGTTCCGCTCGGGTTTGGCGCGCCTTGGCGCTTCACCTATACTGCCGGCTCGCGTTTCCGGCCGGATACTCCGCTGCGAGACTCGCCGTCCAACGTGTCTCGCGCCCGCTGCTCCCTGCGCCCGCCGACCTCTGCTCACGATGAACCCCCGTCTCGACCGCCTGCAGCCCTACCCGTTCGAGAAGCTCGGTGCACTGCTGGCAGGCGTCACGCCGCCACCGGGGCTCGCGCCCATCAGGCTCTCTATCGGTGAGCCGCAGCATCCGACGCCAGGCTTCATCGGCGCCACCCTGACTGCGCACCTGGCCGGGCTCGCCAGCTACCCGGCCACCCGCGGCTCGCCGATGCTGCGCGAGGCCATCGCGGACTGGCTGACGCACCGCTTCGCACTGCCCGTAGGCAGCCTAGACCCCGAGCGGCACGTGCTGCCAGTCAATGGCACCCGAGAGGGGCTCTTCGCCTTCGCCCAGGCCGTGGTGGACCCGAGCCCCGACGCGCTGGTGCTGCTGCCGAACCCCTTCTACCAGATCTACGAGGGTGCGGCGCTGCTCGCCGGTGCACAACCCCATTACCTCTCCTGCACCACGGCAACCGACTTTCTGCCTGACATCGATGCCGTGAGCGAGGCCGCCTGGCCGCGCTGCCAATTGTTCTACACCTGCTCGCCCGGCAATCCCAGCGGCGCGGTGATGGACCTGGCGAGCCTGACGCGACTCGTCGAGCTGGCCGACCGGCACGATTTCATCATCGCCGCGGACGAGTGCTACGCCGAGCTCTACCCGGACGAGGCCGCACCACCGGTAGGCCTACTCCAGGCCGCCGCCGCCATGGGCCGTGACAGCTTCCGCCGCTGCGTCGTCTTCCACAGCCTGTCCAAGCGGTCCAACGCGCCAGGGCTGCGCTCCGGCTTCGTCGCCGGCGATGCCGAGGTCATCCAGCGATTCCTGGCCTATCGCACCTACCATGGCTGCGCCATGGGCCTGCCGCAGCAGCACGCCAGCGCGGCAGCCTGGCGCGACGAGGCTCACGTGGTGGAGAACCGGCGGCTGTACCGTGAGAAGTTCGATGCCGTACTAACAATACTGGGCGACGTGCTGGACGTTGAGCGGCCCACGGCCGGCTTTTACCTCTGGCCGCGCACGCCCATCGACGACACCGAATTCGCCCGCCGGCTCTTCGCCGAGCAGCACGTCACCGTCCTACCGGGCAGCTACCTATCGCGGCCGACGGCGGCCGGAGATCCTGGCCGTGGGCGGATACGCATGGCGCTGGTCGCACCGCTGACCGAATGTGTCGAGGCAGCCGAGCGGGTCGCCACCTTCTGCCGGACACTCTGAGGCCGAGCCCGCGCGGCGCGCCAGCAGATCCAGCCCAGGCACCGGCTCGAATCCCCCAGAAAAAACCCCTTGCATCCCGTTTCCGACCGAGGAGCCCATCATGTCCGACCCGCAAGCGATCATCGAGAAAGCCTTCGAGCGCCGCGCCGAGATCACCCCCCGCAACGTCGAGACGCTGGTACGCGACGCCGTACAGGAGACCATCGAGCGCCTCGACCGCGGCGAGCTGCGCGTGGCCGAGAAGCACGACAGTGGCTGGGTGGTAAACGACTGGGTGAAGAAGGCGGTGCTTTTGTCCTTCCGCATCGAGGACAACCAGTTCATCAAGGGTGGATTCACCAACTACTACGACAAGGTGCCCTCCAAGTACGCCGACACCAACTCACGCGAGCTCCGGAACGGCGGCGTGCGCGTGGTCCCGCCGGCCACGGCGCGGCGTGGCGCCTACATCGCTCCGAGCTGCGTGCTGATGCCGAGCTACGTGAACATCGGCGCCTACGTGGACTCCGGCACTATGGTGGACACCTGGGCCACCGTCGGCTCCTGTGCCCAGATCGGCAAGAACGTGCACCTGTCCGGTGGTGTCGGCATCGGCGGCGTGCTGGAGCCCGTGCAGGCGGCGCCCACCATCATCGAAGACGACTGTTTCATCGGCGCCCGCTCCGAGATCGTCGAGGGCGTCATAGTCGGCCAGGGCGCCGTCATCTCCATGGGTGTCTACATCGGCCAAAGCACGAAGATCTACAACCGCGAGACCGGCGAGATCCTCTACGGCCGAGTGCCCTCCGGCGCCGTGGTCGTCCCCGGCAACCTGCCGGCGAAGGACGGCAGCCACAGCCTTTACTGCGCGGTTATCATCAAGCAGGTGGATGAGAAGACGCGGGGGAAGGTGGGGATCAACGAGCTCTTGCGGGATATCTGAGGGTACGGATAGTACGGAGTGCGAAGTACGGTTGGCGCCCGCGTTCCACTCCCAATAGTCCGGTCTGCGCCCCGTACTCCGTACTTCTCCCCGCACTTCGCACTTCGCACTTCGCACTTCGCACGCAATGACCCTCTACGGCATCCCCAACTGCGGCACTATGAAGCAGGCCCGCGCCTGGCTCGATGAGCACGGCATCGCCTACGACTTTCACGACTACAAGCGCGCCGGGCTCGACGAGGACCGACTGCGCGCCTGGGTGGCCGAGCTTGGCTGGGAGCGGCTCATCAACAAGCGCGGGCAGATGTGGCGCAAGCTGGAGCCTTCGGTGCGTGACACCCTGGACGAGGAAGCCGCCATTCGAGTGATGCTGGAGACGCCCTCCATTATCCGCCGACCGGTGCTGGATACGGGTGACGAGCGCCACGTCGGCTTCTCCGAGGACCAGTATCAAGCCATCTTCGCGTCATGAGCAAGCAGCCCTCCGCCACCGTGCAGCTCGCCTGCGAGCTGATCAGCCGCCGATCCGTGACCCCAGAGGACGCCGGCTGCCAGCCGCTGATGATGGAGCGGCTGAAACGGCTCGGCTTCACGGTGGAGCCCATGCGATTCGGCGACGTGGACAACTTTTGGGCCAGGCGCGGTACCGACCGCCCGCTATTCTGCTTTGCCGGCCACACGGACGTTGTCCCGCCCGGACCGCTGGAGCGCTGGGAGTCCGACCCTTTCGATCCAACCATTCGCGACGGTGTGCTCTACGGTCGTGGCGCCTGCGACATGAAAGGCTCGCTCGCGGCTATGATGACGGCCACCGAGGGCTTCCTCGCGGTGCACCCGGATCACAAGGGATCCATCGCCTTTCTGATTACCAGCGACGAGGAAGGTCCGTCGATTGACGGCACCCGCAAGGTCATGGAAGCCCTCACCGCCCGCGGCGAGCAGATCGACTACGCACTGGTCGGCGAGCCATCCAGCAAGGAGCGCCTCGGCGACATCGTCAAACACGGCCGCCGCGGCAGCCTCACCGGACGGCTCAGGGTACAGGGCAAGCAGGGACACGTTGCCTACCCACAGCTCGCCGACAACCCCATCCACCGCGCCGTCCCGGCGTTGGCGGCATTGGCGGCAGAACAGTGGGACGCCGGCAATGACCATTTTCCCCCCACCAGCCTGCAGTTCTCCAACATCCAGTCGGGCACCGGCGCAGACAACGTCATCCCGGACGCGCTGACGGCCATCTTCAACCTGCGTTTCTCCACCGAGCAAACGCCAGAGGCCATCCAGGCGCGCGTGCACGCCATCCTCGACGCCGCGGGCCTCGACTACCAACTCGACTGGCACCTCTCCGGGCTGCCCTTCCTGACCCCCGCTGGAGCGCTCCTCGATGCCGGTCGCGACGCCATCGAGGCCGTCACCGGCATCCAGACCCAGCCGTCGACCACCGGCGGCACCTCTGACGGCCGCTTCATCGCCCCCACCGGCTGCCAGGTGCTGGAGATCGGCCCCGTCAACGCCACCATCCACAAGGTCAACGAGTGCGTCGCGGTGGCCGAGTTGGATCAGTTGGCGGCCATCTATGCGGAGGTGCTGCGGCGGCTCTTGACCTGAGCCGGCGGCTAAGCACGGGGCACCACCCAGGCAGTCGCGCGTCCGCCCCCAGGAGCGCGGACATCAGTCGACAGGCCGGGGCAGGCGGACTTCAGTCCGCCCTAGGCAGATCATCGACTGGAGTCGGGATTTCCGCCGCATGGCACTAGATTGCTTGTGGGCGCCAAATGCTTGCAGATGAGTCAAGTTTTGTGTGCAGTGCAGCAAAATCATGGCTCGTCGGTCTGAGGCGCAGCCTCGCTAGTGTGTGCTATTTCCCTTTACTGAGCTTGAGCACTACGGCACGCTTTCGGCCGTGCGCGACACAGGCGCGCGGGCTCACGTTGTCGCAAGCCGCGCGAGCGCCAGTCGCCGCCACCGTACTGTGAGAAGACAGGGGTTCCATACGCGAGGTCCCTATGGCCACAATACCGCAAGATCTGTACCGAGCCTGCCGGGCCAAGGCCTGGGGCAAGAAGCAACCGCAACGCTCGAGCAATTTCGGCGACAACGAGGGCGCCGGCAGCCTGTATCCGGATTACGAAGGTTTTCAGCGTGCAGACGGCTCCATCCGCCCCCCGGACGTCACCACCTTCACGGCCGGCGGGGTTACCTGGGTGCGTGGCGTCAACGAGCGCGACAGCCAGAACAAGCCGTACATCAGCTGGAAAGAAGGCGTGTCGGTGAGTGGATCCCCCGGTTGCTTCGGCTATGGCAGTTGGTTCTATTTCCTGCTACCGGAGGGCACGGCGATACCGGGGAGCCTGGACGTTAAGCACACCCCCAGCACAAAGGATCAGACGCACCACTCGATCCGCTGCCGAAACTCCATGACCATAGATGCCTATCAAGGCGCTCTCGACACCCTCGCCCGTGCCGCCATCGCCAAGGCGGTCGAGAGGGCGCGCAACTCCCTGTACTTCTCCGCCTGATCAACCGGTGACTACCCATGCGATCCATCAGCGAACGAGACCTCGCCGTTGTCATCCCCTTGGTCGCGGCCAAGATTCGCGACATGACAGCCGAACTCGCGGGCTTGGACGAGCGCCTCGACGAACTCGGCGACGCCGACACCGAGACCCGCTGTGACCTCCAGGAAATGCTGGAGTCCTACCATGGCACCCTCGACGCCCTGCGCGAGGAATACCAGGGTGCACTCGCAGAGGGCATCAACCTGCCCAGCTACGAGCAATTGACCCGCCCCTTCGCGCTCACCTGAGCCGAGCCGGTCGCACGCCTTTCTCTCGGTACCGCGGCAAAGCTGCGGGACCGGGGCCTCGATCGTTTCGCCTTTCGCGGGTTGTCACGCACAGCCACCTCGGCCGCCATGATCAAGCGTCGGCAGATGCGCGGCGACACTGGACAGACTGGGCGAAAATTCGCCAGCAGAAGCGGAACGTGGCGTTGCACCGCACCTGGTGAAGGCGAGATCAATGGCTTACATGCGCACGGACGGCGGATACGCTGCGCTTATCCGCCCTACGCCCTGTGCTTGCCCGGTTGCGGAGCCGTAGCAGGGGGAAGGCAGGGCACGAGCGGTGACTGGCGACCTTGACACCGCATCCGGCCGCCGTGGGAACAGCACCGGATCAAGAGACGGCGGGGTTGCTCGCGAGCGTGGTGGGTGCGTGGGACCGCGGGGCGGCCGGGATGCGAGCCACCGCAGGGCAGTGGCACGGGCGCGGGAATGATCGGGCGCGATGGAGCCCGGTGGCGATTGAGCGCGGCAATGCAGGTGTCGTGGCATGCAGAGCCGGCGCTACGCCGGCCGTCCGGCTAGCCGCGCGTGGCGGCTTCTGGCAGCACGATGTTGAGCTCCAGGATCTCCTGGGCGTCGTCTTGCTCGTAGTTGACGGAGACGGCGTCCATGTCCACCTCCACGTACTTGCGGATGTCGGCGAGGATTTCCTGCTG
>Ga0316579_10000910_pt1 | contig 10252 bp, 8 predicted proteins | sample J5NA_2_FD_203074 | JGI IMG/M metagenome (GOLD analysis project Ga0316579, IMG submission 203074) | Rhizosphere microbial communities from salt marsh grasses in Alabama, United States - J5-7_160517rDrA | ecosystem: Host-associated > Plants > Roots > Rhizosphere | place: USA: Alabama | collected...
AACAAGAGCGGCAAAGCCTGGGTTCCGGGGTGATAGTGGATGCGAACAAGGGGTATGTTCTCACCAATTATCACGTGATCAAGCATGCGCAGCAAATCACCGTGACGTTGCATGACGGCCGGCACTTCCCCGCCAAGGTCGTGGGCAAGGATCCCGAGGTGGATCTGGCGGTGCTCCACATCAAGGCCAATAATCTTGTTTCCTTGCCGTTCGGCGATTCGTCAGCCATCCGGGTGGGAGATTTCGTGGCGGCGATAGGCAATCCTTTCGGTCTCGGGCAGACGGTGACTTCCGGCATCATCAGCGCCCTGGGTCGCAACGGCCTTGGGATAGAGGGATATGAAGATTTCATTCAGACCGATGCTCCGATCAATCCCGGCAATTCCGGTGGCGCCTTGGTGAATTTTTCCGGGCAACTGGTGGGTATCAATACCGCCATCGTCGGACCCGGCGGCGGCAATGTGGGCATCGGCTTCGCCATCCCCAGCAACATGGTGAAGGATGACATGGAACAGCTGATCCGCTACGGCAATGTGCGGCGAGGACAGTTGGGAGTATATATCCAGGATGTCACGCCTGAGCTGGCCAAGGCCCTTGACCTCACTCATACCAGCGGCGCCGTGATTACCAAGGTCGCGAAAGGATCTCCCGCCGAGAAGTCGGGGCTCGAGATCGGTGACGTAATAATTGCTGTAAACGGTTCGGAGATTAAAACTGCAGGGCAACTGCGCAATGCCATCGGCCTGTTACGGGTGGGCAGTGACGTGACCCTGATGGTCCTCCATAAGGGTGAGCAGCGTGAAATGCATGTACTGATCACCGCGCCCAAGCAGACCAAGGTCGAAGCGGGACACCTGGACAAAGGCCTGTCCGGCGCAAAACTGGGCGCTATAGAACCGTCTCATCCCTTGGCGGGACAGGTGAAAGGCGTCGAAGTCCTCGACGTCGAAGAGGGTAGTCCGGCCTGGACGGCGGGTCTGCGCAAGGGTGATATCATCGTCTCCGTCAACCGTCAGCCGGTGGAAAGTACGGGAGACATCGAGGGCGCCATAAAAAAGGGCGGTCACGGAATACTGCTCAACATTCGGCGCGGAGACGGGGCTTTGTTTATCCTTATCCGCTAAGCGCTGACGGTCTTGCAAGCGCTATCGCCTCCATGGCAGTAGGGCCGGCCATGGAGGCGATAGGTTTGGAGCGTCTAGCGGAAAGCCCAGACGAACTTCTGATTCCGAGCCGCACGCTCAACGAATAAGGTACGGCGCGGGCTTGGTATATCAGCCGTGCTTATCGCCGTCGTTGTGACGTTTTTTACTGGCTGCCAAGCGGAACAGCCAGATGATGAAGCCTGCGGCAATGACCGACAGCAAAATCCATTTTTCATATTGATGGATGTTGCCCAATAGCAATTCCATTGCCTTGCCGAAGGCGTAACCGAGGCAGGCTATGGCCGACGCCCATGCTGCGGCGCCGATAACATTGAAAATTATAAACTCGATGGCCGGCACACGACTCATGCCGAGGACAAAGGGCGTTACGGTGCGAAAGCCGTAAACAAAGCGAAAGCCGATGATGATGGGGACGCGATGGCGCTCCAGCATACGGTGTACTTTTCCCGCCCGCGAATTCCACTGCGGAAATTTCAACAGAAGCGCCTGTCCTTTCCAGCGGCCCAAAAAGAAAAATAATTGATCGCTCATGAGCGTACCTACAAAGGCGGATATGATCACCCACGGTAGCCGAAGATATCCCAGCTTGGCGGCAACACCCCCTAACACCAGGATGGTCTCTCCTTCCAGGAAAGTACCGATCACCAGTGCGAAGTAACCATAGCTGTCAATGAGGTGTTGGAGTGTCATAACGATGTGCCTTAGGCGTGCCGGTCAAAAAAAGCGGCGTGTCTGCGGGAGTGCGCCACGGCCTCGTGTACATACGTATATTTCACCACGCCTGTTCTTTTGACGCTGACCCGCCGGGCAGGTACCGATTGATAATAGTAGGTAATGAATGCCGGTAAGGCTAGTGATGCCTCCACCCGTCTGCTGGGAATGCCATACAAAACGGGTGGAGTCTATAGATTGGTAAGAGTGAATGGGCAGTGCCCGATATCACAACATCAATGATCAATTCCAAGTAGTCTTAGAAAGACAATGTGCCGGCCGATTGCCCATCGACTGACACCTCGCAACTATGGTTGGCGTTGCCTTTGCCTGCATTCAGTAATTTGCACTTCGCGGAAATTTTATAATCCTCAAAGTTGCCCGTTAATACTTCCTCTGGTTTATCTTTACTCAAAATCCCACTGACGGCCTCTTTGTTGTTTATTTTGAGAACGATGAAATCGTTGTTGGAACCAACATCGGCTTTGCCGGTAATGGCCCAATCCTGGCCCATCCAGTGTGCAGGCCTATATTCCAGGAAATTGCTGGAGGACGCACAGGCGGCGAGAGTCCCCAGGATCAGGATTATAGAAAGGGTTCGCATGAATCTCTCCTCAGAAGAATGGGAAGACAATAAAATGTTGTGTGAAAATTCCATTTGAAAAAAGCCAGATTCTAGCATCGCCCACCACCTCGGTCTATTCAAAATAGTAAGCTTATGAGCTTGTTGCGATCGGCCGGAATTGCGCAGCGGCGCAAGGCTTATCAACCCCGGCGAATTGCGTGCCGCGTGCTGGTGTTCTGCTTAGCGGGCAACGTCGGGAGCTCAAAATCAGTGTATGGTTAAGTGTAGGTGGTATCGGTCGTAGCCTTAAACAGGGACTCGGTAGTTTACGAATAAAAAGTTGCGCTGGATATTCCAACTGCGGCGATTGAATGTGATTGGCGCGTCCGGTGCTACATTCAGATCATCAACAACGCCGCGGCGACGCGTCGGCTGTCACCCATGAGAATGTTGTAAGTGCGACAGGCGGCGGCGGTGTTCATGATTTCGTAACCGATACCGGCGGCGGCCAAGGGCGCGACTATGGCGGTGTCGGGCCACAATAAACTGTTACCCGATCCCAGCAGCACGATTTCCGGGGCCAATTCCAAAAGTATGTCCATATGGCCGGGTGCCAAATCGCCGAAGGACTGGGGAGGCCAGTCCCGTATCAAGCGGGTGGGGGTGACGATGACGCTGCGGGTGAGGATCTCCTGACGCAGGCGGGAGGAATCCGGGCCGATGGCGTCCAGGGCGCCCGGGGCGGGGTCCTCGCTGTTCCGGGGTATGGTAACGGTGACCTCGCCGGGTCCGTAGGAACGGATAGCGTAGTGGCTGCGATCGATTTCCAAGTTAAATTGCATGGTGCTGAGACGATAACCGTGAGAGATGACCAAAGGCTTACCTTTTACCGCGTATGGCCATGAGGCGCAAGCCGAGGTCATTGCCTGTCGATTGACAGGGTTTTTGGCGCCGGGTAATGTGTCATATTTGGCGCGCCCTTTGGGCGCTTTGTTTATGTTTTAAGCCGTGTTTTTCCCGGTTTGAGATTTCCGGACTGATTGCCTTGAAAGACGAATTCCCTAGAATTAAGCGGCTGCCTCCCTATGTCTTTAACATCGTCGGCGAGCTGAAGGCCAAGGCCCGCGCCCGGGGAGAAGATATCATCGATTTCGGGATGGGTAACCCGGATCAGCCGACGCCTAAACATATTGTCGACAAATTGGTCGAGGCCGCCCAGCGTGACGATACCCATCGTTACTCCGTATCCAAGGGAATCCCGCGACTGCGCCGTGCCATCACTAATTGGTATAAGAAGCGCTACAACGTAGAACTGGACCAGGACAGCGAGGCAATAGTCACCATTGGTTCCAAGGAGGGCCTGGCCCATCTGGCGCTGGCGACCATGGGCCCCGGCGATGTAGCTTTGGTGCCCAATCCGTCTTATCCGATTCATCCCTACGGCTTCGTCATCGCCGGGGCGGATATTCGCCATGTGCCCTTGGTTCCCGGCGTGGACTTTTTCGCGGAACTTGAAAAAGCCATCAAGGCCTGCTGGCCTCAGCCCAAGATGTTGGTGCTGAACTTTCCGGGCAATCCCACCACACAGTGTGTAGAACTGGATTTCTTCGAGAAGGTGGTTGCCATCGCTCGCGAGCACCAGATCTGGGTGATACACGATCTGGCTTATGCTGATATCGTGTTCGACGGCTACGAGGCACCATCTATCTTGCAGGTGAAGGGTGCCAAGGACGTGGCGGTGGAATTTTTCACATTGTCCAAGAGCTATAATATGCCGGGTTGGCGCGTGGGTTTCATGTGCGGCAACCCGAAGCTGGTCGCGGCACTGGGGCGGATGAAGTCGTATATGGATTACGGGATGTTTACGCCGATTCAAGTGGCGGCCATCAGCGCCCTGGAAGGACCGCAGGACTGTGTTAACGAGATCCGTGATCTGTACCGCAGCCGCCGTGATACCTTGTGCAAGGGCTTGAATTCCATCGGCTGGCAGGTGACTCCGCCCAAGGCGTCAATGTTCGTGTGGGCGCCCATACCCGAACCCTACCGGCATCTGGGTTCCTTGGAATTTTCCAAGAAGTTGTTGAGCGATGCCAAGGTGGCGGTTTCGCCGGGCATCGGCTTCGGCGAAATGGGGGATGATCATGTGCGTTTCGCGCTCATCGAAAACGAACACCGCAGCCGTCAGGCGGTGCGTGGCATCCGCGACATGTTCCGCCGTGATCACGGTCAGTTGAACGCCGCTGGAGGCGGTGGCAAGTAATCGCATAGTCTGCGTTTGATTTGCGCGGATCATATATAAGGAGAACGACAGTGGAGCCCGTAAAAGTAGGCTTATTAGGCTTGGGGACGGTGGGTTGCGGAACGGTGAGCGTACTCAAACGCAATGCTCAGGAGATTCAACGCCGCGCCGGGCGGGGGATAGTCATAGCCCAGGCCGCGGCGCGTGATTTGAAGCGTCCGCGCATCTGCGATGCCGCTGGCATCGCCTTGACCGATGATCCCATGGCGGTGGTCGACAATCCCGAACTGGAGGTTATCGTCGAATTGATCGGAGGCACTACCATCGCCCGCGAACTGGTGAGCAAGGCCATCGCCAACGGCAAGCATGTGGTCACCGCCAACAAGGCGCTGATCGCCAAACACGGCAATGAGATATTTGCCCAGGCCCGCGAGCAGGGTGTGATGGTGGCCTTCGAGGCGGCGGTGGCGGGTGGGATTCCCGTGATCAAGGCGATCCGCGAAGGCTTGGCCGGCAATCGCATCGAGTGGCTGGCGGGGATCATCAACGGCACCGGCAATTTCATTCTTACCGAGATGCGCGACAAGGGCCGCGACTTCGCTGATGTGTTGGCGGAGGCCCAGAGCCTAGGCTATGCCGAAGCGGATCCGACCTTCGACGTGGAGGGTATCGATGCCGCCCACAAGCTGACCATATTGGCATCCATCGCCTTCGGCATCCCCCTGCAGTTCGATAAGGTCTATACAGAAGGGATCAGCCGCATCACTGCCGAGGATGTGCGTTACGCCGAAGAGCTGGGCTACCGCATCAAACACCTGGGCCTGGCGCGGCGTACACCGCAAGGTGTGGAACTGCGCGTGCATCCCACCCTGATTCCCTACCGGCGCCTTATCGCCAACGTCGACGGCGTGATGAATGCGGTATTGGTCAAGGCCGATGCGGTGGGCCCGACGTTGTACTACGGCGCCGGCGCCGGTTCGGAGCCTACCGCCTCGGCGGTGGTGGCCGATCTGGTGGACGTGGTACGCGCTTTGACCGCCGATCCGGAAAACCGTGTGCCGCATCTGGCTTTCCAGGCGGATGCCTTGTCCGACATCGCCATCCTGCCCATGGCCGAGGTGGAGACCGCTTATTACCTGCGCCTGGAAGCGGAGGACAGCCCCGGCGTCCTGTCGGAGGTCACCCATATTCTCGGTGAGGCGGGCATCAGCATCGAGGCCATCATTCAAAAGGAACAGGCCCCCGAGGCTGCCTATGTGCCGGTGATTATGCTTACCCACGTGGTTAAGGAGGGTAAAATGAACCAGGCCATCCAAAGCATCGAGGCCCTGGACTCCATCGGCGGTCCGGTGACGCGTATTCGCGTAGAATATCTAAACAGACAATAAATTTTTATGCGGTCAGCCTACGGCGATTAGCTGTCAAAAAGCTAATTGCTGAGCGCTGAAAACTGACAGCTTGAGGAGTGAGCAATGCCGTTTCGTCCCCGATATACCGGGCTCATCGATAAATACCGCGACCGCCTGCCGGTACATGACGATACTCGCGTCATCAGTCTCGGCGAAGGTAACACGCCGCTGATCCGGCTCAACAATATCCCGCGGGAGCTGGGCAGGGACGTGGACGTCTATGTCAAATACGAGGGACTCAATCCCACCGGCTCGTTTAAGGACCGCGGCATGACCATGGCGGTGACCAAGGCCGTGGAAGAGGGCAGTCGCGCCATCGTCTGCGCCTCCACCGGCAATACCTCGGCCTCCGCTGCCGCCTATGCGGCGCGCGCCGGCATTACCGCCTTCGTCCTGATACCCGACGGTAAGATCGCCCTGGGCAAACTGGCCCAGGCCATCATGCATGGCGCGGTGGTGATCCAGATCAAGGGCAACTTCGACGCCGGTATGCAGCTGGTCAAGGAAATAGGGGACGAGGCGCCGGTGACTATCGTTAATTCCATCAATCCCTATCGCCTGCAGGGCCAGAAGACCGCAGCCTTCGAGATTGTCGAGGAGCTGGAATGCGTCCCCGATTATCACTGCCTGCCGGTGGGTAACGCAGGAAACATTTCCGCCTACTGGATGGGCTATAAGGAATATCAGCAGCACGGCATCGTCAACAGCCTGCCGCGCATGGTGGGTTACCAGGCCACGGGAGCGGCGCCGTTCCTGCGCGGTGGCCCGGTGCAGGAACCGGAAACTGTTGCCACCGCCATTCGCATCGGCAATCCGCAAAGCTGGGACTTGGCCTGGGCCGCGCAGAAGGAATCCAACGGCTGGTTCGATGAATTCAGCGATGAAGATATCCTCGCCGCGCAAAAACTCCTGGCCTGCAAGGAAGGTATTTTCTGTGAACCGGCCTCGGCCATCTCCCTGGCCGGTGCCATGCGCGATATCAAGAACGGTAGAATCCCCGAAGGCAGCAAGATCGTCTGCACCTTGACCGGGCACGGTCTCAAAGACCCGGACGTGGCCATCAAGCAAAGTCAGGGCCGGTTGGAGACGGTGGATGCCACCTTGGAAGCGGTGAAGAAGGCGATCTTGAGCAATATGTCCTGAAGCGCTAATGAATTGATCTTATTCCCGCCCGGAAAAAGGCGATGTCGGGGTTGAGTAACCCGGATTCGCAGATTACGGATTATCCTGAGGAAAGACTCAAGACCCGCGTCGGTGGGGTGTTATCCAATGCAGGCCTGCTGATCAGAGGGCAGCAGGGAAGGGGTAGAGTCTCGCCTTAAGCTGGCTTAGCGTGTTATGCTTTGCATGTTATTCTTTAAATGGATGAAATATGTCACGGAATTATAGATGAATTTGACTGTAGCGCCGTCACCGTCAGGTGGTCCAGAAAGAGGGGGGAAACATGAAAACAATAAGATTCACTGCCTTATCCGCCATCGCAATCAGCCTGCTTATGATCGCCACCGCCGAGGCGAGTGTAATACGGCCGCAAGATAAAGGCGGACAGGACTACGTGCCCACCGGCAAGGGTTGGGGCGTCCCCGCCGTGGGGAATCCCGGCCAGAAAGGCGGTAAGGGAGGCGGTGGTGGCGGTGGAGGACATACGAGTACCTCCAACGGTATCAACTACCATGGTGGGCCGGTGATGCTTGGTACTACCAACGTGTATTACATTTGGTATGGTAACTGGGACGGAAACACCGCCGTCAATATTCTCGATAATCTGGCCAGAAACCTGGGTGGATCTCCGTATTTCAATATCAACACCACTTACTACGACGGTAACAGTAATAAGGTCAGCAACAACACCTTTGGAACACAGGATTATTTTGTTGGCGGTTCTTATAATACTGCTCTGAGCGACAGCGATGTCTTGAACATTGTTAAAAATGCAATGGTAAGTACATCTTCGTCGGGATCGTCGCCGTTGCCACAGGACCCCAATGGTGTCTATGTGGTGCTGACGTCCAAAGACGTCAATGAAACCTCCGGGTTCTGTACCCAGTACTGCGGTTGGCACACCCATGCCAGCATTCTGGGCTTGGATACCAAATTCGCCTTCGTCGGAGATGCAGCGCGTTGTCCCAGCGCCTGTTCGGCTCAGACGGCCAGCAGCCCCAACGGCAACATTGGGGCCGATGCCATGGCCAGCGTGATCGCCCATGAGACTGCCGAGATGGTCTCGGATCCGGACCTCAATGCCTGGTATGACCGTCGCGGTTATGAGAATGCCGACAAGTGTGCGTGGAAGTTCGGAACGACTTACAAGACCGCCGGTGGCTCCTATGCGAACATGAATCTGGGCGGCCTGGATTATCTCATCCAGCAGAATTGGGAAAATGCCAACGGTGGTAATTGCGTTCTATCCTATCAATAGGATAAACCGCGGCGACACTTAGGTAGTGCCTCGTCGTTATATCGGGGATAAGGATATGCGAAGGACCCTGTTCTTAACGCTGCTGGCGGCGACGACTGTTTCCATGATCAGCATGCTGGCGCTGGCATCCTCCGAAGACGGTGTCGGCAGAATACCGACCGTCACCCGCCTGGTGCATATTTTTTTCCAATTGGAGGGTAAACTCAGCAAGGCGGTTGAGAAGCAGGATATGCCAACCGCATCGAAATTGCTCAGCGATGACTTCGAAATGCGGGTGAGCACCAAGCCGGGCACCCCAATACCGCGTGCCGCCTGGATTCAACAGTCATTTGCCGAGCCCAAGTCGTCGCGGGTTATGAAGCAAATGGCCGTCCACGACTTCGGTAAGATTACGATTGTCAGCTATTTATGGAAGATAACAGACGCAAAGTCCAAGATGGGGCGCGATATCTTCATTGTTGATACCTGGAGGCAGGAAGCGGGCGCCTGGAAGTTGGCGGTAAGATATGCCGGCCCAGCGGCACAGAGTGATTACCCTATTCCCGGCGTTCCTATTATTGAATCTACGTTTGAAAAAAAGGAATAAGTGACGCCGTGCCGTGAATGTGACGCCCCGGGATTTTTTTGCGCGGCCGGCGTGCCTCTCCATTGAGTAAAATCGTCTATTCTGGTACTTTGTACTCCCATCTTGTTTCACTTACCCGCAGATCTTTTAGAGGTTCATGACTAAGTTCATTTTCGTCACCGGTGGAGTGGTGTCGTCCTTGGGGAAGGGCATCGCTTCGGCGTCGCTGGGCGCTATCTTGGAGGCACGTGGTCTCAAGGTGACGCTGCTCAAGCTCGATCCATATATCAATGTTGATCCCGGAACCATGAGTCCCTTTCAGCATGGTGAGGTGTATGTCACCGAGGACGGCGCCGAGACCGATCTGGATCTGGGTCATTACGAACGCTTCGTGCGCACGCGCATGGGTAAGAGCAATAACTTCACTACCGGCAAGATTTACGAAAACGTCATCCGCAAGGAACGCCGCGGCGATTACCTGGGTGGCACCGTTCAGGTGATCCCCCACATCACCGACGAGATCAAGCGCTGTATCCTGGCGGGGGCCGATGCCGCCGACGTGGCCCTGGTGGAGATCGGCGGTACGGTGGGTGACATCGAATCGCTGCCGTTTCTCGAGGCCATACGCCAGATGGGCGTTGAATTGGGCCACGAGCGCACCCTGTTTATTCACCTCACCCTGGTGCCGTTCATCGCGGCGGCCGGGGAATTAAAGACCAAACCTACCCAGCACTCGGTGGCGCAACTGCGGTCCATCGGTATTCAACCCGATGTGCTGATGTGCCGCGCCGACCAGTCTCTGCCCCCGGAAGAGCGGCGCAAGATCGCGCTGTTCACCAATGTGCGCGAGAAGGCGGTGATCTCCGCGGTGGACGTGGACAACATCTACAAGATTCCCATGCTGTTGCACGAACAGGGCCTGGACCGCATCGTGGCGGAGCGTCTGGAATTGCACGTCCCTGACGCGGATCTGTCCGAGTGGCGAGCGGTCATCAATGCCATGGAACACCCGGAGGGCGAGGTCACTATCGCCATGGTGGGCAAGTACGTGGAGCTCACGGAATCTTATAAGTCTCTTTCGGAAGCCCTTACCCATGCAGGGATTCAGACTCGGACCCGGGTGCGGATCAAATACATCGATTCCGAAGAGATCGCCACAGATGGCACGGACCAACTGG
>Ga0316579_10000911_pt1 | contig 10252 bp, 7 predicted proteins | sample J5NA_2_FD_203074 | JGI IMG/M metagenome (GOLD analysis project Ga0316579, IMG submission 203074) | Rhizosphere microbial communities from salt marsh grasses in Alabama, United States - J5-7_160517rDrA | ecosystem: Host-associated > Plants > Roots > Rhizosphere | place: USA: Alabama | collected...
TCAGGTGCTCACCGGCAGCTCGCACGTGCCCGAGCAGCCCCTCGGACTCGATGGTGTCGAGCACCGCGAGTCCGGCGGCACAGGCGAGTGGATTGCCGCCGAAGGTTGAGCCGTGCTGCCCCGGCCCGAGCAGGGCGGTGACATCCGGGCCGAAGGTCACCAGCGCGCCGACGGGGACCCCGCCGCCGAGCCCCTTGGCGAGGGTCATGGCGTCCGGGACGACGCCCGCCTGCTGGAAGGCGAACCACGTCCCCGTGCGGCCGACGCCGGTCTGCACCTCGTCGAGCACGAGCAGCGCGCCGACCTCGCGGGTCACCTCGCGCGCAGCCCGGAGGAAACCGGGCGCGGCCGGCAGCACCCCGGCCTCGCCCTGCAGCGGCTCGAGCACGACCGCTCCGGTGCCCTCGTCGACCGCGGCGCGCAGCGCCGTGGTGTCGCCCCACGGCACGTGCGTGACCCCGGGCATCAGGGGTTCGAAGGGCTCGCGGTAGGCGGGCTTGTGGGTGAGCGCCAGCGCCCCCGTGGTGCGGCCGTGGAAGGCCCCCTCGGCGGCGACCAGGCCGGCGCGTCCCGTGCGGCGGGCCAGCTTGACGGCGGCCTCGACCGCCTCCGTGCCGGAGTTGGCGAAGAAGACCGCGGACCCGTCGGGGGCACCGGCCACCCGGAGGATCCGCTCGGCGAGCTCGACCTGCGGCACCGAGGTGTAGAAGTTCGAGACGTGGACGAGCTGACCGGCCTGCTTCGACACTGCCGCGACGAGCGCGGGGTGGTTGTGCCCGAGCGCGTTGACGGCGATGCCGCCGACGAGGTCGAGATAGCGACGGCCGTCGACGTCCCACACCCAGGCGCCGTCACCGTGGTCCAGGACGAGCTGGGGCCGGCCGAAGACCCCGAGCAGGGCGTGCTCGTAGCGGCCGAGCCACTCCTCGGTCACCGGTGCGTCAGGCATCCGTCCGCTCCTCGGCCTCGTCGGGCAGGACCATCGTCCCGACCCCCTCGGAGGTGAAGACCTCGAGGAGGATGCTGTGCGGCTGGCGGCCGTCGACGACGTGCGCCTGAGGCACCCCGGCCTCCACTGCGCGGATGCACGCCTCGAGCTTGGGGATCATGCCTGCGTCGACCGTGTCGAGCAGCCGTCGGGCCGCAGTCACCCGCAGCTCGGAGAGCAGGGAGCCGCGGTCCGGCCAGGCGGCGTAGACCCCCTCGACATCGGTGAGGACGACGAGCTTGCGCGCCCCGAGGGCCGCCGCGAGCGCGGCCGCGGCCGTGTCGGCATTGACGTTGAGGACCCGACCGTCGTGGTCGAGGTCGGGTGCCACCGTGGAGACCACGGGGATGCGGCCGGCGGCCAGGAGGTCGACCACCGCGGCGGGGTCGACCTCGACGACGTCCCCGACGAGGCCGATGTCGTGGTGCTCGCCGTCGACGGTGACACCGCGTCGCCGGGCGCCGAACAGCCCCGCGTCCTCCCCGGAGAGGCCCACTGCCACCGGCCCGTGCTGGTTGAGCAGCCCGACGAGCTCGCGCCCGACCTGCCCGGTGAGCACCATCCGGACGACGTCCATGACCTCGGGTGTGGTGACCCTCAGCCCGCCGCGGAACTCGGTGGTCAGCCCGAGTCGGTCGAGCATCGCCTTGATCTGCGGACCACCGCCGTGGACGACGACGGGACGCAGGCCGGCATAGCGGAGGAAGGCGATGTCCTGCGCGAACGCGGCCTTGAGCACGTCGTCGGTCATCGCGTTGCCGCCGTACTTGACGACGACGAGGGCACCGCGGAAGCGCTCGAGCCACGGCAGGGCCTCGACGAGGGTGTGCGCCTTGCCCTGGGCGACGCGCAGCGTCGCGGCGTCGATGGCGCCGCGCAGGGCCTGTTCGGGTGGGGTCATCGGTCCTCGACGGGTGGGGGGCAGGGCCTGCTCAGGTGGAGTAGGCGGAGTTCTCGTGGACGTAGTCGTGGGTGAGGTCATTGGTCCACACGGTCGCGGTCTCCTCGCCGGCGTGGAGGTCGACGACGACGCGGACCTCGCGGCCGGAGAGGTCGACGTGGGAGCGGTCCTCCCCCACCCCTCCGGCCCGGCACACCTGGACCCCGTTCATCGACACGTCGAGCGCGGCCGGGTCGAAGGCCGCGGCCGTCGTGCCGACGGCGGCGAGCACGCGGCCCCAGTTGGGGTCGTCACCGAAGACGGCGCACTTGAACAGGTTGTTGCGCGCGATGCTGCGGGCGACCTCGAGGGCGTCGTCCACCGAGGCCGCGGTGCGGACCTCGACGGCAATGTCGTGCCGCGCGCCCTCCGCGTCGGCGACGAGCCGGCGGGCCAGGTCGGCACACACGTCGGTGACCGCCCCGGTCAGCTCCTCGGGACCCGGCGCGACCCCGGAGGCGCCCGACGCGAGGAGCACGACGGTGTCGTTGGTGGACATGCAGCCGTCGGAGTCGACCCGGTCGAAGGTCACGGCGGTCGCAGCGCGCAGCGCCGCGTCGAGGACGCCGGGGTCCGCGACCGCGTCGGTGGTGACGACGACGAGCATGGTGGCCAGGGCGGGCGCCAGCATGCCCGCACCCTTGGCCATCCCGCCGACGGACCAGCCGGCGCGGTCGGTGTGCGCGGTCTTGGGCACGGTGTCGGTCGTCATGATCGCCTCCGCCGCCGCCGGCCCACCCGACGCGGTGAGCGCGAGCGCGGCCGCGTCGACGGCGGCGAGCAGACGGTCCATCGGGAGCCGCTGCCCGATGAGGCCGGTCGAGCACACGACCACGTCCCCGGCGCCGGTGCCGAGCACCTCGGCCACGTGCTCGGCCGTCCGGTGCGTGTCCTGGAAGCCCGGCGCGCCGGTGCACGCGTTGGCGCCACCGCTGTTGAGCACGACCGCGTCGGCCCGGCCGTCCGTGACGACCTGCCGCGACCACGTCACCGGGGCGGCCTCGACGCGGTTGGCCGTGAACACCGCGGCCACGTGGTGGTCGGGTCCGTCGTTGACGACGAGCGCGACGTCGGGGCGTCCGGAGGCCTTGAGCCCGCCGGCGACGCCGGCGGCCCGGAACCCGCGGGGGTGGGTGACGGACATCAGGAGCCTCCTCCGGAGAGCGAGGTGGGGGTGACGACGAAGCCGGCCCGGCGCCAGGCATCGCCGGCGTCGGCCACCCGGCGCTCGGGCAGCAGGATCCAGTCGGTGTCGAAGGTCGAGAACCCGAGGATGGGGATGCCGGCGTCCGCGAGCGGGCCGATGATCCCGTGGAAGACCCCGACCGCCCCGAACTCGAGCGGCCCGGCGACCTCGACCACCTTGAACGGACCCTCGGTGCGGACCCCGCGCAGCCCGCCCGGGACGGCGTCACTGCGGCAGACCAGGCTGAGCTCGTCCGGCGTGCGGGTCAGGGACGCGAACGGGGAGCCGGTCCAGTCGAAGTCGGGCTCCTGCCCCGGGGGGAACCGGAGGATCGAGACGTCCTCCGGGTGGAGCATCAGGTGCAGCGGCATCCGGCTCACGGCGCCACCCCCGCGGTCGGCAGGCCCTGGCCCTCGGGGAGGCCGAGCGCGAGGTTGAGGCACTGGACGGCGGCACCGGCCGTGCCCTTGGTGAGGTTGTCGACCGCAGCCACCGCGACGACCCGGCCGGCCCGCTCGTCGAGGGCGACCTGGAGGTGCACGACGTTGCTGCCGACCACGCTCGCGGTGCTCGGCCACCGGCCCTCGGGCAGGACGTGGACGAACGGCTCGTCGGCGTACGCCTCCTCCCAGGCGGCGCGCACCTCTCCGGAGGTGGTCCCGGCCGCGACGGAGGCCGTGCACGTCGCGAGGATGCCGCGCGGCATCGGTGCGAGCGTCGGGGTGAAGGAGACCGTGACCTCCCCGGCGCCGCACGCGGTGAGGTTCTGCTCGATCTCGGGCAGGTGCCGGTGCACCCCGCCGACGCCGTACGGCGACATGGCACCCATGACCTCCGCGCCGAGCAGGTGCGGCTTGAGGCCCTTTCCGGCGCCGGACGTGCCGGACGCCGCGACCACGACGATGTCTGCGGGGTCGAGGACTCCCGTCACGAGCCCGGGAGCGAGCGCCAGGGAGACGGCTGTCGGGTAGCAGCCCGGCACGGCGATCCGGGTCGCCCCGGACAGCATGGTGCGCTGTGGGCCCTCCGCCGTCGGCAGCTCCGGCATCCCGTACGGCCACGACCCGGCGTGCGGGGTGTCGTAGAAGGCCGTCCACGCGTCCGGGTCGCGCAGCCGGAAGTCCGCGCCGCAGTCGACGACAACCGTGTCCTGGGGCAGGGAGGCGGCGATGGACCCCGAGTGGCCGTGCGGCAGCGCGAGGAGGACCGCGTCGTGGCCGGCGAGGACCTCGGCCGTCGTCGGCTCCAGGACGCGCTCGGCCAGCGGGGTGAGGTGCGGGTGGACGTCGCCGAGCAGCTGCCCGGCGTTCCCCGCGGCCGTGACGGCGCCGACCTCGAGCTCGGGGTGCCCCAGCAGCAGGCGGAGGACCTCACCGCCGGCGTACCCGCTCGCACCCGCCACCGCGACCCGCGTCGTCATGCTGCATGACTATACATTCGCTGCAAACTTCATGCACGCATGGCTCCGCGACACGGGAGCACGAGTCACCCGGGGTCAGGCGAGCGGGTCGTCGTCGCGGACGTCGAGGACGAGCATCCGCTCCGTGGGGCCCAGTCCGCGCTCGGCCATGGCGCGCAGCGACTCCGGGGTGTCGACCCCGGCCCGGACGAACCGTCCCGAGAACGCGTCCAGCTCGCCCGACGCGAGGGCGAGGACGAGCGCGCAGACGTCGTCGGGCGAGGTCCACTCGGTGCGCCCCACGTGGGCGTCCATGGACTCCGTCATGTCGGTGCGCACGACGCCGGGCATGAGGTCGAAGGCCCGCACCCCGCGCTCCCGGCCGGCGAGGTCGACCGACCCCGTGACCCGGGCCAGCGCCGCCTTGCTCGCGTGGTAGGCGCTCGCGACCGCACCGGCCCGCAGCCCGGCGCCGGAGTTGAGGTCGACGACCCGGCCGCCACGCACGAGCAGGTGCGGAGCCACCGCCCACGTCACGAGGTAGGCCCCGAGGACGTTCACCTCGACCGTGCGCCACCACTCACCGGGGTCCGAGGCGAAGATGTCGACCTCGGTGTCGATGACACCCGCGTTGTTGACGAGCAGGTCGATGCGGCCCCGGCGCCCGACGACGTCGTCGACCCAGGCCTCCACTGCGGCCCGGTCGGTGACGGGCGCCACCGCCGACGACCCGCGCTCGACGACCCAGCCGGCGTCCTCGAGGGCGTCGGCGACGTGGCGGCCGATGCCGCGCGAGGCGCCGGTGACGACGGCGACGAGCTCAGCCACGCTGCACCGCGCCGACCGCCTCGGCTGCGGCGGCCACGGCGGCGTCGCGCATCGCCGACACCTCGTCGGTCGTCAGCGTGCGCTCCGGCGACCTGAAGGTGAGCCGGTAGGCGAGCGACTTGTTGCCCTCCCCGACCTGGTCGCCCTCGTAGACGTCGAAGAGCTGGACGGACTCGAGCAGCGCGCCGCCCCCGCCGACGAGCGCCTCGTGCACCGACGCGGCCGGCACGGACCTGTCGACGACGAGCGCGACGTCGCTCTGCGCCATCGGGTGCGTCGCGAGCGTGCTCGCCCGGGCGGTGGACTCGGCGGCCCGGGTCAGCACGTCGAGGTCGAGCTCGGCGCCGACCGCCCGCTCGGGGACGCCGAGTGCGGCGACGACCTTCGGGTGCAGCTCGCCCGCGTGCCCGACGAGGGCGCCGTCGGCGAGCGTCACGCGGGCACAGCGGCCGGGGTGCCACGGCATCGGGTCGTCGGCGGCGACGACGAGCGGCACCCCCAGCGCCTCGCCGACCGCCCGGACGAGGTCGAGGACGTCGTGGACGTCGGCCCGGCGGCCCCCGCCCCACCACCCGGCGCGGTCGCGGTCACCGGTGAGCAGGATGCCGAGGTGCCTGGGCTGCGGCGGGACCGCGGCGTGGATCGCCGCCAGCGTCGCCTCGGCGGGGAGGACCCCGACGTCCTCGGTCGGCGCGGGCACCTGGGGACCCTCGAGGGCCAGGACGAGGCCGAGCTCGAAGAGCCCGACGTCCTTGGCGCCCCGGGCGACGTTGCGCCGCAGCGCGTCGACCATCGTCGAGACCAGGCTCGTGCGCAGGTACGGCTGCTCGTCGGAGAGCGGGTTGGCGAGCCGGACCGTGCGGGAGGTCTCGGCGGCGACGTCGAGCCCGAGCGCGGCGAGGCGGTCCTCCCCGACGAACGGGGCACCCCAGATCTCGTGCAGCCCCTGGGCCGCGAGGACGTTCGAGACGATGCGCCGCACTCGCTGCGGGTGCGTCAGCCCCGACCCCCCGGGCGGGGTCGGCACGACCGACGGGATCTCCTCGTAGCCGTGGATGCGCGCGACCTCCTCGACGAGGTCCTCGGCGGTCGTCAGGTCGGGCCGCCACGAGGGCGGGGTCACCGTGAGCACCTCCCCGTCGCGGGCCACCGTGCACCCGATCTCGGTGAGGACGTCGACGACCTCCTCGGGCCCGTACTCGACCCCGACGATCCGGGTCGGGAAGCCGAGCGGCATCTCCACCGGCGCCGGGGCCAGGGCGTGGCCGGCGTCGGTGACGCCCGGGTCGGCCGTCCCACCGCCGTAGCGCACGAGGAGGTCGACTGCGAGCTGCGCGGCGGCCGGCGGCAGCTGCGGGTCGACCCCGCGCTCGAAGCGGCGGGACGCCTCCGACGGCAGCTTGTGGCGGCGTGCGGACCGCGCGGTGGAGACCGGGTCGAAGTGGGCGGCCTCGACGAGCACGTCACGCGTGGTGCCCGACACCTCTGTCGTCGCACCACCCATGACCCCGGCGATGCCGATGGCGGTCTCGCCCCCGTCGGTGATGACGAGGTCTTCCGGGTGGAGGGCCCGGTCGACGTCGTCGAGCGTGGTCAGCCGCTCCCCCTGCCGGGCCCGGCGCACGACGATCCGCTCCCCGAGGCGGTCGAGGTCGTAGGCGTGCAGCGGCTGGCCGAGTCCGAGCATGACGTAGTTCGTGACGTCGACGGGCAACGAGATCGGCCGCATCCCGGCCTCGGTGAGCCGGGCCCGCATCCACGTCGGGCTCGGGGCCCGGGCGTCGATCCCCCGGACGACGCGGGCGACGAACCGGTCGCAGCCGACGCGGCCGCGGATCGGTGCCTCGTCGGCGAGCTCCACCGGGTAGCCGCCACCGTCGCCGGCCGGCGCCGCGTCGGCGAGGGCGGTGACGGGGTCGGTGAACGCCGCCCCCGTGGCGTGCGCGTACTCACGGGCGACGCCGCGGACCGAGAAACAGTAGCCGCGGTCCGGGGTGACGTTGACCTCGACGGTCTCGCGGTCGAGCCCGAGGACCGGGATGGCGTCGGCCCCCGGCACGCAGCGGGCGAGGGACTCCTCGTCGCCGGCGAAGCGGCGGGTCAGGACGATGATGCCGTCGTGGTCGTCGCCGAGCCCGAGCTCGCGCTCGGAGCAGATCATCCCGGCGGACACGTGTCCGTACGTCTTCCGGGCGCCGACCTCGAGCGGCCCCTGCGGCGTCGTGAGGACGCCGCCGGGCAGGATGACGGGGACGAGGTCGCCCGCCTCGAAGTTGTGGGCGCCGCAGACGATGCCCTGGGGCTCGCCGGTGCCGTTCGCGTCGCCGACGTCGACCTGGCACCAGTTGATCGTCCTGCCGTTCTTCTGCGGCTCCGGGCTCACGGACAGCACGCGCCCGACGACGAGCGGGCCGGTGACACCGGCACCGTGCAGGCCCTCCTCCTCGAGCCCGACCCTGACGAGTGAGGCGGCGATGTCGGCACCGGTCGCCTCGGCGGGAACGGTGACGTACTCACGCAGCCAGTCGACGGGGACCCGCATCAGATCTCCATCCCGAACTGGGCGTCGAACCGTACGTCGCCCTCGATCATGTCGCGCATGTCGGAGGCGCCGGTGCGGAACTGCAGCGCGCGGTCGATCCCCATGCCGAAGGCGAAACCGGTGTACCGGTCGGGGTCGATCCCACACGCGGTGAGGACGTTGCGGTTGACCATGCCGCAGCCGCCCCACTCGATCCAGCCGGTCCCCTTGCACGTGCGGCAGTCGGGGTCCTCGCCGCGGCAGACGAAGCAGCGCAGGTCCATCTCGGCGCTCGGCTCGGTGAAGGGGAAGAACGAGGGTCGCAGTCGGGTGGTGATCCCCTCGCCGAACAGCTCGGCGGCGAGGCGGTCGAGCGTGCCCTTGAGGTGGGCCATCGTGATGCCCTCGTCGACGGCGAGCCCCTCGACCTGGTGGAACGCCGGCATGTGCGTGGCGTCGAGCTCGTCGGTGCGGAAGACCCGTCCGATCGCGGCGACGTAGACCGGCACTCCCCGCTCGAGCAGCGTGCGCGCCTGGACCGGCGAGGTGTGCGTGCGCAGGACGAGGCCGCCGTCGGCCGGCTCGACGTAGAAGGTGTCCTGCATCTGCCGCGCCGGGTGGTCGGCGTCGAAGTTCAGGGCGTCGAAGTTGAACCACTCGGCCTCGAGCTCGGGGCCCTCGGCGATCTCCCAGCCCATCCCGACGAAGAGGTCGGCGATCCGCTCGGACATCAGCTCGGTCGGGTGCCGGCGCCCCAGCGGTCGCCGCGCCCCGGGGAGGGTGACGTCGACGGCCTCCTCGACGAGGATCCGCTCGTCCCGCTCGGCCTCGAGCTCGGCCTGGCGGGCGGCGAAGGCCTTCGCGACGGCGCCGCGGGCCTGGCCGACCCGCTTGCCGGCCTCGGCCTTGGCGCTCGGTGGGAGCGCCCCGATCTCACGGTTGGCGAGGGCGAGGGGGCTCTTGTCGCCCTGGTGGGCGGCGCGGGCGGCCTTGAGCTCGTCGAGCGTGCTCGCGGTGGCCGCGGCGGCGAGCGCCGCAGCCTGGGCCTCGGCCACCGCCTCGGGGTCGAGCGCGGCGACCTCGACCGGGTCGTAGCTGGTGTTGGGTCCGGACATCGCTTCCACTTCTGGGGTGGGGGGGCGCGCCCGAGTCTAGGAGGGGTCGCCACACGGTCGCTCAGCCGGTCCCGGTACGGACGAGCGCGGACCGGGCGGCCGACCGACCGGAGCGCATGAACGGCACCGCGAGGAGGGCCAGCGCGACACCCCCGAGCGCGACGGCGGCGAAGCCCCCGCCGACGCCGTACCTGTCGATCGCCATCCCCGCGAGCGGTGCGCCGAGCGTCCCCCCGGCGGCCAGCGACGAGCCGTGCCACCCCATCGCCTCCCCCCGGGTCTCGGCCGGCACCATCCCGCTGAGCTGGTCCACCGTCGCGGTGACCGTCGGCGCGGTGAACAGCCCGGCGGCGAACGAGAGCACCACGAGGGTCCACGCCGACGACACGAACGCCATCGGCACCGTGACGAGCGCGAGGGCCAGGAGCAGCAGGTGCGCCGGCAGCGGACGGGGCATCGCCCCGTAGACGAGGCCGCCGAGGAGCGAACCGACACCGAGCACGGCGAGGACGACGCCGATCTGCGGCGTCAGTCCCCACCCGCGCATCGCGGCGACGACGCCGATCTCGGAGCCGGTCAGCACGAGGGTCACCCCGAACGCCAGCAGGCAGACGACGAGGACGCGCGTCGAGAACCATTCGCGCCGCGGCACGTCGTGCTCGGCAGCGGTGCGCTCGCTCATGGCGCGCAGCGGCGGGTCCACCAGCCAGATGACGGCCCCGGCCAGCACGACCAGCATCTTGCTGATGAACAGGACCCACGCCGTGGACCACTGGGCGGCCGCCCACACGGCCACGAGCGGCGCCACGACGAACGCGAGCTCGAACCCGGCGGTGTCCAGGGAGATGGCGGAGCGCCGGTCCTGCTCGGGCACCGAGGCGATGACCGCCTGGCGGATGATCGGCATGCTCGGGATGACGAGGACGCTGGCGACCAGGGCGAGCGCGAGCAGGCCCCGGTAGCCGACCCACGGCGCGATCGTCCAGCACGTCGCGGTGACGAGCAGGAGGGGCGGCACCACGCGGCGCAGGCCGAGGCGGTCGAGGAGGCGGCCTCGCCAGGGCCCGCTCACCGCGGTCGCAGCGGTGACGACGGCGACGAGCACCCCGGCCGCGGAGTAGGACCCGCCGAGCGTGGTGACGGTGTGCACGGTCAGGAGGACACCGCCGGCGAACACCGGCGCGCGCACCATCAGGCCCAGGAGCAGTGCGGTCCGGAGCCGACGGCTCGCCAGGGCGCGGCGGTACGGCTCGAGGGACACCGACGACACGGGGG
>Ga0316579_10000912_pt1 | contig 10251 bp, 6 predicted proteins | sample J5NA_2_FD_203074 | JGI IMG/M metagenome (GOLD analysis project Ga0316579, IMG submission 203074) | Rhizosphere microbial communities from salt marsh grasses in Alabama, United States - J5-7_160517rDrA | ecosystem: Host-associated > Plants > Roots > Rhizosphere | place: USA: Alabama | collected...
GTCTCCCTCTCGGACACCAGGGACAGGACGCCGAAACCCACGGTGAAGAACAGGAAGAGACCGGCCTGCCCGGCGACGAGCGCCCCGTTCGCGCTCAGCTGCTCCGAGGAGGTCCTGCCCTCCCGGAGGGTGACGGACGGTCCGCGCAACGCCGCCTGGAGGGCGACCTCCTCGAGATCCTCGGCGGGCACGCCCCGGGTCGAGGCCGCCCTCGCGGCGACGGCCCCGTCGTGGAACTGGTGGAGGGTGCCCGTGACGACCGACAGCAGCAGGTCGACCTCTGTCCCGGTCCCACCGGCCCGGACCGTGCGGACCGTCGGGCCCCTGCCCTCGCGCACGTCGGCCGCGAACCCCCGCGGGACGGTGACGGCCAGGTCGACCGCGCCGGAACGGGCGAGGTCCTCGGCCCGGTCCTCGGAGGTCCGCTCGACCGTGACCTCCAGGACGTCCAGATGGGTCAGCGCGATCAGCAGGGTCCGGCCGAGGGAGTCGTCGTCGGGGACGGCCGCGGCGACCGTCACCGGCGACAGCCGGGTGGCCTCCTGGGTGTCGTAGGTGATCGAAAGGATGACCATCAGGGCGGCGGGGACGGCGAACGCGAAGAGGAAGACCGAACGGTCCCTCAGCCGCAGGCGCAGGTCGGCGAGGGTCAGGATCCACAGGGTCCTCATGCCGGCGTCCCGTTCCCGTTCCGGACCTTCCCGTTCGGGTTCCGCGTTCGGTGTCCCACGGTCAGTCCCTCAGCGCCTTGCCCGTCAGGTGGAGGAAGACGGACTCCAGATCCGGCCGGACGATCTCGACCTCGGCGAGGGCCAGGCCGGCCGAGGCCGCGGTCGTGACGATCCCGGCGACGGCCGCTGGGGCGTCGTGGACCGTCAGGGTCAGGCAACGGCCCTCGACACCGACCCGGTCGACCGCCGGCAGCCGCCGCAGCGCCTCGGCCGCTTCCTCGACCGGTCCGGCACCGGTCAGGCGGACGGTGTCGACGCCTCCGGTGAGGGTGACGAGCTCGTCACGGGTTCCCTCAGCCCTGATCCTGCCCGAGTCGATGATCCCGATGCGGTCGCACAGGCGTTCGGCCTCCTCCATGTAGTGGGTCGTGTAGAGGACCGCCATCCCCTCGCCGGAGAGCGCCTCGACCGACTCCAGGATCGCGTTGCGCGACTGCGGGTCCACGCCGACGGTCGGCTCGTCGAGGACGAGCAGGGCCGGCCGGTGGATCAGCCCAACGGCGATGTTGAGCCTGCGCTTCATCCCCCCGGAGAAGTCCTTGGTCGCGTCGTCCGCCCGGTCCGACAGGGAGATCATTTCGAGGATCTCGCCGATGCGCCCGGACAGCTGTCGCCCGCGCATCCCCTGCAGCCTGCCGAAGAAGGCGAGGTTCTCGCGGGCGGTCAGCTCGGGGTAGATGGCCAGGTCCTGCGGGACCAGCCCGATGTGGCGCTTGACGGCGACCTCGCGCGGTCCTGCCGGCCGCCCCAGCACCCGGACCGTTCCGGCGTCCGCGGGAAGGAGGCCGGCGATCATGGAGATCGTCGTGGTCTTCCCCGCGCCGTTGGGACCGAGCAGGCCGTAGGTCTGCCCCGGCTCGATCCGCAGGCAGACCCCGTCGACCGCCGTCAGGTCGCCGAAACGGCGCGACAGGCCCTCGACCAGCAGCACGGGATCGTCGGGCCCCCGCGCGCCGTCGGACGGGCCCCCGCCCGCGTCGGGCACGCCGCCGTTCCTGTCCGGCCCGGCGTTCTCCTGGCTCTGCACGACCCCATCCTGCCACCGCGGGAGCGCGTTCCAGCAGCGCAGCGTGGTGAACACGCGGTCGCGTCCGCAAGGAGGAGCACGCTCCGGGCCGTCTGGAACAATCGTGGGCATGACACGGATCGGAATCCTGCTGTTCGACGACGTCGAGGAGCTGGATGCCGTGGGTCCCTGGGAGATCCTCGGCATGTGGGCCGAGCGGCACCCGCAGGAGGCGCAGGTCGTGGCCTTCGCCGATCGCCGGGGACCGGTCCGGGGAGCCAAGGGCCTGCAGTTCCTCACGGAGCGCTGCAAGGACGACGTCGGCCCGCTCGACGTCCTCGTCCATCCCGGGGGGATCGGGACCCGTCCCCTCATGAGGAGCCGGGAGCACCTGGACTGGGTGCGTTCCTGTTCGGAGCAGACCGCGCTGATGACGAGCGTGTGCACCGGTTCCCTGGTGTTCGCCGCGGCCGGACTGCTCATCGGCCGCCCGGCGACGACCCACTGGACGAGCCTCGACCTGCTGACCGAGGTCGACCCGACGGTCGTGGTCCGTTGCGACACCCGTTTCGTCGACGACGGGGACGTCATCACCTCGGCAGGGGTCTCCGCGGGGATCGACATGGCGCTGCACCTGGTGCAACGCCTCGCGGGCCCCTCCCGCGCCAAGGAGATCCGTCTGGCGGTCCAGTACGACCCCGACCCCCCGGTCTGATCCCCCGGCCCCCGGTCCGGTCCGCGGGTCCGACCCGCAGGGCCCCGTTCCGGGTCAGTGGCCGCAGGGGCCCCGTTCCGGCGCGGCAGTGGCTCGGTCCGACGGGTCCCCGGTTCAGTGGCAGGGGCTGCTGCCGGCGTCGGTGAAGGTGCTCCCCTCGACGGGGACGAATCTCCAGTCGTAACCGCGCGGCCTCAGGGTGAGTTCCAGAACGCCGTACGTCCGGTCGTCACGGACCTGGCTGTTGGGCCGGACCCGCTCGAAACCGTAGTGCTCGCCCCCGCCACCGGTCCCCACGGTGAACTGCCGGATCCCGCGCGCGTCGTCCCGGCCCCCCTCGGGGTCCTGCGGGGCGAAACGCTCGTAGACGTGGTTGTGGCCGCTGACGACGAGTTCGGCTCCGCCGTCGTACAGGGCCTGGAACAGCGGGAGGACCTCCGTGGCCGGCTCGTGGCCGTCGGAGGAGGTGAACAGGGAATGGTGCCAGTAGGCCGCGGTGCAGGTCCTCGAGGTGGCCGCCAGGTCGGCACGCAGCCATCTCTCCTGGGGGGAGCCTTCCGAGCATCCGACGACGGCGCAGTTGGAGTTCAACGCGACGACGTGCCAGTCGCCCAGGTCGTAGGAGTAGTAGCCCTCCGACCGGTCCCCAGCGGCAGCACCGAAGTAGCCGAAGTACCCCTCGGCGTTCTCCGTGAGGTAGTCGTGGTTGCCGGGCACGGGTTTCATCCGGTCCTTGAACCTTCCCCAGGTCGGATCGAAACAGTCCTGGAACTGTTCGGCGGTGCCCTCGTCCTGGCTGTTGTCGCCCGCTGTGAAGATCGTTCCGTCGATGCCGGCCAGCAGGTCGGCGGTCCTGGCGTCGTCGGAGGACCCGCAGGAGGCGATGTCCCCGGCCCCGACGAGAACAGCGGTCCGGCCGGCGGCGGCCGACGGGGACACGCCCGCGGCCGGCGCGGAGGAGGCACCGGTGAGTTCGTCCCCGAACAGGAAGTACGACCCCGGCATCGCCGCCACCAGGACGAGGCTCACCACGAGGATCGTGTCGCGGGTCCTTCTTCGCCGGCGGATGGGGGTCTCCTCGGGGGATCGCGCGGGGACGCGGCCGGTCCGCGGCGCGTTCCCGTCATGACGGGCGACGGTGCTGTCGGGTGTCCGGGCCGACAGGCGGATGCTCTCATGCCGGGAGCCGTCATGCACCGGAAGGGCGACCCAAAAATGATCTTCAATATTTTTAGTATCTTTCGGACAATCAGGATTCACCGTCCCCGTTCCGGCCGCCCGCCCGTCCTGTCAAGTCCAGTCCGGAGTCCGTATGCGTCCACGTCGTGCTTCTGTCCGAACGCTGGTCCTGTCCGCCGCCCTCTTCGGTCTGGCCCTTCCGGCCGCTCCCGCGACGGGTGCTCCAGCCACCGCCACCCCCGTCCCTCCACCGGCCGCTGCGGAGCCCCGGGCCTCGGACCGGTACGTGTTCACGGCCCTCACGAACGGCAGCGAGAGCAACATGAGCGTCTACACGTCCTCCGACGCCCTGAACTTCACCCTGTTGAAGGCCGATGCGTACACGCCCCCGAGCGGCCAGGTCAGGGACCCGAGCGTCCTGAGGGCGCCGGACGGGTCGTACCGCATCGTCTACGCGACGGGCCGGACCGGACAGACCATCGGGATCGCCGGCAGCACGGATCTGAAGGACTGGACCTTCCTTGCGACCGTCGACGTCGGGGTCCCCGGGATGCTGGAGGCCCGGGCTCCGGAGTGGTTCGTCGATCCCTCGGGCAGCACCCACATCGTGGTGTCCCTGTCCGCAGACCCGGCCGACCCCGCCGGCCTTCGCACCGGGTTCCGCCCGTACGTGCTCACGGCACAGGACACGTCGCTGGTGTCCTTCACCGGGGCAGCACCGTTGAACGGGTACTTCGCGGGAAGGAACTACCTCGGCACGTTCGTCGTCGTCCAGAACGGGATCTACCACGCCTTCGCCGGGAACGGGTCCACCGGGTACATCGAGCACCTGCGTTCGATTTCCCTGAGCGGTCCCTGGTCGCTGGTGGGCAACGGCAACTGGTCCGGATGGGGCGGCATGCTGGAGGCGCCGGCCCTCGTACAGCTCCACAACGGGTCGTGGCGCATCTACCTGCACGGCTACGGGTCCCCGGAAAGCTACGTCACGGCGACGAGCCCGAATCTGGACGCGTGGAGCGCCACGGCGGAGCTGCCCGGCGGGCTGTCGGGAGTCGTCCGTCACGGCACCGTCCTGCACGAAACCGCCACCGCCCCGCACGGCACCGCCCCGCACGGCACCGCCCCGCGCGGCACGGCACCGTCCTGAGCGTCCCGGCCGTCCCGCGGCCCGTCGGGTTTCCCGCCGTCCGGATCCTCTCCCCGAGGGGTGCCGATCCGAACGGCGGGAACGGGGCTCAGGAAGCGGTGCAGCTCAAGGACGGCGCCGCCGCGGTCCCGTTCTGGGTCCCCGTGAAGCCGAAGGAGGTCGTTCCCCCCGCGGTGAGGCTCCCGTTGTGGGAAACGTTCTGCGCCTTCACGGTGGACCCGCTCGTGGTGATCGACGCGTTCCAGAACTGGGTGATCACACGACCGTCCGTGTAGGTCCAGGTGACGGTCCAACCGCTGATCGGCTTGCTGCCCGCGGTCACCGTGACCTGTCCCTGGAACCCGCCGGACCACTCGTTGACGACGGAATGGACCGCCGTGCAGCCGGCGCTCCCCGGGTTCGAGGAGGTCGGGCTGGTGGTGGGCGTCGCGGTGGGGCCGGCGGTCGGGGTCGTCCCGGGCCACCCGGGCCACCCCGGTCCCATGCCGCCGGAGTGCTGTCCCGCCGTCACCGTCATGAGCTGTGTCGATCCCGACAGGTCACCGGAGGAGTACATCCCACCGGTCCGGGTGCCCGAAACGCTGCCGCCCGTGCGCACCGCATAGGTCTGTCCCTGGGTGATCCGGCTGGAGGAGAAGATGATCGCCTTGATGCTCTTGCTCGTGCGCAGGGAGACGATCCGGCTGCCGTCCGCCGCCGTGATGTGCACGACCGTGCCCGCGGACAGGGCGGAACTCAGGCTCGCCGAGATCCACCCCTGGCCGCCCGACGTGGAAGGGGCCGATGTCGAGGCGTAGGTCCCGGTGGCGAGGACCGTTCCCCCCGTGAAGGACAGGGTGCCGTTGACGTCGAGGGCGCCCTCCCCCGGGCTGCCGAGGGAGGGGCCGTTGACGACGATCGTGCCGCCGCTGATGGTCGCCTTCCCGTTGGAGTCCAGCCCGTCCACCGTCGAGTTGACCACGACGGTCCCGCCCGAGACGAAGATGCCGGCGTTGGGGGCCACGGCGAACTCGTTCAGTCCCTTCTCGACCGCGTTGATCGCGTCGTCCCGGGAGGTGACGTCCACGGTGCCGCCGGAGATCGTGACCCTGAGCCCCTCCAACGCCTCGTAGGACGTGGTGACGGTCACGGTCCCCCCCGCGATGAACAGGGCCTCGTCCGCGTGCATCCCGTCGTCGTACGTCGCGAGGTCGAGGGTCCCGCCGGTGACGCTGATCACCGCAGAGTTGATCGCGTCGTCCGAGCAGTTCGCGCTCACGCGGGCCGTGCCTCCGACGACAACGCTGGCATCGGCCTTGAGACCCTTGATCGATGTCTCGCCCGGGCTCCTGTCGCTGCCCTGCCCGGTCTTCAGGGTCGCGGTTCCGCCGGACAGCACGACGTCGGACGCGGCGGAGACCGCGTCCTGCCCGCTGGTGACGGTCAGCGTCCCCGCGACGACCGAGACGTACCCCCGGGTGGCGTCGGCGTCGTCGGTGGCCTTGATGCCGTCCCCCGTCGACTCCACGGTGATCGACCCGCCGTCGAGGACGACGTACGACTTGGCCCGGATCCCGTCGTCCGCGGCGTGCACGGTCAGGGAGGTCGCATCGATCACCAGCCCGGCCTTGACCCCGACGGCGTCGGAGGCGTTCCCGGTCACGGTGAGGGAACCGGTTCCGATGACGGTGAGATCCGAGCGGCTGAAGAGGGCGGCGTCGGCCTGCTCCGTCGAGGCGTACTGCGCGGCGTCCGACAGCTTGTTCGTTGTGCCCTCCGCGAGGACCACCATCGCCTCGTCCGCGTCGAGGATCCGCAACGGGGATCCCGTCGAGTTCGAGACGGTCACACCGTCGAGCACGAGGCGGACGATTCCCGCCTGCGTGGTGTCGACGACGATCGAACCGTTGCTCAGGGTCCCGGAGAACCTGTAGGTCCCGCTCGCCCGGACCGTCACGGTGCCACCGCTGACGACGACGTCGGAGCTGCTGCTCGTCGCGCTCGTCCCGGTGAGACGGACGGCGACCTCGCTGGAGGCGTCCCACTGACGGTCCGCCGGACCGTCGTGGTCCGCGGCGTTGCCCGCCATGGCCTCCTGCGGGGTCAGCGCCGTGCCCGTGGCCGCGGCAGCGGCGGTGTCACCGAAATCGACGAGAGCGTTCGCCCCCCAGCTCCCGGCGGCAAGTCCTGCCACGGCGAGGGACACGACGGATCTCGGCCAACGCATCTGGTCTCCCCTTTCGGCCACCGTGGGCACCTGCTGACCGGCCGACGGCGGCGGGGCACGAACTCCGATGAGCCGCGATCGGACGGCTGTACCACCTGTGGTGCACGGTGTACGTCGAGTTAATGAACAACGACATATACAGCACCAAAAAATGCACATTTGACAAACAACACTTTCCCTGTGAAAACACTGACAACGAACTGATAGGAACGGAAGTCAAAACCCTGCTGGCAGACGGCGGGTCGAACGCTCGCACGCGTTCAGGACGCGCTGCGGCCCGCGTCCGGACCCGTGTTTGTTTCATCGGTGTGTCCCGGACGCCCGGTGGGCATCGGCCGCCCGCCCCGTCCCGGCCGGGCCCGTCAGGGACGGCCAGCCGCCGGGGCCGAGGAGCCGGCGGTCCCGGCGGCGCCGGACGCGGTCCGGGTCCCCGTCGGACCAGCGTCCGGCTCACCCGTCGGGTCCGGGCCGAGCAGGGGCATCAACCAGTCCCCGACGGCGTCGCCCAGTTCCCGGGAATAGCTTCCCGTCAGGTGGTTGTCGTCCTTGTACGTGAGGTGACCGCCGTCGGACACCGCCGGGCAGGCGCCGCCGGGGCAGACGATCGGGGTGGTCGCCATCACCCGGGTCCCCAGCGCGTCGACCACGGCCTGCTCGGTGGCGAACAGTCCCCGGTCCAGATCGGCGTGGCCGTCCAGCGGGAAGTCGCACCGTCCCGGGTCGTCCAGGTGCTCCGAGACACAGGCCGGCAGATCGTCCAGGGGCCGGGGGGTGTCACGCATCAGGACCACCTGCTTCGCCCGGGTGTGCAGGCGTCGCAGCACCCGGTCCGCTCCGCGTTCCCACAGCTCGCCCGCTGTCTTCTCGTCGGAGAGGTTCCCGTCCTCCCCGACCAGTTTGTTCAGCTGGTAGACGTTCCGCCCGATCAGCACCGCGTCCACCCGGGGCAGGGCCTCGATCCGGGACAACGCTGCCTCGCGCCAGGCGGCGCACTCGGTGTACTCCCGGCGGTAGTTCCCGAGCCACTGGCGCGCGTCGGAGTAGCCGCAGCCGGACTTGGTCCACACGTACAGCCGCCAGTGCCGCTGCCGGGCGGCCTCGTCCAGGGCACCGAACCACTGCGCGGCGTGGGAGTCACCGAAGAGCACCACGACCTTCCCGCCGTCGGCGTCACCGAACAGGCAGTTCGGGTCCGCGTCCACGGAGTCGAAGGGCACGGAGCAGCGGGCCACCGTCTGGTCGTCGGCACGGGCCTGTTCCGGGCTCTGCCGCAGCGTCCCTGTGGGATCCGGACCGAGCACCCGCACGGGCGAGTTCAGCAGCAGGCAGGATCCCGCGACCGCCGCGGTCAGGAGGGTTCCCCCCAGGACGAGGGAACGGCGGGAGGACCGCAGCAACGGGACGCAGCGCCGTACCGGTTGTTCCACCAACCGGTTCGTGATCATTGCGAGCGCCAACGAGATCACCACCGCCAGTCCGATCGCCAAGGGGCCGGGGTCCGCCCCTCCCGTGCCCTCCGTGGCCTGCGCCGCGTTCCCCGGACGGTCGGCGATTTCGCGGGCCAGTTGCAGGCAGGGCCAGTGCCACAGGTACCAGCCGTAGGACACCCGGCCGAGGTAGGTCAGCACGGGCAGGGAGAGCAGGGCCGAGGCCCCCGAACGGCTCCGGGCACCGGCCGCGATCAGCAGCGCCGTACCGGCCACGGGCCACAGCGCGGCGGTACCGGGGAAACTGGTGCTGCGGTCGAGGACCGCGGCGCCGGCCACGACGAGGGCCAGCCCGCCCCATCCGGCCACGAGGGCCGCTGCCCGGGGGATCCGGCCGGCCAGCGGGCGGGCCAGCGCCAGGCCGGCCCCTGCGGCCAGTTCCCAGGCCCTGGTGTGCACCCCGAAGTAGGCCCACGGACCCGAATCGCGCGTGAGCAGGACGGACATGGCCAGCGAACCCGTTCCGAGCACCGCGAGGGCGCCCGCGATCCACCGGGTGAGGTCGCCGCGGCCCGACCGACGGCGCAGCCACAGCGCCGCCAGCAGGAGCAACGGCCACACCACGTAGAACTGTTCCTCGACGCTCAGCGACCAGTAGTGCAGGACAGGGTTCCGGTCCACGTCGCCCATGTAGTCCGTCTGCTCCGCCGCGAAGAACCAGTTCGCGCTCCAGAACGTTGCAGCGGTGACCGCCGCCCCGAGGTCGCCGCGGTCCAGCGGCGGCAGCACCAGCCGGAACGCGATCGTCGTCGCCACCAGCACCAGGGTGGCCATGGGCAGCAGCCGCCGGACGCGGCGGGCGTAGAACACCGGCAGATCGATCGTCCCGGTGCGGCGGGCCTCGTCCATCAGCAGGCCGGTGATCAGAAAACCGGAGATCACGAAAAAGACGTCGACCCCGACGAAACCGCCCGCCAGCGGCCCCAGCCCCGTGTGGAACACGACCACCAGCAGCACCGCCAGGGCGCGCATCCCCTCGATGTCGGGGCGGAACCCCGCGCCGGGACGCCCGTCCGCCCGCGCCGTGCCGGTGTCGGCACCACCGGGTACCGCGGCCCTCTCGCCGGGCGTCGACACCCGTACGGCGCCCGTCACCGTACGTTCCCCCGCACGACGGTACGCCGCCCGCGCGGGGCGGTCCACGAGCCGGGCGCCGTCCTGCGCCTCCCCCACGATCTCCCGGGCGCCGCAAGGCGCCTCCCGCCACGATCCGATGTGTTCAGGACGATCGTTTCAGATGGGTGTTCCCCCATCGAGAGTCCCCTCACTCATGCATGATCCTGGCCACAGCCGGACGCGGACCAGCGCCGACCGCGCTTCGAGCGGACCGTCCCCTTCCGGGGCCCGTATCCCTCTCAAGCTGTTCACCGATGTCCCCGGGCCCGCCGACGACGCCCCGGATCATCAGTGACGGGGCAAGCTGTCGTGTCGATCCCGGCGACCGGGGCCCCCTGGCCGGGGACCAACCAGAAAGGTAGCAGGCAGCGACCCTGTCGTCCGGCCGACCAGCGAAGACGGAACGCACAGTGACCGCGGCTCTCCTCCGTTCGGTGGAAAGGCCGGAGTCTCCCCTGCTTCGTGTCGATGAGGACGACTGCCACCGTGGAACTACCGGATCCGTTGGATCTCCCGCTCCGGCAGGAGGCGGCGGGGCCTTTCCGGGGGAATGCTGAACAGATGTTGAGACGACGCTGAATCCGGCGAGGACCGCTGTCGATGGTCCTCGCCGCCGGAGTCGCTGCCGGTGCCTTCGTCACGGGACAGGTGCCGGCGGTGGCGG
>Ga0316579_10000913_pt1 | contig 10250 bp, 7 predicted proteins | sample J5NA_2_FD_203074 | JGI IMG/M metagenome (GOLD analysis project Ga0316579, IMG submission 203074) | Rhizosphere microbial communities from salt marsh grasses in Alabama, United States - J5-7_160517rDrA | ecosystem: Host-associated > Plants > Roots > Rhizosphere | place: USA: Alabama | collected...
CGGGCCAGGGTCATGAACTGCCTGCCCGTTCCACAGGGTGGTCGTCATCAGCGCATTCGCGCCGCCCTGATACTGGGCATCGAGGTGCGAGATGCTCGAACCAGGCTGCCAGGTCGACGGGCTGTATAGACGGACCGGCCCACCGCCGTTTGCCGCGTTGGCGTTCGTACCGACAAAATAGACGCCGTTTCCTTGCCCCAGCAACTGGTCGCGCAAGGCAGTCGACCCGTTCGCAAACGACAGCAACCCTTGGCCATACCCGTTCTGCAAAAAGTGGTCAAAGATGACGGGATACGCCGGGCTACCCAGTCCCCACCTCCCCGCGCTCCCTTCTACATTCATGGAGCTGATGAACCCGAGGCCATGACAGATTTCGTGCAGTACGGCGGTGACCAGATCGTGCTGGCTAAAAGGCACATTCCCATCGAGCCCATAGTACCACCCGGAAAAGGCCCCGTTGATCATCAGGTTCAGCTCGTGAGCGCCGGGCCCGCTGCCATTCAGATCCTCGCCGGCCAACGCGTTGGCCAACGCAACCGGGTACCAGGTGGCCGGCTGAGGAGCGCTCGCAAAATCGCGGACGAATACTGCCGGCCCTCCAGCGCCAAGCACGCCGCCGCCCAACGGCGTCCAGCAGGCCTCCACCTCCATCGGCACCGGTGACTGGACCTCTGCTGCCCAGAGGGAGAGGGCGTACTGCACGGCGGCTTTGCCTTCGCTGGGCCAGCTCCCGCATGCATAGCCCCACGCGTTAGTGCTGCCCTCGAGCCAATCGACAACAAAGGCCGCATGCTGGATATGCATGCCGCTCGGGCGCAGCGAGGGCAGGATCTGCAGGGCGGATGCGCCCTCACCCAACCATAGCACGACCGGAGGCGCGACGATCTGCTCGGAGGGCGGTGGGTCCAGTGCTTCCACGCGCAGCGGCTGGATCCCTGCGATCAATGGGAATAAAAGAACCAGGATAACACCCCCCCAATAGCAGTGGCGCATACGGAGATCCTTTCAACTGGGAACGCGCCGAGGCTAGGCCTGCAATTGAGTGGATTCAGTATACCACAAAGCGATGGGCGGTGCTGTGAAATTCGCGTGACTTTGGCGAAAGAGCCGCGTGGATCCCGCCGGATCGTTCCGTGTGCCGTGACTCTATGGGTCCGGCGGTGTTATCATTCGTGCGACGATCGGTAGGTCGCAATGGAGCGAGCCCATAGAGCCGATGGGGCCATGGACAAAGAGCGTAGGCGTGGACATGAACGCCCTGGCCCTGAGCACAGGATAGCGAATTGTTAGCTAACCGTTAGGTACGGGGCACAAGGACGTGGTAGGCTTGGGATGGGTGAGTGGACCTGGAGAATCGCTCTCCTCTCCGCCCGATCCGAGCAGGTGAGCCGGTACTGACCTGCAAAAAGCTTATCGATCTGCGAGCCCAGCCCAGTACCGCCGATGCAAGACCAATTGCGCGCACATAGCCACAATAGGAAGGATACCCCGTGAAGATCCTGCTCGTTTACCCCGAGTTTCCCGACACATTCTGGAGCTTTCGGCACGCGCTCAAGTTTATCCGCAAGCGTGCCGGGGCCCCACCGCTGGGGCTGCTGACCGTAGCCGCCATGCTTCCGGAGGAATGGGAAACACGGCTCGTCGATGCTAACGTCGGCCGGCTGAGGGATGAAGACCTCAGATGGGCTGACTATGTCTTTCTCAGCGCCATGGTCGTGCAGCGCGCTTCAGCGCGAGAGGTGATCGACCGCTGCAGAGAGCTGGGCGTCAAGGTCGTGGCCGGGGGACCGCTGTTCACCGGCGACCCGGAGAGCTTTGACGACGTGGACCACTTGGTGCTCAACGAGGCCGAGATCACGCTGCCCCCGTTCCTCGCCGACCTCGAGCAGGGCAGCGCCAAGCGCATGTACAGCACGTCCGAGTTCCCCAACATCCAAGAGACCCCGGCGCCGCGCTGGGAGCTGCTCGATCTGCGGCGCTATGCGAGCATGGCCATCCAGTTCTCGCGCGGATGCCCGTATGACTGTGAGTTCTGCAACATCACCGCGCTCTTTGGCCGGCGCCCCCGGATCAAAACGGCGGAGCAGATCGTGAGCGAGCTCGACACCCTGTACGCGCTCGGCTGGCGCAGCGGCGTTTTCTTTGTCGACGACAACTTTATCGGCAACAGGAGAGCGTTGAAGGAAGAGGTCCTGCCGGCCCTGATCGAATGGCGGCAGGGCAAGGCGGGCCTGCCTTTCAACACCGAGGTCTCGATCAACCTCGCCGACGACGACGAGTTGATGGACATGATGGTCCAGGCCGGTTTCAACACCGTCTTTGTCGGCATCGAGACGCCCGACGAGGACAGCTTGGCGGAATGCAACAAATTCCAGAACCGGGGACGCGACCTGGTCGAGAGCGTGAAAAGGATCCACCGGGCCGGCCTGCAGGTGCAGGGCGGCTTTATCGTCGGATTCGACAGCGACACGCCCTCTATCTTTGAGCGACAGATCGACTTTATCCAGAGAAGCGGGATCGTCACCGCCATGGTCGGCCTGCTGCAGGCCCCCTATGGCACGCGGCTCTACGAGCGCATGGAAGGAGAAGGGCGCCTGCTGAAGGGCACCTCGGGCGACAACGTCGACGGCTCGACGAACATTGTCCCCAAGATGAACATGGACACGCTACATGCCGGGTACAAGCGGATCCTGAGCCAGATCTATTCGCCCAAGATGTATTACGAGCGGTGCAAGACCTTCTTGCAGGACTATGAGCCGCCCAAGATCGGTGTCTATCTAGACATCAATTACATCCTCGCCTTTTTCCGGTCCGTCTACAAGCTCGGGATCGCCGGGGTCGAGCGCCTCCACTACTGGCAGCTCGTCCTCTGGACGCTGTTCCGCCGGCCCAAGCTCTTTCCGCTGGCGATCACGCTGGCCATCTACGGTTACCACTTTCGGCAGGTGTGCGAGCTGCACGTCCTGTAACGCAGACTTGACCCAGCCGCGAGCACGCCGTACAATACCCGTACGGCGTGCTCTGTTTCATACGTAGATACTTGGCCGAATCGAGCTGGGCAGGGAAGAGCGCGCCACGTTGCGCTCCGGCAACTGCCGGGGCGCCAAAATGCTGGCAGGGGATATGGCTGCTCTACAGTTGATCGTCAATCCCGCCGCCGGTCGGGGAGCCGGCGTGCGTGCTACACCGCAGATCGAGCACTGGCTGCACGAACTGGACGTCGCCTACGACCTGGTCCACACGGAGCGACCGGGACACGCGATCGAGCTGGCCAGCGCAGCGGCGCGCAATGGCTACGGTGCTGCCGTTGCCGTCGGTGGCGATGGGACGGCGAACGAGGTGCTCAACGGCTTGATGCAGGCGCAGGCAAGCGGCCAATGCTTGCCGCTGGGCATCCTCCCGGTGGGAACCGGGAACGATTTCGGCCACGGGATCGGGGTCCCGCACGACCTGCAGGAAGCGTGCCGCTGCTTGAAGCGCGGGCACAGGCGGTGGATTGACGTCGGGCGCGTGTCTGGAGGGCAGTGGGCAGAGGGGCGCTATGTGGGGAATGGCGTCGGCATCGGGTTCGACGTCACCGTGACCCTGGAGGCCAAAAAGCTGACGTGGGCCTCCGGCGCGCTGGCCTACGTGATCGCCGTGCTCAAGACGCTTTTTCTCTATTACCGGGCACCGCTGATCACCGTGCAGGCTGATGGCGAGGTCCGCCAAAAACACTATCTGATGATCTCGGCCATGAACGGGCAGCGTTTCGGCGGCGCGTTCTATACTGCGCCGCACGCGCGGCCTGACGACGGCCAGTTCGACCTAGTGCTGGCCCAGGAGGTGAGCCGCCCAGCGATGTTGGCCCTGGTGGGCCGCTACATGCGGGGCACCCAGCTCTCACATCCCAAGATCGAAGCCCTGCACGCACGCCAGATCCACATTGAGGCAGAAGGGGGGCTCAACAGCCACGCGGATGGAGAGGTGTTTATGATCGACGGCCGTACGCTCGAGATCGAGGTACTGCCACACCAAATCGAGGTGATCTGTGAGCCGGAGGAGCTCGTATGAGGCCCAAGCGACTCTGGGCCTGGCGCATCGCACGCGCCCTGATGCGCGTGGTCCTGCGGATCGTGCTCAAGCTCGATCTCTCGGGGGTGAGCCGCATTCCCGACGAGGGCGCGGTGGCTCTGGTCAGCAACCACGTCAACTCGATCGATTCCGTGCTGGCCTACACGATCCAAGACCGCTACGTGAAAGGCATGACGGCCATGGAGACCTACCGCCGTCCAGGGTTCAACATCTTTGCTTGGGCTGCAGAAGCGATCCCGGTCGAGCGCGGCGCGCCCGATCGCCCGGCGATCCGCGCCTGCGTACAGGCACTGCAACACGGGCAAGCGCTGTACATTGCTCCTGAAGGCACACGCAGCCACGACGGGCGTCTGCAGCCGGGAAAGGCGGGGATCACGCTGATCTTGTTACGGGCCGGCACGCAGATCCCCATCTACCCGCTGGGCTTTGTCGGGCTGGAGGATTTCTGGCCCAACCTGCGTCACCTGCGCCGCACGCCGGCACGCGTGGTGGTAGGAGAGCCGTTCTGGCTGGATCCGCCCGAGGGACACGTGCGTCGCGAGGTACGGGACGAGATGATCGACGAGATCATGATCCAGATTGCGCGGCTCTTGCCCCCCAAGAACCACGGCGTCTATGCCGGGCGCCTCGACGAGATGCCCCGATACCTGCGCTTTACCCCGCCCGAGGCCTAGAGACGAACACAAAAAAAGCCCGCTCCAAGATGGAGCGGGCTTTCTTGGTAGGGCATGGGGGATTCGAACCCCCGGTCTCTGCCTTGAGAGGGCAGCGTCCTAGGCCGCTAGACGAATGCCCCACACGACGCGGTCATTATACCCGGAAGCGGTCGGGCTGTCAAATCCACATAACCGACAACCGGCATAGGATGCCGGCCCACGGTGCGGTGCCAGCGTGGGCTGGCGCATGTCTGCCAGGCCCGCCGGCGGTTTTCCCGGATGGAGAGGCCGCACCCAGGCCAGGGCGTGTTCCAGTCTGAGAGCGGTAGGCTGGATGTGCTATGCAATGGCCTGGAAATGTGGTAGAATAGCTACGCGGTGGTCGGTCTGCCCACCCAGTCATGTCGTTCAGGAGACCCGACGATGTCGGTCAGGTGGCAGAACATCCTACATAGGGCGCTGATCGGTTTGCGAGACCTTGCCCTCACGCTGTTGATCACAGGTGGCGCACAGGTGGTTATCGGATTCGTACTGTGGCCGCTGCTCTTTCGGGGCCAGAAACTGGGGCTGTCACTGGCTCTGTCACTGGTCGGATTCGGGAGCTGGGCGCTCGCCTTTCTCCTGTCCATCAGTGCGAGACGGGGAAGGCTGGTCGGCGAGATTCCTCTGGAGCCTCCCGGGCCGTTCGAAGATCATCCTGTACTGGGCGGCGTCCAGGACCAGATCCAGCGCGCAGGATGCGGCTTCACCCTGTTGATGTCGAGCCTCGTCCCGCTGGGCATCGCCCTTGTTCTGCGCGTGCAATCGGACCTGCGCTCCGGGCTCACGCTGAGGGAGATCTTTCCGCCGATGCCCTAGATGCGGGCGCCCTTGTCGGGCGGCCGTTGCCGAGCGGCATGAGCCGGGCCATGTGCCCTGCATTCTCTATCGAACCGCACTCACAATGAAGTGACAAGGAGACCTTGATGCCGACTCGGGATTTGCCTGGACCCAACAGCCAGGCGTGGATCGAGCGCGATCGGACACAGCTTTCCCCCTCGACCACCCGCCCTTACCCTTTTGTCATGGACCATGGCAGCGGCGTAGAGGTGTGGGACGTGGACGGGAACCGGTTCCTCGACATGTGTGCCGGGATCGCGGTCTGCGCGACCGGACACAGCCATCCCCGGGTGGTCGCGGCCATCCAAGAACAGGCCGCCCGATTTCTGCACATGTCCGGCGCGGACTTTTATTACCCGATCCAGGTACAGCTCGCCGAACGGCTGAACGGCCTGGCACCTATGGCAGAGCCGACGCGGACCTTTTTCACCAACTCGGGCACCGAGAGCATCGAAGCAGCACTCAAAATGGCCCGCTACCACAGCGGGCGACCGCGCAATCTCGCCTACCTGGGGGCTTTTCACGGTCGGACGATGGGATCGCTCTCTCTGACGGCGTCCAAGGCAGTGCAACGGCGGGGGTTTGCCCCACTCTTGACGGGAGTGACGCACGTGCCGTACAGCTACTGCTATCGCTGTCCTTTCCATCTGGCGTATCCAGAGTGCGACGTAACCTGCGTCCGCTATATCGAGGAGACCATTTTCACCTCGTCCTGCCCACCCGAGGAGGTGGCAGCGCTCTTTGTCGAGCCGGTACAGGGGGAAGGCGGTTACATCGTCCCGCCACCGGCGTTCTTTCCGCGGCTGCGCGAGCTGTGCGACCGCCACGGTATCCTGCTGGTGGTGGACGAGGTACAGAGCGGTTTCGGGCGCACGGGCAAGATGTTTGCGATCGAGCACTGGGGCGTCGAGCCCGACATCATTGCTGTGGCCAAGGGGATTGCCTCGGGTATGCCGCTCGGGGCCGCGATCGCGCGGGAGAGCATCATGGATTGGCCCCCCGGTGCGCACGCCAACACCTTTGGCGGCAACCCGGTCTCGTGCGCGGCGGCACTGGCGACGCTCGACCTGCTGGAGGATGGGCTGATCGAGAACGCGGCCGATGTAGGTGCGTACCTGCGCGACGGGCTGGCGGCGCTGCAGCAGCGCCAACCCAACGTCGGCGACGTGCGCGGCCTGGGCCTGATGGTCGCCATCGAGCTGGTGGAGGACGCAGAAAGCAAAGCACCCGCGCCGGCGCTGCGCGACGCCCTGATCGGCGCCTGCTACCGGAGGGGCATGCTGGTCCTCGGCTGCGGCAAGAGCACCGTCCGCTTTTGCCCGGCGCTGCCGATCACGCGCGAGCAGGCCGACGAGGCACTCGGGATATTGGAAGAGGCGTTGGCTGCCTGTACGCAGGAGGCATGACCAAAGGGCCGCACGTGACACACGTGCGCTGCTGGGATTGATGGCCATGACAACCGATGGGAGGTAGCAGCATGGGACAGAAAGCGATCGGGATCCTCACCTCCGGTGGAGACTGCCCGGGCCTGAACGCGGCGATCCGTGGCGTGGGCAAGGCGACGCGGGGCACGTATGGCAACCAGATCATCGGCTTTCGCGATGGCTTTCGCGGCCTGGTCGAGAACCGCATCATTCGCCTCGACAATGCCGCGCTGTCGGGGATCCTCACCCTGGGAGGCACTATCCTCGGCACCAGCCGCGACAAGCCACACAAGATGCCTGTCGGCAGCCAGACGATGGACATGGTAGACGTGGCGGTCGACAACTATCACAAGCACCACCTCGATACGCTCGTGATCATGGGGGGCAATGGCACACAGAAGAACGCCTACCGGCTGATGGAGCGCGGCCTGAGCATCATCACCCTGCCCAAGACGATCGACAACGACGTTTGGGGCACGGACGTGACCTTTGGGTTCGATACGGCCATGAGTATCGCCGCCGAAGCGATCGACCGCCTGCACACCACGGCAGAAAGCCACCACCGGATCATCGTCGTCGAGATCATGGGGCACCGCGTGGGCTGGCTCGCCCTGGGCGCCGGGATCGCAGGCGGGGCGGACGTGATCCTGATCCCCGAGATCCCGTACGACATCGACAGCGTCGCGGACGCCGTCCTCAGCCGCAGCCGGGCGGGCAAGCGCTTCAGCATCATCGCCATGGCAGAGGGAGCACTCTCGACCAAGGAGCGGGCTGCCCTCGGTGACGACGAGGAAGAGGAACGGGACGAGCTGGGCGCAGAGACGGCCAGCGTTCGCCTAGCCCGGCAACTACAAGAGATCACGGGGCTCGAGGCGCGCGTCACCGCCCTGGGACACCTGCAGCGCGGCGGGACCCCCTCCCCCTACGACCGGCTTTTGGCCACGCGCCTGGGCACGACGTGTGCCGAGCTGATCGAAGAGGGAGAGAGCGGCGTCATGGTCGCGATCCGCCGTCACAAGTGCAAGGCCGTGTCGCTGAAAAAGGTCGCCGGTCGGCTCAAGAACGTAAAACCGGATCACCCTTGGGTCCAGAGCGCACGCCTGGTGGGCACCTCGTTTGGGGATTAGGAGAGAGCGCAATGAACGTACTTGGCATCGTCGGCAGCCCGCGGCGCGAGCGAGGGCGATCGCACCAGGTCGTATCCGCCATCCTGGCGGGCGCACGCAGTGCGGGCGCGAGCACAGAGATGCTGTACCTGATCGACGAGGAACCGGAATACTGTATCGACTGCGGCCACGACTGCTTTGGCGAGGGCGACTGCGCCCAGGAAGCGGGGGCCACGCTTCGCTCGCAGCGCGTGGACGCTGCCGACGCGCTCGTGCTCTGTGCGCCGGTATACTGCTGGCAGCCGAACGGGCTGACCGCCACTTTGCTTGACAAGGTGCGGCTGAGCAGCAGGCCGTGGAACCGAGGCACTACGAACGGACGCCCCGCGCTGGGGATCGCCGTAGCCGGCGGGACGGGCACGGGTGTCTTTAGCGCGCTGCAGTCGATCTATGCCTGGCTGTGCCTGTGGAAGTTCCAGCCGCTCGACCCGCTACCGGTGACGCGGTTCAATATGGATCAGGTGCTGGCCGAGGCGGAGGGTCTGGGCGTCGAGCTCGTTGGGCGAGGCACACAGCCCTTCCCCAGCACGGCGGAGATGCTGCTCACCTACGACCGGCTGCCCTACATGAGCTACGGCCGGGTCGACGAGTTCTGCTGGCTGGCCGAGCAGGCCCTGGCGGGCCTGCGGGTTCGGGAGACCGCAGGCGACGCGGCCGAAGAGGTCTCGCGGCTGCTGGAGCAGGCCAAGGCCTGCGAGGCAGAGGACGACGCATCAGGCGCAGCGGAGGCCGTCGTGCAGGCCTACCAGGTTGCGCGGGCCGCGTGGTAGGTTACGAGAGGAAAGGATCATACAATGGCACTTAACCTGCGCATCGGCCTGGGCGACGCCATGGTCAAGCTGTGCTGGGACCGCGTGACGGATGGCGTCATGGGGGACACAAGCGACGAGGCCGACCTCTACTGCGCGCGCAATGCGGTTGCCGGCGCACAGGTGCGCCTGCTGGCGGATGAACCTTATGTGCTGTCTGTCGACCGGACCAACTGGCTGCACGCCTTGGGCTTTCAGCCGCGCGTGCGCCTCGAGGTGCGCTTTCCTTCGCTGCCGGCAGACGCGGTCGAGGTCTATCCGGTGGGTTACGTGGAGGGCGACGACCGGCGCGAGTGGACGGAGTACCTGAGCCGGTCTGGCTATGCCGAGGTGCCGGCGTACCGGCCACAGGCCGTCTATGTCCGCCTGCGTGTGCCCGCCGACCTGCACCCAGGTGTGCACGAGGGAGCGGTGCGTGCCTATACGCAGGTCGGCTTCGAGGATGAGGTCCCGGCCTGGGAGGGCACGATCCGCCTCCACGTTGCCGAGGCCATCCTGCCCGACGTCGCCGACTGGAGCTACCACCTGGACCTGTGGCAGCACTGCACCGCTATCGCCCGCCAGCACGGCGTGGCGCTGTGGAGCGACGACCATTTCGCGCTGATCGACGGTTACTATGGCAGCCTAGCCCAGCTCGGGCAAAAGGCAGTGAGCGTGATGGCCACCGAGATCCCGTGGTCGGGCCAACGCTGCTTCCGCGACCGGCAGTACCCCTCCTACTTGTTCGAGCATGCGGTGGTCGACGTGGCGCGGGACGATCAAGGCGAGCTGCACTATGATTATGGCAAGCTCGATCGCCAGCTGGCGCTGGCAGCAGAGCACGGCATCGACGACGAGATCGAGGTCTTTGGGCTGCTCAACATCTGGGTCGACGAGCGGTTTGGCTTTGGCAAGGTGGCCCCCGATGCGCCCGACGCGATCCGCGTGCGCTGCCTGGACGAGCGGACGGGAGCGATGACCTACCTGCGCACGGCGGACGAGCTGCGCGATTTCGTCCGCGCACTGCGCGACCATTTCGCCGAGTTAGGCGTGCTGGAACGAGTGCGGGTCACGGCAGACGAGCCGAGCGACCTGGAGGCGTTCAACGAGCGGCTGGCCTTCTTGCAGGACGCGGCGCCCGGTTACCGCTACAAGGTGGCGATCAACCATTTCGAGTTCCTAGAGTACGCGCCGCGTGAAATCGTCGACGCCGTGCCCAACCTGGTCCTGACCTGCCGCAACCCGGCCCTGACGGCCGAGGTA
>Ga0316579_10000915_pt1 | contig 10246 bp, 7 predicted proteins | sample J5NA_2_FD_203074 | JGI IMG/M metagenome (GOLD analysis project Ga0316579, IMG submission 203074) | Rhizosphere microbial communities from salt marsh grasses in Alabama, United States - J5-7_160517rDrA | ecosystem: Host-associated > Plants > Roots > Rhizosphere | place: USA: Alabama | collected...
CGAGGATATCCGGCAGGTCGATCAGGTCCTTCTTGTCGATCTCGATCAGGCGCAGGCCACGGTCGCGGTAGGTGTCGAACAGGGCCTTGATCAGGGACGACTTGCCGGTGCCCCGTGAGCCCCACAGCAGCACGTTGTTGGCACCGGCCCCGGCGAGGAACTGGCGCGTGTTGCGGTCGATCTCGTCGCGCTGGGCATCGATGCAGCAGAGGTCCGAGAGCGCCAGCCGATGCGGCCGATGCACGGCCTCCAGGTGTCCGCGCTGACCGTTTCGGCGCCAGCGCCAGGCCTGGGCGCTCCAGTCCGGCTCCGCGGCGGCAGGCAGCCAGCGCTCGAGCCGCTCAAGCAGGGCCTCGGCCCGCGCCAACACGGCCTCCAGGTCAGCCACGGCCGCTGCTCTCTTCTACCGGCGGCGCCGCGAGGTCGAACGGATAGTCCACCACCGGCAACGGCGTGCCGATCGCATACCCCTGCACGAAATCGACGTTCAAGGCCCGCAACTGGTTGATCGTCGAATCATCCTCGGCCCATTCGGCGATGGTCTTCAGAGCGAGCACATGGGCAATCTGATTGATGGACGCGACCAGGGCGTGGTTCACCGGATTGCTGTTCATGTCGTGGACGAAGCTGCCGTCGATCTTCAGGTACTTGACCGGCAGCTCGCGCAGATAGCTATAGGAGGACAAGCCGCTGCCGAAGTCGTCCAGCGCAAAGGTGCAGCCCATCTCCGCGAGCCGGCGCATGAAGCCACGGGCGTCGCCGAAGCTGCGCAGCGCCGCGGTCTCGGTGATCTCGAAGCAGATGCCGGCGGGCGGGATGCGATGCACCTCGAACTGACGCAACAGGTAGGGTAGGAAGCTCTCGTCGTTGATCGAGGTGGCCGACAGGTTGATCGCGAACAGAAACTGGTCCGGATGCTCGTCGTGCCAGAGGCGCAACTGCTCGCCCTGGGTGCTGAACAACTGGTGCACGATCCAGCGGTCCACGGCCGGCATCAGGATATAGCGCTCGGCGGCGGGGATGAACTGTTCCGGCGCCATCGGATCGCCGTACTCGTCGAGCATGCGCACCAGGATCTCGTAGTGGGTGCGGCCGGCGGCGCCCGGCGTGAGCGGCATGATGGGCTGGGCATAGAGCCGAAAGCGGCCGCTGCTCAGCGCCTTGGAGATGGTCGAGACCAGACGCATCTCGCCGTGATGACGGGCGACTGCGGCATCGCCGTCACGGTAGACGTGCACGCGGTCGCGGCCATTGCGCTTGGCCATGTGGCAGGCGACGTCGGCCTTGGCGAGCTCGGCCGCGGCGCTGTCATTCTCGGGCATGAAGGCCGTCAGGCCGATGCTGACCGCGACGTCGAAGGAGCGGTCGCGCCAGGCGAACAGGAAGTTGCGCACGGTCTGCATCAGGTCGTCGCAGATCGCCAGCGCGTGCTCCTCGGTGCAGTCGGCGAACAACACGCCGAATTCGTCACCGCCCAGGCGTGCCAGTAGGGCCGCCTCGTCGAGCCTGGCCCGGAACAGCGTTCCGAGCTGTGCGATCAGTGCATCGCCGGCGGCATGGCCGGCGGTGTCGTTGATCAGCTTGAACTGGTCGATGTCGATATAGCAGAGCACATGGGGCGTCTGACTGCCCGCGGCCTTAACCAGCAGGCGCTGCATGCGGCGCTCGAACTCCTTGCGGTTCAGCAGTCCGGTGATGACGTCGCGCTGTTCCAAGAACTCGAGCTGCTGCGCCTGGTGCGCCGATTCCGTCAGGTCCTGAATCACCAGCAGCGCGTGCTTGCCGTCGTCGAGACGCAGGCGCCGAACCCAGATGCGCGCCGGAAAGCGCTGGCCGTCACCGCGCAGCGCCTCGAGCTCGACCATCACCGGCGTATCCCGGCCTGCCGCGTCTGCGCGCGCCATCTCGTCGTTCTGCAGGTCCGGCAGCAGGTCACTGAGCCGCTTGCCGAGCACATCCTCGGGAGGCTGGCCGAACATGAACTCCGCGGCCGGATTGAACAGCTGGATGACGCCGCTGTCGGTGGCCAGCAGGATGCCGTCGGTGCTGGCGTCGAGGACCGCCTCAAGCTTTTGGCGCCAGACACGGAGGTCTCGCCGTGCCTTCTCGGTCAGCTCGGCTTGGCGCCGTATCCAGCGATTGGCGCCGATCGCACCGGCGATGATGATGGCCGCCAGGGACAATCCGCCGAGCACGCGCGGCACGACGCTCAGGGCCGTCTTGCCGGGGTCGTCATAGACCTCGACCTGCCAGTCCTGCGGGCTCGCCGAGGCGCCCGCGGCGCTCGCCAAGGCTGCCGCAGCAGGGGTCGGCAGGTGCGCATCGGTCTCGGGTGCGAACAGCGCCCAGCGCTGGCCGCCGATCACCAGGTAGGGGAGCAGCCCGTCCAGTTCCTTGGTCGCCGGGCGGCAAGCCTCGTCGCAACGCAGCACCGCGCGCAGCCTGTGGCCCTGCGCGGGCTGGTCGTCCAGGTCCAGGTCGAGCTGCAGCAGCGGTTCGCCGTCGACCGCCTTCAGCCGCGCCGCATTGGCCTCATCGGACGAAGGGGTCGAGCCCGGCGGCAGGAGCCGCAGGTCGATCAGCTCCGGCAGCCCGGCGCGCAGGGCGTCTTCCAGGGCCGGCAGTGCGGCGGCGCGGGGCGGCGCGCCGAGGGTCTCGTCGATGGTCCCGCGCTGGGCGTCGAGCCAGGCGTGCACACGGGCGCTTTGGCGCTGCACGGCCAGCATCAGGTCCCGGGCGGTCAGCTCCGCGGCATGCTGTGCGGCCGTGATCCGCTCTCGTTGCCGCCACCTGAGGGCGTCCCAGGTGGACCAGGCAATACCGGCCACTGCCAGCGTTGCAATCAGCAGCAAGGCGATCCGAATCAGCCGCTGGACGCGGCGCTTGGCCGCTGCAGCTCCGCGCTGCGTGCCGGGCGGTGCAACAGTCCCGATGGGCGACTTGGGGGGCTCGGGCACTGCCGCCGCCGTCGGGATCAGGCGGATAGGGGCCGATACCGGATGCGGTGCGGCTGATCCGCCTCGTCGCCGAGCCGGCGATGACGATCGGCCTCGTAGTCTGCGTAATTGCCCTCGAACCAGGTGACCTGGGAGTCGCCCTCGAAGGCCAGGATGTGCGTGGCGATGCGGTCCAGGAACCAGCGATCGTGGCTGATGACGACGACGCAGCCGGGGAAGGCCAGGATCGCCTCTTCGAGCGCTCGCAGGGTCTCGACGTCCAAGTCGTTGGTGGGCTCGTCGAGCAGCAGCACATTGCCGCCGCTCTTCAGCAGCTTGGCCAGATGCACGCGGTTGCGCTCGCCGCCTGACAGGTCGCCGATACGCTTTTGCTGATCCGACCCCTTGAAGTTGAAGCGGCTGACATAGGCCCGCGACGGCATCTCGAAGCGCCCGACGATGATGTTGTCGAGGCCATCGGAGATCTCCTCCCAGACGGTCCTCTTTCCGTCGAGGGCATCGCGGCTCTGGTCGACGTAGGCGATCTGCACGGTCTCGCCGAGCCGCAAGGCGCCGGCGTCCGGCTGCTCCTGACCGGTGATGATGCGAAACAGCGTGGTCTTGCCGGCGCCGTTCGGCCCGATGATGCCGACGACCCCGCCTTTGGGCAGGTTGAACGACAGGTCGTCGTAGAGCAGGTTATCGCCGTAGGCCTTGCGCAGTCCTTCGGCCTCGATCACCAGGTCACCGAGGCGCGGACCCGGCGGGATATAGATCTCGTTGGTCTCATTGCGCGACTGGTATTCCTGGGATTGCAGCTCCTCGAAGCGGGCGAGACGCGCCTTGCTCTTCGCGTGGCGGCCCTTGGGGTTGGCGCGCACCCATTCCAGCTCATGTTTGATGGTCTTGATGCGCGCCTGCTCCTGCTTTTCTTCCTGCTCCAGGCGCTGCTCCTTTTGATCGAGCCAGGATGAATAATTGCCCTGCCACGGGATCCCATAGCCGCGGTCCAGTTCCAGGATCCAGCCCGCCACGTTGTCGAGGAAGTAGCGGTCATGGGTCACGGCGACCACGGTACCCGGGTAGTCGTGCAGGAAGCGCTCCAGCCAGGCAACCGATTCGGCGTCCAGGTGGTTGGTGGGCTCGTCGAGCAGCAGCATGTCCGGCTTCGACAGCAACAGGCGGCACAGCGCGACGCGCCGGCGCTCGCCGCCGGACAGCTTGGCTACCTCCGCTTCCCAGGGCGGCAGCCGCAGCGCATCGGCGGCGACCTCCAGCGTGCGATCCAGATTGTGGCCGTCGGTGGCCTGGATCAGGTCCTCGAGCTCGGCCTGCTCCTTGGCCAGGGCGTCGAAGTCGGCGTCCGCATCGGCATAGGCGGCATAGACCTGATCCAATCGCTCCAATGCCTGCTTGATGGGCGCCACCGCCTCCTCGACGTTACCGCGTACGTCTTTGCTCGGGTCGAGCTGCGGCTCCTGGGACAAGAAGCCCACGTGGATGCCGGGTTGCGGTCTGGCCTCGCCCTCGATCTCGGTGTCCAGGCCAGCCATGATTCTGAGCAGTGTCGACTTGCCCGCGCCGTTTAGACCAAGGACGCCGATCTTGGCGCCGGGGAAGAACGACAGTGAGATGTCGCGCAGGATGACGCGCTTCGGCGGCACCACCTTGCCGACGCGGTTCATGGTGTAGATGTACTGCGCCATGGATGTTCTGGGATAGGCTCGGGCTGAATTGTTGTGGAATGATTGCAGGGGGCGGACCTTAGGGCAGCAGGTATCCGCTCTTGCTGACGGCTGTCCCGGCCGGCGCACTGCGCGGCCCTGTCACGAGCGCTGGCTCAATCGCTGCTGCGTGACTAGGTCCAAAATGTGGGGCAATTTTGCGCGTTCGTTGCATAAATGTCCAAGCATGCTCGGTCGGCCCAGCGCCGGGTCGAGTGCTGTAGGCTCATCCTTCGCGGAGCATCAGTGATGGCGAACAAGACCCTCCCTGTCGTCGGTTTCGTGGCGCCGAGCGGCACCGGTAAGACGACGCTGCTGCGCAAGCTGGTTCCGCTGCTACGCGAGCGCGGGCTGCGGATCGGCTATCTGAAGCACACCCACCATGGACCGGATTTGGACACCGCCGGCAAGGACAGTGACGAGCTCGCCCGCGCCGGTGCCGCGCAGGTGATGCTTGCCTCGCCGTCGGGCTGGGCACTGCTCGATCACCGCGCGGCCGCTGCGGAAGACCCCTATGTCTCGGCGGCGCGCTTCGACGCGGACGGGCTCGACCTATTGCTGGTGGAGGGCTTCCACCGGGCGCGCTATCCGAAGATCGAAGTCTATCGCTCCGCCAGCGGCAAGCTGCCCCTGTACCCGGCGGACGCCGGCATCGTCGCGGTCGTCACCGACATCCCGCTGCCGGACGACGGACATCCGCCGGAGCTGCCCATCGAGGACCCGCAGGCGCTCGCCGACTTCATCGTCGAGCGCCTCGGCGACGGCCGCTTCGCCGGCGAGGACCCGCGCGACCAATTGCTCCGCTACGAGCGTCGCCTGCGGGTCGACGGTTGCGGCGATGTGCGGGCCGGTAACGTTTCGGTGCGCATCGGCGGGCGCTTCTGGATCACGCCGGACGGCGGCGGCGAGCTTGACCGCGGCGATCTGATCGTCTGCCCGATCGAGGCCGACCTGCCCGAGGATGCCTCGCTGGCCATGGCCATGCATCGACAGGTCTACCTGCAGCAGCCCGAGGCGCGTGTGGTGCTGCACGCACGCGCTCCGTTCTCGGTCGCGGTCAGTTTCGGCGGGCGCGATTTTCAGCCCATCGATTTCGAGGGCGCGCACCGCCTCGGCAGCGTCCCCGTCCTCTCCGTGGATGCCGAGAAGGCGCCGGCAAAGCTTGGCGAGGCCCTAGCGTCGTTTCCGCTGTGTATGCTCGCCGGGCACGGCGCCTTCGCCTGGGGCAACGATTTTGAGCAGGCCTGCGGCTGGACCGAACTGTTGGAGTACTCGGCCAAGGTCTATGTCATCTCCCGGCAGGCGGCGGCGCTGTGAGCAGAGCGTATCAGCCCGGTTTGCGCGGGCGGGCAGGGGAGCAGATCAAGCGGGTTACGATGAAACAAAGGCTTGATCTTGCGGGGCGGCACCCTGTCATGAAGGTTAGCCGGCGTCCGCGCTGACGTAGCAGATCCAGCCGGCATCGGCGTCGGCGTTCTCGGCTGGCTCGAAGATGCCATCGGGCGCGCCCTCGGCGTCCCAACCCTGCCAGTAGCAGATCACACGCGCGAAGCCGGCCTCGGCCAGCAATTCGCGGATCTCCGGTAGCGTCCAAAGCCGCCACTGGTAACTGAAGGCGCGCTCCAGCCGCGAGCCGTCTGGGAACCCGAAGTGGATATGACAGGTCATCAGGCCGCTGATCGGGTTGTAGGCGGCCTGCTCCCATTGGTAGGTGAAACGGCCCTCGTCGTCCTCAATGGTCCGCTCCTCGACGATCTCGCGAAAGGCGTCGTAGCCGCCGTAGGCATCGAGGAAAAACACGCCGTCGTCCGCCAGCCGAGCGCGCACCCGCTCGAAATAGCGGCGCAGCGTCGCGCGCTCCTGAAACAGCCAATAGCTGAAGTTCATCGCCGCGATGATGTCCGGACGGCCGCGATCCACCTCCAGCACATCGGCGCAGACGAGCTCGATTCGGTCGGCCACCTGCGGGGACAGCCGCGCCAGGTTGTTGGCGCGCCCCCAGGCGAGGACCTCGGGATCGAGGTCGACCCCAACCGCGCGGTTGTGACGGTTCCGGCGGAGCCATTCGCAGGACACCGCCGCGGTGCCGCAGAAGTCCTCCCCAAGCACGCGGGCCGCCCGACCGCGCAGCTGCCGGAAACGGCTGTCGAGGAAGTCCACCTCCGCCTCGGCGCACTGCACCGAACGCTCATAGAGCCGATACCGATCCGCCATCCTGGCAACATCGCTCTGGGCTGCCCCATCGGTGGTCAGGTCGTCCACGGTGCGGTAACTGGCCTCAGGCGGCATGCGGCACAAGCGCATCTAAATCTTCAGCCGAAGATGACGTTAGCACGGTAGTCATCGTTCCAAACGACCTTGCGGTGCTTCTGCGAGAGGCGCAGCGTCGAGGGCTCCTGCTCAAACAGATTCATGCACAGGTTGCGGATGTTGGTCATGATAGCCGGTGCATTGCCCTTGCGGAGGCGGCTGGCGTCGTCGCGAAAGACGACATCCAGACACCAGTGCAGGCGGTTCTCCACGCCCCAGTGGCCGCGTACCGCGTGGGCGAAGCGCTTGGCGTCGGCGCGGATCGAATTGATGAACAGGCGCTGCTCGAGGGTGTGATGATCGCCGCCCCAACATTCGCGCTCGGCCAGCCAGGCCAATGCTGTGCAGTGCGCTCGAACGCTGAACGTCGGACAGCGTGCTCAGCTCCTCGGTGATCCGGTGCCGGCGCACATCCAGGTGCTAGTGGTCTTTATCGACCTTTTCCGTGTCGTCGTGCACGACACCGGCGAAGTCGCCCGCGGCCGCGGTGGTGAACAACTCCCGCACCTCCTCCTGCAGCGTTTCCTGGTTGCCTTTGAGCCTGAGCACGTAATGACCGCGCTGGGGAACGATATCTGCCCGGCGATCTTGGTCTGACAGCCCATCGCGTCGATGGTCACGATGCAGCCTGTGAGCTCGAGCAGTTCCAGCAGCTTGGGAATGGCCGTGATCGCGTTGGATTCCTCCGCCGTCGCCGCTTGCCCCAGCGCCAGTCGGTTACGGCAGCCGCATGCACTGACCATGTGCAGCGCCGATGTGCCGCGGCGGGGATCACGCGAGCCACGCGCTGTCTTGCGGTCGATCGCGACTAGCTCACCGCTGCTGGCCTGCGCCACTGCCCGCGTCCAGCCCAAGAAGCAGGCCTGGAACGCCTTCGGGCGGAGACAGGAGATCACGTAGGCAATGCAGTTAGGCGACGGAATCCAGTCGCTGAAGGGGTGCGAACTTGCGCAACCAGTGGAGCTTCGCCTTGCCGAGCTCCTCGATCGCCTCTCAGCCGTCGGCGCCGCTGAGCACCGCGCAGACCACCAACAGCAGGATTTCCGGCAGTGGATACAGCTTGTTGCGCTCGAGGCGAAAGTCCGGAAGCGGGGCAAAATGCTCAAGAATGCTGGCTGACATGAGAAACTCCTTTGGCAGTTTCTCCTAATGATGCACCGGAGTTATGCTTCTTCGAAAAAAATGAGAAATCCCATGACTTCGCCAGGGTAACCGTAGAAGTTTGACATTGACGGGAGTCCATCGGGGACACTTCCCAATGTGAGCCGCCAAGCACACGATTGAGAAGGGTCCCGATGGACGACTTTGACAGCCTAAGCCACTCCCGATGGGAGTGTAAATATCATGTTGTGTTTATTCCCAAATGCCGCCGGAAGGTGCTGTATGGAAAGCTGCGTGCGCACCTCGGAGAGGTGTTCCACAAGCTCGCACGGCACAAGGAGAGCCGGATCGAGGAGGGACATCTCCTGGCCGACCATGTGCACATGCTGGTTGACATTCCGCCGAAGTACGCTGTGTCAGAAGTGGTTGGCTACATCAAGGGCAAGAGCGCAATCCACTTGGCGCGGGTGTACGCGGAGCGTCAGCGCAATGATTGGGGTCAGCACTTTTGGGCGCGTGGCTATTTCGTCTCGACGGTGGGGCGAGATGAGACAATGATCCGGGCCTACATCCAACACCAAGAGGCCGAGGATCAGCGCTTGGAGCAGTTGAACCTATGGCGCTGACCTGCCGCCTTTTAGGCGGCCCACGAACCGTGGGGCCGCGTCAGCGACCCCTTGCCGCTTTGAGCGGCTCACGAATTCAAAGCCCCCGGCTCTGCCGGGACCTGACAACTAAGGCGATTTCTGTCAAATCCCGTAGCATCTCGCTGGTCCTTTCGCCCGCCTTCGGCGTCACGCCGGCAGTCACATAGCCCGGCTATGCTCCCGCCGTCGCGCCTTGAAGGCGAACGAAAATCCTGCGCGGTCTGGATGTGTTTTTCCGGCAATCGCCTAATTTGATTTGCGCTCGCCCTGCACGCCAGCGAAGCTGGCGTGGCGATCGCCACTTCACGTCAACAGCCGATGCCCTTCCCGATTGGGGGCATTTCTGGGGGCACCGCAACCTAAGAGACGGAGCGAATCTTTACAGGTTATTTTTATTTTATTGTTTTGTGATTGGCGGAGAGGGAGGGATTCGAACCCTCGATAGGCTATTAACCTATACACACTTTCCAGGCGTGCTCCTTAAGCCACTCGGACACCTCTCCGGCACCGCGTGCATATGCGCTGGATCGAGCCGGGCCCCGACGGAAGCTTTCGCAACCCCAGCGCTCGCGGGCCGCGTAGAATAAGCGAACGCCCAGATCGTTGCAATCCGCTGCCATGCCGAGACATCTGCGCTGTCGCGGTTATCCGCGGCTCGGAGCGCGTGCAGCCCTGGAGCAGGTCAACCGGCGGAGCGGCACGACACGGCATCCACACGGGCAACCGAAGCGCTCGGCAGGGTCGCCGGGGCCTGTAGATGAGAATAATTCCCATCGGTACCAAATGACGGGCGAACGCCACCCTCGGGCGCCGTGCCCCGATCCAATTGCGCTTGCTTGAGACGGTGCTGGTCTAGCCGGTGGCCGGGATCGGCTGGTCCAATGAGCGCATCTGCTCGAGGCGGCCCTGTCGGATATGGCCCAGCGCCATGGCCATCATCACCGCGATGGCCAAGCCGACGCGGGTGGTCATTTTGGCGAGGCCGCGGATGAAGTGCTGCTCGAAGCCGAAGTGGCGGTCGATACGATGGTTGATGCGCTCCAAGGCGCTGCGGTCCGTAGCCGCGCTGCCAGCTCGGGCTGCCGTGCGGGGTGGGGACGAAGATGCGCCGGTCGTGCTCCTCGAGCTTGATGCGCACGACGCGCCCGTACGCGCCCGGGTTCACCGCGCCGGCCTGGTGGCATTCGTTCTGGCCTTGGCAATCAAGCCCATAGGCCGCGGCCGGGCAGCGGTACTTGAGGCTGTTGCGATCGGCCTCGAAGCCCTGGAAGGCCAGATCGCGTTGTTCCCCACTCACTGGGCAAACGCAGTGCACCGAGCCCTTTTCGGTGTGCACGTTGGTGTCGGCCCGCTCGGGATCGAGTGGGCGGGTGATCGGCTGGGACGGATCGTAGTCGGGGAGGTTTTTCTCTTCGCGCCACAGCGCGCGGGTGTCGATCAGCGGGCGAATGGCGTAGTCATCCCACAACAGGGCCTTGGTCTCGGCGCTGTCCAGCCCCCGATCGGCGCTGAAATCGCGACAGCGTTC
>Ga0316579_10000917_pt1 | contig 10236 bp, 8 predicted proteins | sample J5NA_2_FD_203074 | JGI IMG/M metagenome (GOLD analysis project Ga0316579, IMG submission 203074) | Rhizosphere microbial communities from salt marsh grasses in Alabama, United States - J5-7_160517rDrA | ecosystem: Host-associated > Plants > Roots > Rhizosphere | place: USA: Alabama | collected...
CACCGCGGCTGGCGAGCGGCGGAGGTGCGCCTGCCGAAGGTCGCTGGCAGCCGTGACGTGAGCATCCTGGCACCGGCGGAGGTGGAGTTGTGAGTACGCGTTTCGCCATCGGTATCGATCTTGGCACCACACACTCGGCGCTGTCCTACGTGGAGATCGCCAAGTGCGAGGGCGAGGAGGTGGAGCAGCAGCTGATGCCCATCCCGCAGCTGGTGGACCCGGGCTCGGTGGAAGAGCGCACCATGCTGCCGTCTTTCCTCTACCTACCGCACCCGGATGAGCTCAGGCCCGGCGATCTCGGCCTGCCCTGGCCGACGCCCCCCGGCCAGGTCATCGGCGAGCTGGCCCGGAAGCAGGGTGCCAACACACCGATCCGCCTGGTCTCCAGCGCCAAGAGCTGGCTTTGCCACCCGGACGTGGACCGCAAGGCGCCCATCCTCCCGCCTGAGGTACCGAACGAGATCCCGCAGATTTCGCCCTTCGACGCCAGCGTCGCCTTCCTGACCCATCTGCGCGAGGCTTGGAACGGCCTGCATGGCTTCGATCCGCTCGGGCAGCAGGATGTGACCGTCACGGTGCCGGCCTCCTTCGACCCCGCGGCCCGGGAGCTCACCGCCGAGGCGGCGCGCGCCATCGGCATCGAGCACCTGGTGCTCCTGGAAGAGCCGCAGGCGGCGCTCTACAGCTGGGTCAACGACAGCAAGGGTCGTTGGCGCCAGGACGTCAAGGTCGGCGACATCATCCTGGTCGTGGACGTGGGCGGCGGCACCAGCGACTTCTCGCTCATCGCCGTCACCGAGCAGGACGGCGCGCTGGAGCTGACCCGGGTTGCCGTCGGCGAGCATATCCTGCTCGGCGGCGACAATATGGACCTGACCCTGGCGCATCTGGTCAAGCAGAAGCTCAAGGCCCAGGGCGTGGAGCTGGATCGCTGGCAGTTGCAGGCGCTCACCCACGGCTGCCGTCTCGCCAAAGAGACGCTGCTCGCCGACGAGAGCTTGGCGTCCGTGCCAGTGGTGGTGCCGAGCCGGGGCGCCAAGCTCGTCGGCGGTAGCATCCGCACCGAGCTGACCCGCGATGAGGTCACCGCCATCCTCATCGATGGCTTTTTCCCCGAAGTAGCGGTCACCGACCATCCGGCCCAGCGCCCCCGCGGTGCACTCACCAAGGTGGGCCTGCCCTTTGCGCAGGACCCGGGCGTCACCCGGCATCTTGCCGCCTTCCTCAGCAAACAGGCCGGCGCCACCGAGGACCTCGAGGGCTTCGTCGAGCACGCCCACTGGGCCACCTTCCTGCACCCGACCGCGGTGCTGTTCAACGGCGGCGTGTTCAACGCCGGCGTGCTGCGCGAGCGTGTGCTGGAGGTCATCAACCAATGGCTCGCCGCCGAGGACGCCCCACCGGCGCGGCTCTTGGAGTCCAAGGACCTGGACCTTGCTGTCTCCCGTGGCGCCGCCTTCTATGCCTACGTGCGCAAGCACGGCGGCGTGCGCATTCGCGGTGGTACGTCGCATTCCTACTATGTCGGCGTCGAGCGAAGCCAGCCCGCCATCCCCGGTATGGAGCCGGTGCTGCAGGCGCTCTGCGTGGTGCCCTTCGGTCTGGAGGAGGGCTCGGAGCCCGTGTCCGCGCCGCAAGAGTTCGGGCTCGTCGTCGGCGAGCCGGTGCGCTTTCGGTTCTTCGGCTCCAGCGTCCGTCACGACGATCAGGTGGGAGATATGGTCGAGGAATGGCCCGAGGACGAGCTGGAAGAGCTGGAGGAGATCCAGACCAACCTCCCCGCGGAAAAGCGCAAGCGCGGCGAGGTCGTGCCGGTGCGCCTGCAGGCGTCGGTGTCCGAGGTCGGCACCCTGGAGCTCACGGCGATCCCACTGGTGGGGGACGACACGCCCTGGCAGGTCTCCTTCAATACGCGGGGGACGGCGGGGGAATAGCACCGCACGGCGGGCGCATCGCTGTCCCAACCCAAATCGCCAAGACCAAGATGCCCCCAGGTCAGTACGAGAAGGCCCGTCCAAACTGATGATTTTTCAACTCTGCTACACCAGTACCGCCACCGGCGAGATGCAGCGGCAGGACCTACTGGACCTGCTCAGCGTTTCCCGCCGCAACAACGAGCAGCTCGGCATCACCGGCCTGCTGCTCTTCAGCAGCGACCGCTTCATCCAGCTCTTGGAGGGCGACGAGGCGGACGTGCGCAAGCTGTACGAGCAGATCCGACAGGACACGCGTCATCGGGACGTGACGCTCGTCTACGAGGGGCATGTCTCGGAGCGGGACTGCCCGGATTGGAGCATGGGCTTCCAGGCGCTGCCGGAGAGCGAGTGGCTGGAGTTCCCGAGTGCCGACGGGTCCGAGCAAGGGCTCCGGCCGATGGTGGAGGCCATGGGGCGGGCCAAGGCCATCATTCGGAGTGTGCGCGAGCGGGGGCTGGATCCGGCGCGGGAGCTGTAGCGCGCGGCGCACTGGGATCGCCGGCTTTCCAGCCGGCTCGCCGTCGGCACGGCTCGATGCCGCGCCGACGGCGTGAAGGCGGTTGCACTGGTCCGAACGCATGGCCGCACGAGGCATCGGGCCCGGCCTCAGCGCTGACTCCTCACCTGGCCGGCGATGCGCTCGGCACACTGGCGGGCGGTAAGACGGGTGGCGCGGTCACGGCTGCGGAACTGGGGCGAGCCGATGTGCCGGTGCAGGAGGCCGAAGTGGTTGACCCCGGGGAGCCACTCGATGCGGGTGTGAAGGGCGTCGGCGAGCTGTTGCAGCCCGCTCGGGTCGATGACGCCGTCCTCGGTGCCCGCCAACAGTCGGATCCGGACTTGCTTCGAGACCGGCGCCCGCCAAGGCTCGTGCAGGCTGGAGGTCCCGAGCAGCACGATCGAGAGCGGCCGGCCGTCGGTTGGCCGCTGGAAGCCCCTTGAGAGCACCCAGCCGCCGAGGCTGTAGCCGAGGATGCGAAGCGGCGGTGCCGATACGTCGGGCCTGCGTGCGGGTGGCGTGGGCAGCCGGTGCGCTGCGAGGCCCCGGGCCGGTAGCTGCCGGCGCCGTAACCGTCGCACGGCGCGCCAGGCCCTGGAGGTCTCGGTGGCCTCGTTCCGGAACAGCGCGGGCCAGCGATAGTCCAGGGTGAGCACCACGGCGCCCGCGGCGGTGAGGGCGTCCAGCAGCTCGGGATAGTCGGCGGGGCGAGTCAGGGCGCCTGGGCTGAAGATGATCCAAGGCCGCTCGATGTGGCGACGCGTGTCGGCGGCGCTGGCATCGCCTCGGCGGATCGGCAAGCGCTGGCTGATGCGTACTCGGCCCAGACCGGGCAGGCGCAGGGGCAGGTGCCTGAGGGGGCCGCGGCGCACTGGCCTGTTTACCCGGGGCAGGGGATGGCGTCGGGTGCTCATTGGGTCATGCCTTCAACGCAGGAAGGGGCCGTCTGCGCCGATCCTGCCGGGGCCGTCCAGCACCCAGATGCCGGCGGAGTTGGCCTTGACGTCGAAGGCGAGGTGGCCACCGCTCATGATCTCACCGCCGGTGACGGCGTCTCGATAGATACCGGAACGCACGTCGCCGATCTCGATGCGTTGGTCGGCGCCGATGGCGAGACCCACCACGGCGTAGCTCCCCTGCTCGGACAGATCCCGCACGAAGGCCATACCGCTGCCCCATTCGGCCACCTGGGTCATCGCCGCCTTCTGCAGCGCCGGCACGTTGCGGCGAATGAGATTGAGCCGCTGGATGTGCCGGTAGAGCGGGTGGGACTGGGTCTCCGCGAGGCGCTCATCACTCAGGTGATCGCCGAAGTAGGCGCGGCCGGTGGTCTCCAGCGTGTCCCTCTCGCCCTCGACGTCCTGCGGCGCCCCCTTCATGAACTCGATCTCCTCGCCGAAATAGAGACACGGGATGCCGCGGGCGGTCCAGATGAGGTTGTAGGCCGCCGCCGCCATCCAGGTCTCACCCTTGAAGCGGTACTTGAAGTCGTTGTCCGGACCCACGTCGTGGTTCTGCAGAAAGGTCACGAGCTGGGTGACGTCGCCGTAGATCCAGTCCATCGACAGCACCTGGCCCGTGCCCTCGAAGGTACCGCGGCTGAGGGTGTCCCGGAAGGTGCTGAAGAGCCCGAAATCGAGCTGCGGGAAGCCGGAGTCACCGCCCGCGCGCGGGTCCCGGGGGTCGTTGCCCAAGCGGGTGTACCACCAGGGCCGGATCTCGGAGGGGCCGTTGTCGCCGCCGCCGAGGTCGCCCCAGCCGTAGCCCTTGACCAGGTTCTCGCCGAACACGAACAGCCCCGGCTTCTGCGCCTTCCAGGCGTTGACGTACTCGAGCAGGTTGTCGCGCTCGATGTGCTTGACGGTGTCGATGCGCAGCGCGTCCACGCCCATGTCGAGGTAGCGGCCGATCGCGCCGATGATGTAGTCCTTGACGTTCTGACGCTCGGTGGCGAGGTCGATGCAGTCCCCGGCCAGGTGCTTGTGCTGGAGTGGGTGGGCGCTCTCCCAGTCGCCGCCGCAGATGAAGCCGTCCTGGTGATACCACTCGGGGTCCAGGGTCTGGGCGTCGATGCCGAAGAAGCGGCCCGGCTCGTAGCCCGGCTTGGGCACCCTCTCGCCCGTCTTCGGGTCCAGCAGCGGCTCGACGCCGTCTGGGTCGCGGCCGTGGCGCTCCCGGTACCAGTCCGGTGCCGCCGGGTTGTCGATGTCGTCGCGATTCGGCCAGGCGTAGTTGCCGAGGTTGCCCTGGTATGGGCCATGGTCCACCCGGCCTTGCTCCGAGCCCTGCGGGACGTAGTACTTGATGGGGAGGTGATCGATGTGGACCTTGCCGCGGATGCCGTACTGGCAGGAATGGTTGATGACCACGTCCTGGATGATCTTGATCCCTTTGGCATGCGCCGCGTCGATCAGGTCCTGGTAGGTCGCGTCCGGGGATTCCAGGCGCGGGTCGATGCGGGTCCAGTCGTAAGGATGATAGCCGTGGTAGTCGAGGCCCGAGCGGTTCTCTACCGGCGGGGTGATCCAGATGGCCGTGAAGCCCAGGTCGCGGATGTAGTCGAGGCGCTGGATCAGGCCCCTGAAGTCGCCGCGCCAGTGCGGGTCGATGGCATTGCCCTGCTCGTCGAAGCGGATGCGGTCCCGGCAGAAGAAGTTGTTCGACGGGTCACCGTCGTTGAAGCGCGCCGTCAGCAGGAAGTAGATGGTTTCCTCTCGGAAGTCGTCGCGCTCGTCGATCGGCCGGGGTGCGTCGCCGACCAGGGCGGGTGAGGGGGGCGGTGTCCGGGGATCGGCTGGCGGGTCGGCCGTCGCATCCTCTGGCGGATCATCGTCGGCCGGCTCCGCTGCCGTCTGCTGGTCCTGCCAGTGCGTGTCGAAGCTGAACCAGCCGTCGCGCTCCCGTGCCAGGTCCCCGCTCTGTCGGCCCTGGCCGTCATTGAAGACGAGGCGCACCCGGGTGGTGCTGGAAAAGCTGTGCATGAACCAGCCGGGATGCTCGGGATTCGGCGCCATGGGGACGCCGGGCCATTCGGTCTCGCCGCCGGCCGGCTGCCGGTCCCAGTAGTGGATCAGTACGGGCTCGGCCCAGTCGGCCGGCTTGCGGAAGTGGATATTGATTAGCGGCATGGGGCTCTGCGGGGGGCTGCGCGTCTGGTCCCATTGTGCAGCAGCCGCGGCGCGGTGCGGAGTACGCGAAGCCCACCTGGATCAATCCCGACGCAGATTGGCGCCGGTCACACCTCGGAGGCCTCCCAGTTGCGAAAGGCCAGCAGCCAGGACGAGAGGCCGGGGTTGGTGGGGCCGCGGGCGCGCAGCAGCTCGGCGAGGTCGATGAGCACGGCGCGGAATTCACGCATCGTTGCGAGCCGCTCTGTTTGGGGCAGATGCTCCGGCTCCACCAGGCTCTCCGCCGCCAGCGAGCCGGCACCGGCCCACCAGGCGTTGCCGTCCAGGGTGCGCCAGGCGGCCGGCGCATCGGTGCCGAACGCCGCGCGCAGCAGATCGACTTCGGCGGCGCGCGGGTGACCGATGCGGTGCAGCAGGTCGGCGAGCCGGGCCAGCAGGTCGCGGGCGCGCTCACGGTCTGCGGCCTCGTCCCGCGGCATCGCAGCGGCCTTGGTCCGGTGCCGGCGGGCCATGCTCAGTGCGCCCTGGTGAAGGCCGCGCGAACGGCCGCGTCGATGGCCGCCTGCTGCCGCTCGATGTCGGCCACCAGTGCCAGTTGCCGGCGGGCCTTGAGCAGATTCTCGCCGTGGTGGCGGACACGGAAGTAGCGGTCGCCCCGCAGATGATCGGTCAGGAAGCGGATGGCGAGCTCCAGCGGGATCAGCCGAATCGCCGCCGCCACGAGCTCCAGCTCCGGCGCACTCAGCAGGTCGCCGGCGGCCTCGGCATAGCCCCCGAGCAGGGCCTCGCACAGCTCGAGATCGAAGCGGACCGAGCTCGACCCCGCCTCGCCGCCGCGATTGCAGCAGGAGCGCAGACAGTCGCCCATGTCGTGATGCACCAACCCAGGCTGCACCGTGTCGAGGTCGATGAGGCAAATCGCCCGCTCGCCGTCGGTGTCGAAGAGCAGGTTGTCCAGCTTCGGATCGCCGTGGATAACCCGTTGGTGGGTCAGGCCTTTGGCCTGTGCGTCCTCGAGCAGTCCCGCCAGCGCGCGGTGGGCCTCGATGAACGCCACCGCCGCGGCGGTCTCGGCGTCGAGCTGGGCGTTTGCCAGCTTGCCGTCCAGGGCCGCCAGATAACCGGGGGTGTGGTGGAAGCCGGGGAGGGTGACGGCCAGCGCATCCGGCCCCAGCGTCGCGCCGAGCCGGTGGAAGCTTCCCAGGACGCGACCTACCTCCGTCGCCTGGGACGCGGTGTCCAGGCGCTTCAGCGTGCGGCTCGGCTCGATACACTCCATGAGCCGCCAGTATTCACCGTCATCGTCGCGCGCGTAGGGTAGGCCATCGTCCGCGGCGGCCAGTGCGGGCAGCCGCACGCCCAGCTCCGGATGCGCCGCCGCGGCGGCCTGCAGCGCCGCGAGGTTGTCCATGATGCGTGCCGGCGCCGGGAACACCGAGCCATTGATGCGCTGGAGGACGAAGGCCCCGGCTGTGCTCTCCACCCGGTAGCTGTGGTTGATGAGCCCGTCCCCCAGGGCGCTGATGTGCACGGGTCCGGCTGCGCAGGCCGGGAAACGGCTGGCGATTGCCAGCAGCAGGTCGCCGGGTCGCGCGCGGCCACTGGGTGCTTGCAGGTCCGACATGGCGTGGTTCTACCAGCGCCGGCCAGCGTCGGCAACCGCGACTGGCGGCCGCCGCTCTGCGGCTGGTGACGCGGGCGCCCGCGGTTGTTCCGCTGGTGGTGATGCGATCTTGCGCTCAGGGCTCGGCGAACAGCGCCCGGACGGCCTCGGGGATGCGGCCCTTGGGTGTCAGCCGCTTATCCACACCGATCTCGTAAAGACCAAACCACTCCTCCGGGTCGCCCTCCTCGTGGCGGTTGCTGTCCTCCGGGTGCTCGCCGCTCTTCCACCACTCGTCGTGCAGCTCGAAGAACACGAGTCCGGCGAGCTGCTCCTTCCCCTTGGCCGTGCGCACATCCCGCCAGACAGACCGAAAGGTCGCGGGGACGTCCGCGACCCGGTGGCCGCCCCAGCCCGGCACCTCGGGCTTGGGGGCGATGGGCGACGTGGACAGGCCCACCTGGGTGATGAGCACCGGCTGGGTGGTCGTGGCGAGGAGCTCTTCCAGGTAGCCCTGGTAGGGCGTTCCGGTCACTGAGCCCGGCGGTGATGTGACCAGCCCCCGCGCATAGGTGTAGACGTTGAGGCAGATGAGATCCCCCATGTCCGGCAACAGCACATGCTCTGGCGCTACCTCCAGGTCGGGGCGGTCGGCCAGCGGGCCGATGTGCGTCCAACTGGTGTGGCAGTAGAGATGGCGCTGACCGTGCCGCGTCAGCTCGTAGTCGATGGCCGCGTCGATCAGCCGTGCCAGGGCGACCTCTGTCGGGGTGCGGTTCTCGACCTGCACGTGCTTGCCCCGAAAGTCGCGTACCTCCGGGTGCTTGTTGTCGGTGGCGGTCACTGACCGGGTCGAGAGCTCATCGCCGATGGAGAACAGCACCAAGCGGTCGGGGCGACCCACGGCATAGGTGTGATCGATCACCGCCTTGATCTGTGCCAGCGTCGTGGTCAGGAACGCCTCGTCCAGCAGATCCTCGGCATAGCCGTTGATCCAGATGTCCTGGCCGTAAGCCAGATCCGTCTTGTCCAGCTCGGCAAAGAAGCCGGCCGGCATCAGCAGCGGGAAGACGTGCAGGTAATTGACGCCCAACTCCGCGATGTGCACGAAGTGCTCCGCGTAGCGATCGTCGTCCCCGGGAGATGCGCCGTAGAGCGGTGTCTCGCCGGGAACGTAGGGCGAGTAGCCGACCCCGCGGAAGAAGACCTTGTTCCCGTTGGCCCGATCGATCACGGAGGCACCGCGAACGACGAAACGCGTCGGTTGCGGGGTCGATGCCGAGAGCTGCGCGGTCTTGTCGCCGCGATCTGCAAAGTCGTCGGCGATGGCAGGCCCTGCTGCCGCCATGATGAGGGCGGCAACGGAGAGCCTTCGGATCAAGCGAATCGGGTGCCGTGGCGCGGAAGCTTTGATCACGAACGTCTGCCTCGTTTCTGAATCGTTGCTTATTGGCTCTGTTTCAACGCAGCTTGCGGCGGGGTGCGTCGTTGCCGAGCGGCGTGCGGCTGCCGTCCACCGAGTGCCGCCGGCGTGCTGCGCCCGGCGGGCGCGATGCGTTAGCATCCGATGCTTCCGGGCGGGCCGCAGCCCGCCTTCACCTTACAGCAGCATCATGCCCGCTTTCGAGCACAGGGTCTTCGTGTTTACCGGCGCCACGCTGGACCAGGCGCTGGACGACTGGCTCGCCGAGCAGTTGGCGGCCTATCCGCACCAGGCCGAGCGTATCCGCATCACGGCGCTGGCGATGCGGGATTTCTTCGAGTCCGAGCACATCGACCGGCACAAGATGACCCTGGGGCGTCAGACTGGGGATGCGTCGTGAGCGGCGGCTGGCTCAATCGGGTCGAGCGGGTCGGCAATCGGCTGCCGGACCCGTCCACCCTGTTCGCGCTGGGCACGCTGGTGGTGATGCTTCTCTCACAGCTCGCCGTCTGGCTCGGCTGGTCCGTCACCTGGACACTGGAGCGCGACGGCGCGCTGGTCGCCGAGCCCATTCGGCCGGTGAGCCTGCTGGATGCGGACGGCATCTGGTGGCTGCTCTCCAACCTGGTGAAGAACTTCGTCGAGTTCCCGCCGCTGGGGCTGGTGCTGGTGGGGCTCTTGGGTATCGGGGTCGCGGAGCGCTCGGGGCTCCTGCCGGTGCTGCTCCGCCGGTTGCTGGCGGCGGCGCCGGGGTCGCTCCTGGTGCCCATGACCGTCTTCGTCGGCGTGCTCTCGTCGCTGGCCCTGGATGCGGGCTACGTGGTGCTGCCGCCGCTGGCGGGCGCCCTGTTCCTGGCCGCCGGGCGCTCGCCGCTGGTGGGCATCGCGGCGGTGACGGCGGGTGTCACCTGCGGCTTCTCGGCGAACCTGTTCCTGACCGGCCTGGACCCGCTGCTGGCGGGGCTCTCCACCGCCGCCGCACACCTGCTGGACCCGCGCTACGAGGTGGCCATCAGCGCCAACTGGTGGTTCATGATCGTCTCGACGCTGCTGCTGACGGCGACAGGGGCCTTTGTCACCTGGCGCTTCGTCGAGCCACGGCTGCCGCGGCCGACGGCGGCGGAGATGACGGGGCGGGAGCGCCCCCGCGAGTCGGTTCAAGAAGCCCATGACGAGGATCGAGGGCTGCGCCTCGCCGCCTGGACGCTGGTCGTGCTGCTGGTACTGCTGTTCGCGGCCGTGCTCGTCCCGGGCGCACCGCTCGCAGGGGAGGGCGAGCGTTTCCCGCGCTGGATGGAGGCGCTGGTGCCCATCCTGCTCATCGTCTTCCTCGGCACCGGGCTCGCCTACGGCATCGGCGCCGGCAGCATCCGCCGCGACCGCGACGCGGTGGAAATGATGGGCGAGACCATGCGCGCCATGGGGCCATATTTGGTGTTGGCGTTCTTCGTGGCGCAGTTCATCGCCTGCTTCGGACATTCCCGACTCGGCGAGATGCTGGCCGTCGTCGGCGGCGGCTGGCTTGCCGAGCTGGCCCTGCCGCCGGCGTCGCTGATGCTCGCGTTCATCGCGGTGGTGATGGCCGGCAATCTGATCATCGGCTCGGC
>Ga0316579_10000919_pt1 | contig 10233 bp, 7 predicted proteins | sample J5NA_2_FD_203074 | JGI IMG/M metagenome (GOLD analysis project Ga0316579, IMG submission 203074) | Rhizosphere microbial communities from salt marsh grasses in Alabama, United States - J5-7_160517rDrA | ecosystem: Host-associated > Plants > Roots > Rhizosphere | place: USA: Alabama | collected...
GATACGGCTGGCAGTAGCCCGAGTCCGTTCCTCGGCGGACGACATCGGGAGCTGGGGTTCCCCCGTTGTCAGCTGTCCGCTTCGCTCGCATGGGGCACCAATCGGTCAAGGATCAGGTCCTTGACTCTAGCGGCATCGGCCTTCCCGCGCATATCCCTCATAACAGCACCGATCAGTGCCCCGGTGGCCGAGGTCTTTCCAGAGATGATCTTCTGGACGACAGCGGGGTTGGCCTCGATGACACGGTCCACCGCCGTCCCGAGGGCGGAGTCGTCCGACACGACGCTCAGCCCACGAGCCTGGGCCACCGCTCCCGGCCTTCCCTCCCCGGCCAGAACTCCCTCGAGCACCTGCCGGGCAAGCGTGTCCGTGAGGCTTCCGGCATCGATCAATTGTTGGAGCTCGACCACGTGTGCACAAGTGATCGGAAGATCCCCGAGGTCCACCCCGCGGGATTTGGCATGCCGGGCCAATTCGCCGCTCCACCACTTCCGGGCGGATGCCGGAGTCGCACCTGCCTCGATGGTGGCGGCGACCAGGTCCACCGACCCCGCGTTGATCAGGTCCCGGAGTTCCGCCTCGGAGAATCCCCACTCGGCCCGGAGCCGGCGCCGGCGTTGGGCCGGAGGCTCGGGGATGGTCGATCTCAACGATTCCACCCAGGTCGGATCGGGTTCCATCGGAACAAGATCGGGCTCCGGGAAGTACCGGTAGTCCTCGGCGTCGGATTTCTCCCGGCCCGCGGTGGTGATTCCCGTGTCCTCATGCCAGTGCCGTGTTTCCTGAACAACTACCTCACCGGAACGGAGCCGAGCCGCGTGTCTCATAATCTCGTATCGAACCGCACGTTCGATGCTGCGCAACGAGTTCACGTTCTTGGTCTCGCTGCGGACACCGAAGGGGATCGAGTCCTGATCGTCGTCCTGCCTCGGACGCAAGGAGAGGTTGACGTCGCACCGCAGGGAACCCTGCTCCATCCTGACGTCGGAGACACCGAGCGCCTTCAATAGATCACGCAAGGTCGTGACGTACGCCCGTGCGATCTCCGGCGCCCGGTGCCCGACGCCCGTGAGCGGCTTCGTCACGATCTCGATCAGCGGGATACCGGCCCGGTTGTAGTCGACCAGGGAATAGTCGGCTCCGTGGATCCGCCCGGAGGAGCCACCGACGTGCAGGGACTTTCCGGTGTCCTCCTCCATGTGGGCACGTTCGATGCCCACCCGGTACGCGTCGCCGTCGGGGAGTTCGACATCCAACCATCCGTCGTGCGCGATGGGCTCGTCGTACTGGGATGTCTGGAAATTCTTCGGCATGTCCGGATAGAAATAGTTCTTGCGAGCGAAACGGCAGAGCCCCGCGATCCGGCAGTTCAACGCAAGACCGATCCGGACAGCGGACTCCAGTCCGGCTTCGTTCAGAACCGGAAGCGCACCGGGCAGGCCGAGGCACACCGGGCAGACCTGTGTGTTCGGTCCCGCGCCGAAGGTCGTGGGGCAGCCGCAGAACATCTTCGTCTCGGTGTTCAGCTCCACGTGCACTTCCAACCCCATCACGGGGTCGAAGTCCGCCATGGCCTTGTCGTAGTCCAGCACCTCGTCCGGGAGGCTCGCCCTGTTGGCCGTCGTCGTCATGCTCCGTCTACCTGCCTTGGTGGTGTTCCGGTTCCAGAAAAGCCGGTCCCGGGAAGTGCCGGGGAACGGTTCGGTGCCACAGACGCATCCGGTCCTCAGCCGGCGACGGATACCGGAGAGATCTCCGGAATCCTCTCCAGCAGGGGACAGCCCCTTCGATCGTTCAGGAGTGCTTCCAGCACGGCACCGACATGGTAGAGACGGTCGTCGGCCCTCGGCGGTGCGAGAATCTGGAAGCCCACGGGAAGGCCGTCCTCGTCGGCGGTCCCGGCGGGAAGCGACATCCCGGGGATCCCGGCCAGGTTCGCGGGGATCGTTGCCACGTCGTTGAGGTACATGGCCAGCGGGTCGTCCAGTTTCTCCCCCAGCCGGAATGCGGTCGTGGGCGTTGTCGGGGAGACCAGGACATCGGCCTTCTCGAACGCACTCGCGAAATCCCGCTGGATCAGGGTCCGAACCTTCTGAGCACTTCCGTAGTACGCGTCGTAGTACCCGGAGGACAATGCGTAGGTTCCCAGGATGATGCGTCGTTTGACCTCGTCACCGAATCCTGCTGCTCTCGTCGCCGACATCACCTGTTCGGCAGTGGGGTTCGTCGCGGCGTCGGGATGGATCCGTAGCCCGTACCGCATGGCGTCGAACTTGGCGAGGTTGCTGCTCGCCTCGCTGGGGAGGATCAAGTAGTAGGCCGCCAGCGCTGCGGTGAAGCTCGGGCAGTCGACCTCGACCATCGTGGCCCCCGCCTCCACGAGGAACGCCGTGGCCTGGTCGAACCGTGCCTTGACACCGGCCTGGTACCCGTCGCCCGACAGTTCGCGGATCACCCCGATACGCAGGCCCCGGACGTCCTGGTTGCGTGCTGCTCGGACGACGTCGGGCACCTCACCGGTCAGGCTTGTGGAGTCCATCGGATCGTGCCCGGCCATCACCTCGTGCAGGAGAGCCGTGTCCATCACCGTGCGACCGCAGGGACCCGCCTGGTCGAGGCTGCTCGCGAGCGCGACCAGGCCGTACCGCGAGACGGCACCGTACGTGGGTTTCACTCCGACGGTGCCGGTGACGGAAGCGGGCTGCCGGATCGATCCCCCGGTGTCCGAACCGGTGGCCAGAGGTGTCTGGAACGCCGCAAGGGCTGCGGCCGATCCGCCTCCGGAGCCACCGGGGATCCGGTCCAGGTCCCAGGGGTTCCGCGTGGGCCCGAAGGCCGAGTGCTCGGTGGAGGAGCCCATGGCGAACTCGTCCATGTTGGTCTTGCCGAGGATCGGCATCCGCGCCGCTCGGAGGTTGCGCACGACCGTGGCGTCGTAGGGCGGGACCCATCCCTCCAGGATCCGTGAACCGCAGGTCGTCGGTATCCCGCGGGTAGTCATCACGTCCTTGACCGCGACGGGGACACCTGCCAGCGGGTGCAGTTCCTCCCCGGTGGATCGGGCCTTGTCGACCTCGGACGCCGTGGCGAGGGCCGATTCCGCCGACACGTGGAGGAACGCGTGGATGCCGTGTTCCCCCGTGTCGCTGCTGCGGATCCGATCCAGGTGCGCACAGGTGACCTCGACGGAGGAGATCTGCCGGGTACGCAGCATCCGGGCGAGTTCCGCGGCGGTGAAGCGGATCGGTGCGTGCGGACCGGCGGACACGGGAGCTTCGTTGGACACGTCAGTCCTCCTGCAGGATCCGGGGCACGCGGAATCGCTGTTGTTCGGTCTCTGGGGCACCGGACAGGGCTTCCTCGGCGCTCAGGCAGGACCGTCGTTCGTCGCGCCGGGTCACGTTGGTCAGCGGCATCGGGTGGCTGGTCGCGGGGATGTCGTCACCGGCAACCTGCTGGACGGTGGCGACGCTGTCCAGGATGGCGTCCAGTTGTCCCGCGAGCCGGTCCAGTTCGGCCGGTGCGAGATCGATTCTGGCCAGCATCGCGAGGTGGGCTACTTCCTCGCGTGAGATGGCTGACATTCGTGCTCCCGGGGTCACGGTTCAGGTCATGGCGTGGTCCCGCTTCCGTGGACTCGGTCCCCGCCGGGCGCCCGTCCCGGGCACCGGCGACCGAGTCTAGGCGGTTGTTCCCCACGGACCTGAGCCGGCGCCACGGTGCGGGGCTCTTGGTGCAGACCTACTGGGGCCGGGAGATCAGGACGAAGGACCGGACGGCGGCCGGTCCGACCGGTTCGGGCCACTCCAGTTCTTCCAGCCAGCGGCTGGCGAGTTCGCTGCGCCGGCGGTTCACGAGGACTTCCGCGGTCCGTCTGCCCCGGTTCACCGAGAAGGAGATCCTGACGCCGTTGACCGACCCCCAGTCGAGTTCCTTGGCCAGGACCGGCCCCAGCTCGGGCAGGACAGAGTTCTCCCTCCACCAGGTCTGCAGTTCTCCCGGTCCTTGTCCTTTTCCCCAGGCGTAGGGGGGACCGTGGATGACATGCCACCCGGGCAGTCCGAGGTCGTCGTCGTGCGGCATGTGCTGGGCGAATCGTCCGTGCTGTGTGAGGAATTCCATGAACACCATTCCGGTGGTGACGCACCAGGTGTCCACGGCACGGGACAGGGCGTGTTCCAGGACGGGACCGTCGCCGTGGGCACAGTCCCAGATGACCGTGGAGTCCCCCGGCCCCGTGTTCAGCACGAACCCGAGGTCGACGTGTCGGGGGCCGTACCCGGGATGCGGTGCGACCTCGATCGCCAGGTCGTCGGGACCGCGGACGACGGTGCCGTCGTCGTACCAGAGGTCCCCCCAGCGTTCGGTGAGTCTCTCGGCGACGACCTGACGGGCGATCGCGAGGACGTGCGCCAGGCCTGCGTCCCTGTCCGCGTCCGGGCCGGGACGGGACGTCCCCGGCCGGTCGGGAACCGGTGTTCTGCCGAAGGCACCCGTGAGGCCCCGGTCGTTCCCGGGGGTCATGTTGCGGCCGCGCCACCTCGGCATCCGGGTCCTCACTCCTCCGCGGCCGGCTCGATTGCCTGCGGGCCGCGGGAGAGCAGCACCCGGAAGCCGTCCTCGTCGAGGATCGGCACTCCGAGCTGGACGGCCTTGTCGTGCTTGCTGCCGGGATTCCGGCCCGCCACCAGGAAATCGGTCTTCCTGGACACGCTGCCCGAGGCCTTGCCGCCACGACGAAGGACCTCCTCCTTCGCCCCGTCCCTGCTGAACCCGTCGAGGGTCCCGGTCACGACGACGGTGATCCCCTCCAGACTCCTGTGGATGGCGCAGGCTGTCTCGTCCTTCATCCGGACCCCTGCTGCCTCCCACGACTCGACGGTCTCCACGTGCCAGTCCTCGGTGAACCATTCGCTCACGGACTCTGCGATGACCGGTCCGACGCCGTCCACGGCAGCGAGTTCGGCGGGATCGGCGTTCCGGATCCTTTCCATCGACCCCATCCAGAGAGCCAGTGCCCTGGCCGCGCTGGGTCCGACGTGCCGGATGGACAACGCGACCAGCACGCGCCACAGGGGCTGTGACTTGGCCCTGTCCAGGTTCTCCAGAAGTTTGTGGCCGTTGGCCGAGAGCTCCCCGTCCTTGCGCACGTACAGCGGTACGTGCAGGAGCTTGTCCTCCGTGAGATCGAAGACCGCTCCCTCGTCGGGGAGGACCTGTTCACCGGCCTCGAGCAGGGCGATCGCGCCCTCCCACCCGAGCGCCTCGATGTCGAACGCCCGGCGGCTGGCCAGGTGGAACAGGCGTTCCCGGAGCTGCGCGGGGCAGCGCCGGGTGTTGGGGCACCGGATGTCGGAATCGCCCTCTTTCTCGTACGCCAATGTGGTCCCGCACTCGGGACAGACCGTCGGCATGACGAAGGTCGTCCGGGGGTGCCCGTCCCGGTCCCGGACGGCCGCGACCGGCCCGAGGATCTCGGGGATCACGTCGCCGGCCTTGCGCAGCACGACCACGTCGCCGATGAGCACTCCCTTGCGCCGGACCTCCTGCGCGTTGTGCAGCGTGGCCATGGCGACGGTCGACCCGGAGACCAGCACGGGTTCCATGACGCCGTAGGGCGTCACCCGGCCCGTGCGCCCGACGTTGACCCGGATGTCGAGCAGGCGGGTGTTGACCTCTTCCGGCGGGTACTTGTAGGCGATGGCCCAGCGGGGAGCGCGGCTGGTGGTTCCGAGCCTGCGTTGCAGGTCGACCTGGTCCACCTTGACGACGACGCCGTCGATCTCGTGTTCCTGCTCGTGCCTGTTCCCGCCGACCCGGTCGACGTACTCCTTGACTCCCTCGATGTGCTGGAAGACCTCGTAGGTGCTGCTCACGGGAAGTCCCCAGGAGTCGAGGACCCCGTAGGCCTCGGACAGTCGCTGGAAGGCCGTCCCCTCGCAGCGGCCCAGGCCGTGGACGCGCAGCCGCAGGGGACGGCCGGCGGTGACCCGGGGATCCTTCTGGCGCAGCGATCCGGCGGCGGCGTTCCGCGGATTGGCGAAGGGGGGTCTGCCCGCCTCGACCAGGGAGGTGTTGAGGTCGGCGAACTGGGAGAGCGGGAAGTAGACCTCTCCGCGGACCTCGAGGCGTCCGGGGAGGGGGTGCCCGTCACGGCCGGTGTCCGCGAGCCGGTGGGGCGTTCCGGCGATGGTCCGGACGTTGAGGGTGACGTCCTCCCCCGTCCGCCCGTCGCCACGGGTCGCTGCCCGGACGAGGATGCCGTCCTCGTAGGTCAGGCTGACGGCCAGGCCGTCGATCTTCAGCTCGCACAGGAAGCCGACCTCCTCCCCGGCGTCACGGCGTACCCGGTGCGCCCACTCGTCCAGTTCCGCGGGGTCGAAGGCGTTGTCGAGGCTGAGCATGGGTTCGAGGTGGTCGACGGGACGGAAGTCCGTCGACCAGGTTCCCGGGACGCTCTGGGTGGGCGAGTCGGGAGCACGCAGGGCCGGGTGCCGACGCTCCAGTTCTTGCAGGTCCCGCATGAGCCCGTCGTACTCGGCGTCGGAAACCGTCGGCGCGTCCCGCAGGTAGTAGGCGAACTGGTGCTCACGGATCCGCTCGGCAAGAGCGTTCCAACGGTGCCTGATCACCTCGGGTAGGACGTCAGCACCCGTGCCGGACACCATGACGGTGTTCGGTGGGTCCGGGTGCCGGACGGTGGGTCCGTGGTCCGGCACGGAGGGTCCGGGGTCCTGCGAGGTGGTCACGAATACATCTTGCCCCACCCGGACGACATGCGACGATGTCCGTCGGAGACGGCCGTACGCGGTCGTGACGGTCCGGAACCGGCCCGGTGGCGGGCCCCGTGGTTCAGCCGCCGGCGCGTTCCGCGAGGGCCCGGGCGGCGAGGGCAGCGGTCCGCAGGGCCCGCAGGGCACCGGCGGGCGACGCCCCGGCCAGCCCGCAGGACGGCGTGACGATCACCTCGCCCAGGGCAGGGACCGGCAGCCCCACCCGGGTCCAGGCCGTCTCCAGCGCCCGGGCCACGGACGACGGTTCCGGGCCTGCCCCCTCGGGTACCGCGGGCACGGCTCCGGCCCACAGCCGCAGCCCGTCCTCCACGGCGGCGGCGACCTCCTCCCACCGTCGTGTGCTCAGCGCCGTCGTGTCCAGGCAGAGTCCTCCCGCGCCGCAGCCGGCCAGCAGGGCGACGGGAGGATCGCCCGCGCAGCAGTGGATCAGGGTTCCGACGGCTCCGGCCCGGGCGGCCGCCCGGAGGACCTGGCGCAGTCCCTGGTCGACGACGGGTTCCTCCACCGGACGGGTCCGGCCGAACCCGCTGGCGGTGGGGAGGCTGCCCCGCAGGACGTCGGGGAGCGACGGTTCGTCCAGTTGGACGACGACGCCGGCCCCGGGCAGCAGCCGGCGGACCCTCTCCACATGCTGCGCCGTCCCCTCGGCGAGGGATTCCACGAGATCCCGGCAGGCTCCCGGATCGACGACGGCCCGCTCCAACCGGGGCAGGCGCAGCGAGGCTGCCAGCGTCCACGGACCGGCGACCTGGATCTTCACGGGGCCGTGGTACCCGTCGGCGGTCTCGGCGAGCTGGTCCAGGTCCCGACGCCACCAGGACCGGGAGCGTTCCAGGTCCCGTCCTGCCCTGGGGACCAGGCGCCACCCCGAGGGTTGCATGTCCACGGCCAGGTCCACGAGCAGGGCGGCCGATCGTCCGATCATCTCGGCCCCGGGGCCGCGGGAGGGCAGTTCCGGCAGGTACGGGATCCCGGCCCCGCCGAGTTCCCCGAAGGTGAGTCGCAGCGCCTCCGCGATGTCTGTTCCCGGCAGCGATCCGACGCCGCTGTGGTCGCCGAGCTGTTCTGGCTGTGTGGACACTGGATCAGGCTAGTGCGTTGGCCACGCACGTTCGCCGTGGGCGAGCGGGACGGGACGCCCGGCCGGCCGTCTCAGGGGACGTCTGTCTCCTGGGGTACGAGCGTGGAGGCACCGAGGACCCGGGTGCCGTCGTACAGCACCATGGTCTGCCCCGGTGCAGCTCCACGCACCGGACGGTCCAGCTGGACGGTCACCCGCGCCGGTTCGACACGAACGGTTCCGGGGAGTTCGGCCCCGTGGGCCCGGATCTGCGCCCCGATCCTTCCACCGGGCCGGGGTGCGGGACCGCACCAGGTGGGTTCCGTTCCCGTCAGGGTGACCCGTTCCAGGTGGGACTCGGGTCCGACCGTGACCGTGTTCTCGGAGAGATCGACGGCCAGGACGTAGCGGCGGGCTCCGTCCCGCGCCGGGTTGCCCAGGCGCAGGCCCCTGCGCTGGCCGATGGTGAAGGCGTACGCGCCATCGTGCTGCCCGATCTGCTCGCCGTGGACGTCGAGCACCGGTCCGGGCCGGCGTCCGATCCTCTCGGCGAGCCAGGTCCGCGTGTCGCCGTCCTGGATGAAACAGATGTCGTGCGAGTCCGGTTTGTCGGCCACGCGCAGCCCCCTGCCCGCGGCCTCCTCGCGGACCCGCCGTTTGAGGGTGTGGCCGAGCGGGAACAGGACCTGTCGCAGACGCCGGGGGTCCAGCACGGCCAGGACGTAGGACTGGTCCTTGCCGCGGTCCACGGCCCGGTGCAGCGCTGGCCGGCCGGTTCGCGGATCCGGGAGGACCTGCGCGTAGTGACCGGTGCACACGGCGTCGAATCCCAGTGCCAGCGCGCGTTCGAGCAAGGCCGAGAACTTCACGTGCTCATTGCAGCGGATACAGGGATTGGGGGTGATACCCGCCGCGTACCCGGAGAGGAAATCGTCGATCACGTCCCGTTGGAAACGCTCGGACAGGTCCCAGACGTAGAACGGAATGCCGAGCACGTCGGCGGTACGGCCGGCGTCACGGGCGTCCTCCGGGGTGCAACAGCCGCTGTAGCCGCACCGCTGCGCTGGTCCTTCCCCGTGGAGCGCCATGTGGACAGCGACCACCTCGTGACCGGCGTCGGCAGCCCTTGCGGCCGCGACGGCGGAGTCCACGCCGCCGCTGAGCGCCGCGAGCACCCTCACCGGGCACCGGCCGGGATCCGAGAGGCCAGCCCCGCCCGCCGCGCCCGTTCGACACACGGTCCGATGGCCTCCACGGCCGCCCGGACCTCCTCGGGCGTTGTCCGGGGCCCGAGGGAGAAGCGCAGGGCCCCGCGGGCTGCCTGCTCCGTCATCCCCATCGCCAGCAGCACGTGGCTGGGCCGGGGGACGCCGACCCGGCAGGCCGAGCCCGTCGAGCACTCGACGCCCCTGTTGTCCAGCAGGTAGAGCAGGGAGTCCCCCTCGCATCCGGGGAAGGTGAAGTGGGCGTTCCCCGGCAACCGGCCCGGAGCGTCCGGATCGCCCCGGAGCACGGCGTCGGGCACGGCGTCCAGGACACCGTCGATCAGCCGGTCCCTGAGCCCGGCGAGCCGTTCGGCCGTCCGGGTCCTTCGTTCGACGGTCAGACCGACCGCGACGGCCGTGGCCCGGACCGCGGCCGCTGAGACGGTTCCGGAACGGATCCCCAGTTCCTGTCCCCCACCGTGCTGGACGGCCGTCACCGTTGTTCCCCGGCGCAGCAGAAGTGCCCCGGAGCCGGGCGGACCGCCGATCTTGTGCCCGCTCAGGCTGAGGCAGTCGACCCCGCAGCCGGCGAAGTCGACGGGCAGCTGGCCGACGGCCTGCACCGCGTCGGTGTGCACGGGGATGCCGTGCCGCCGGGCCGCTGCGGCCACCTCCTGGACGGGCTGCACGGTCCCGACCTCGTTGTTGGCCCACATCAGGGTGACCAGTGCGACCGAGTCGGGGTCCTGCTCGATCAGTTCCTCGACGGCGTCCCGCCGGACCCGGCCGTGCCCGTCGACCGGCAGGAGCACCGCCTCGGCGTCGCAGCGCTCCTCCAGCCACGTGACGGCGTCCAGCACGGCGTGGTGCTCCACCGAGCTGACGAGTATCCGACGACGCCTGCCGTCCGCCTCCCTGCGTGCCCAGTACAGCCCCTTGACGGCGAGGTTGTCCGACTCGGTGCCGCCTCCCGTGAAGATCACTTCACCGGGACGGGCCCCGAGTGCCGCCGCCGTCTCCTCGCGGGCCTCCTCGACCACCCGGCGGGCCCGCCGGCCGGAGGCGTGCAGGGAGGAGGGGTTGCCGGTCCGCCCCAGTTCCTCGGTCATGGCCGCGACCGCCTCGGGGAGCATGGGCGTGGTCGCGGCGTGATCCAGGTACGCCCCACGCGAGG
>Ga0316579_10000920_pt1 | contig 10223 bp, 1 predicted proteins | sample J5NA_2_FD_203074 | JGI IMG/M metagenome (GOLD analysis project Ga0316579, IMG submission 203074) | Rhizosphere microbial communities from salt marsh grasses in Alabama, United States - J5-7_160517rDrA | ecosystem: Host-associated > Plants > Roots > Rhizosphere | place: USA: Alabama | collected...
CCGATCAGCGGCAGACCGTGGGGGCCGAGCCGGAGCCCATGCCGGATGGCCCGCACGCAGTGCTGGTATAGGCTCTCAGTGGTCTCGGAGCAGGTGGGCAGGTCATAGTAAGAGTCGTCGTCCGGACTGAGCGGGCGCCCTTCTAGGAACGCGACAGGCTCATCCAGCACGCCGGTGTCGCCGCTGCTCAGCACATAGCGGCAGGTGGCCAGGGGCAGCCACAGGTAGTCGTCGGAACAATGGGTTCTGACACCGCGGCCGGAGGGGGGGTGCCACCAGTGCTGGACATCCCCTTCCAGGAATTGCCGACCCGCGCACAGGAGCAGCTGGGCGCGCAGCAGGCCGGGCTCGGCATGCACCAGTGCCATCGCGTCCTGAAGCTGGTCGCGGAAGCCGAAGGCGCCGCCCGACTGGTAGTAGCCGCTGCGCGCCCAGAGGCGACAGGCCAAGGTCTGGTAAAGCAGCCAGCCATTGGCCAGCACGTTGAGGGACTCGTCGGGCGTCTGCACGTTGACGGCGCCGAGGGTGTGGCTCCAGTACTGCCAGACCGCCTCCAGTGCCCGCCGCGCGGCGTCGGCGCCGCGGAAACGATGGACGAGCCCGTTGGCGTCATCGCCGCCCGGCACGCCCCCCAGGCCGAGCCTGAAGGTGATCTCGCGCTCCTGCCCGTTGGCGAGGTCGAACCCCACCTGGATCGCGGCGCAGGGGTCCAAGGCGCCACCGAGCCTGCCGGACAGGTGGGTGCGGGCCAGGGCCGCCGGGCTCTCCAGGCTGCCGTTGCGGCCGATGAACTCGGCGCGGTCGCAGCTGACGGTCCGATTCGGGTCGTCCACGTCGAAGAAGGCGACCCGGCCGGGAAACTCGGTGTTGTAGGAGTTGCGTGCGTAGAGAGCGCCGCTGTAGGGATCGACCTCGGTGCTGACGTGCATGGCGGTTCGCTCGCGCAGGTCGCCCAGCACCCATTCCACATAGCCTGTGGCGGACAGCCGGCGCGGGCGCCCGGAGGCGTTGGACACCTTCAGCACGGCGAACTTGACCGCGGCGTCCACCGCCACATAGACCCAGAGCTCCGATCGGATGCCGCCCTCGGTGTGCTCGAACACGCTGTAGCCGAATCCGTGCCGACTGATGTAGGGCGCCGCGCCGGGTCTCGGCAGCGGCGTCGGCGACCAGAAGCGGCCGCTTTCTTCGTCGCGCAGGTAGAAGGCCTCACCGCTCCGATCGGACACCGGGTCGTTGTTCCAGGGGGTGAGTCGAAGCTCATGCGCGTTCTCGCCCCAGGTGTAGGCCTGGCCGCTCTCCGAGAGCACGCTTCCGAACCCGGGATTGGCGAGCACATTCACCCAGGGCGCCGGCGTGCGCTGTCCGGGCCTCGTGGTGATGACATACTCGCGCCCATCCGGGGTGAAGCCACCGATGCCGTTGGACAGGATCAGCTCCCGTGGCGGCAGATCGAAGGCGGCGGGCGTCTCATCTTGTGCGGGCCGGCTGGGCGCGAGGCCCGGAACGCGCACTTGGGCGGCTGCCGGCCGGTTGACTTGCTCAGCCAGGGTGCCCTGGCTATCGCTCAGGACGACGCGGGCGACCGCCTGGAACAGGGTGCGGTCTTCCTCCGAGATCTGCTCGGCCGAGCGCACGAAGATCCCCCCGGGCCGCTCCATGACCTGTTCCTGCCCAACGGACACCAGCCCCAGGATCTGATCCTGCAGCGCCTGACGGTAACCGGCACGGTCCTCGTTCCAGATCACCAGGTCCACGGCCAGTCCCTTCAAACGCCAGTAGGCATGGGCCTGGATCAGCTGGCGCACCAGCTCGATGTTGGCCTGGTCGCCGATGCGCAGCAGGACGATCGGCAGATCACCGGAGATGGCGTAGCCCCACAGGCCCGATTGCCCGCGCCGGTTCTGCATCAGCACGCTGCTGTCGGCGCGCAGCCCGGCGTGGGCGTAGATGACCGAGTTGGCCAGGCGCCCGTAGAGCTGCGCGTCCGCATCATTGGCGTTGATCTGGCGCAGCACCACCTGAGCGTGGGTCCAGGCCAGGTCGAAGACGCGGTCGGCGAGGGGGCGGTCGTGATATTTCTCGACCAGGCCCATGACCGCGTCGCGGCTGTCGCCGATGCCGTACACGAGGTCCACGCTGGCCGATCGGCCCGGATCCAGGCGGATCCGACAGCGGCTCGCCACTACCGGATCGAGCACGGAGCCCTGACTTCCCGATAGCGCCGCGCCATCCGCGATCGCCTGGGGCGCGGCGGTGGTGCGGCCCCGGCCGAGGAATCGGGCGCGGTCGGTCTCGTATGAAAGCCCGCCGACTTCCCCGTCGTGGACGGCCATCAGATGGAACATCCAGGGCACCGGCTCATCGCGCGAGCGGGGCCGGCGGGTGCACAGGATGGCGTGCCGCGCCTCGACGATCTCGGTCTGGACGAAGAGATTGCTGAACGCCGGGTGCAGTGCGTCCGCGGCGGGTGGGGCGAGCACCGCCTCCGCGTAGCTCGTGATGTCGAGCGTCCTGGGCGTGCCGGAACGGTTGGTGATGCGCACCCGGCGCAGCTCGATATCGTCTTCCGGCGATACGGCGATCTCGGTATAGGTCTCGAAATCGAACCCCTCACCCCGGTCGCGACGGCGAAACTCTGCGCGTCCCTCCGAGAAGATGGCCTCGTAGTGGGCCGCGCGCCGTGCGGTCGGCTGGTGCGCGGTCGACCAGGTCGTGCCGCTCTCCACATCGCGCAGGTAACAGAAGGTGCCCCAAGGATCGCGGGTGCCGTCCTCGCGCCAGCGCGTTACGGCCAGATCCTTCCAGCGGCTGTAGCCGCCGCCCGCATGGGTGACCATCAGGTGATAGCGACCGTTGGAGAGCAGGTGCACCTCCGGGACCGGTGTGCCGGGGTTGTCGAGCACGCGGAACGGGACCTCCGCGGCGCTCGCGTCGGCCTGGGCGGCGATGACGTCGGCGCCGTGGACATACAGCGCCGATGCCCTGGGGATACGCTCCTGCAACAACAGCAGGGTGGCCTGGAACAGCGGGTCGGATGCGAAACGCCGCTGCATCGGACGGTCCAGCAGCCGATAGGCCAGTGCGAGCAGGGTCATCCCCTGATGGTGGGCCATGTAGGACCGCACCAGGGCATGGGACTCCCCGCGCCGTTGCCGTGCCGGGGTGTAGTCGATGGCTTCATGGAAGCCGAACCGTCCTTCCGCCCCGACGGAGGAGAGCCGTTGCAGGTTCCGGCACGCGGCCTCCGGCGCCACCATCAACGCGAGCGCCGAGGCGTAGGGTGCAACCACTAGGTCCTCGGCGAGCCCGCGCTTCAGTCCCAGGCCCGGCACGCCGAAGGCGCGGTACTGGTAGTTGAGCTGCACATCCACCGCGTTGTAGCCGGATTCCGAGATGCCCCAGGGCAGGCCACGCAGCTGGCCGTACGCAACCTGCCGTTCCACCGCGGCCTTGGCGGTCTGGTCGAGCAGGGTGTGCTCATAGGTCGGCATCACCAGTTGCGGCATCAGATACTCGAACATTGAGCCGCTCCAGGACAGCAGGATCGGCTCGCCGCCCACGCCGGTAAGCAGTCGCCCAAGGGCGAACCAGCTCTCCTGGGGCAGTTGTCCCTGGGCGATGGCGACGAAAACGCTCAAGCGCGCCTCGGAGGCCAACAGATCGTAGTAGCTCGCGTCCCGCCGCTGCTCGTCCACGCTGTAGCCGATGGAGAGCAGATGCGATCCCTCGTCGTACAGGAAGCCGTACTCCATGTCCGCGAGCGCGCCCGCCTGCAAGGCCAGACGCTGGATGGCCGCCATGCGCTCCCGGGCCCGCTCGCTGCCCTGCCGGATACGTCGGTGCAGACCGGCCAGCCAGGCGGCCTGTGCCGGCGTTGCGCCCGTCTGCGGCCGGCCCGCGAGGCGGGCGGACAATCTCCCATCGAGCCCTGCCAGGGCGCGCAGCGTAGGGATCCCGTCGACATCAGGAAGGTCGTCGAGCCCGTCGGGCAGCTCCGGCAGGTCGGTCCATGGTGCGAGAGATGCCAGCTCGTCCCGTGCCGCCCGGCACTGCCGGTCCAGCGCCCGTGCCCACCAGAGTGCCTCGGTCTCGGGCTCTTGACCTAGGGGGTCAGACAGGGCCTCAGCGCTCGACGACAGTTGGTCCAGAAGACGCCGTGCTTCCCGAAGCGTATTCGGCCGCGAGGCGCAGGCGGCATCGAGGTCCATTCGGAATCGTGCCAGCATGGTTGGAGCAGGGTCGCCAGCGGCTGTCTCCAGTATCCCCAGGGTGTCGCTCAGGCCGTCCAACCAGCGGGCCTCCAGGATCGGGCGATCGAGCAGCTCCATCAGACCCGGACGCAAGGTCAACAGATGGCCCGCCAGGTTGCCGCTGTCCACCGTGGAGATGTACACGGGACTCAGCGGCTGCAACGACTGGGTGTCGTACCAGTTGTAGATATGGCCCCGGTGACGTTGCAGCCCCGTCATGGTCTCCAATGCGCGCGCCGTTCGTTCCACGAGCTGGCCGGCCGGGATGTAGCCGAAGTCGTAAGCGGACAGATTCGCCAGCAGCGCCAGCCCCATGTTGGTGGGCGAGGTACGGTGCGCCAGCCTGGCGTCGCCCTGTTCCTGGTAATTGTCGGGCGGCAGCCAATGGTCCTGCGGGCCGACGAAGGTCTCGAAGAATGCCCAGGTCTTGCGGGCGATCCCCCCGAGGAAGCGGGTCTGCTCGGCGGTGAGCGGGGCCTCGCGGCGGGACAGTGGCAGGCTGGCCCACCAGGCGATGACGGGGGACACCAGCCACAGGAGCAGGATCGGACCCGCGATCGCCAGTCCGGCCGGATTCGCCGCCGCCAGGGTGATGGCCGTCGCGGCGGCAAGCGTGGGGGAAAACCACATGGCGCGGAACGAGGCGGCGAGGTCGGTGCGGCTCAGCCGTTCCTGGTCGCCGGAGGGAGCCCATTCCAGCAACCGCCGATGCGAGACCAGCAGGCGCCAAAGGGTTCGCAGGATCGCGTCCGTGCTGTAGAACGCCTCGTAGGGTAGCGTCGCCAGGGCAAAGGCCGTCTGCATGAGGCGCTGCCCGGCCGCGTGGGCGACGGCCCCGAGATGCTGGCCCAGGCGCATGTCGTCCGGTTTTCGAGCCGCAGCCAGCAAGGATGCCAGAGTGGGCGGGATCAGCAGGACGCCAAGCACTGCGAGGGTCCAGAACGTGGCCGATGACAACACGCTCCAGCCCAGCAGCAACAGCAGCGTCAACACGGCGGGCACCAAGCTGCGGCGCAGGTTGTCGAGCAGCTTCCAGCGTGACAGCACCGATAGCGGGTTGTTCAGGCGCCGCCCGCCGGGACCGGGCGCGCGGGGCAGGAGCCAACCGGCGAGCTGCCAATCGCCGCGGATCCACCGGTAGCGGCGGTTGACGTCGGCGCCATAGCGCGCCGGGTATTCCTCGTACAGCTCCACGTCGTTCAACAGCCCGGATCGGGCATAGCAGCCTTCCAGCAGGTCATGGCTGAGAATTCGGTTCTCGGGGAAGCGCGCCTTGAGCGTCTGCTCGAACGCGGTGACGTCGTAGATGCCCTTGCCGATAAAGGAGCCCTCCTGGAAGAGGTCCTGATACACGTCGGAGACGGCCCGGGTATAGGGGTCGATGCCCGGCTCGCCGCCCAGCAGGCGGGCATAGCGCGACTGAGGGGTGCCGGGGAGGCTCGCGCCCACGCGCGGCTGAAGGATGCCGTAGCCCGCGACGATCCGCCCGAGGGATGCATCGACGATGGGGGAATTTAGCGGGTGCGCCATGGCGCCGACCAATTGCCGCGCCGCGTCGCGTGGCAATTGCGTGTCCGTGTCCAGGGTGATCACGTATTTCACCCCTGCCAGCGTCTCGGTCGCACCGACCACCAGCGAAAAGCCGCTGCGGTCGCCCTCGCGCAGCAGGGCGTTCAGGTCCGCCAATTTGCCGCGCTTGCGCTCGTAACCCATCCAGATGCGATCGTGGGGGTTCCAGCGGCGCGGGCGATGAAACAGGAAGAAGCGGCCGTTCCCCGCGCCCGCGTAGCGCGCGTTCAGGTCGATGATCCGCTCCTCGGCCAGCTTCAGTAGCTGCGCGTCCGTGGCCAGGGTCTCGTCGCTCGCGTCGCCAAGGTCCGTCAGGAGAGCGAAGTGGAGGTTCGCGTCGCGATTGGCCAGGAAACGGACCTCCAGCGCCTCGGCCAGACGCTCGACGCTGTGCCGGCTGGTGAGCATGGTCGGGATCACCACCAAGGTGCGCGATTCCGGGGAAATGCCTCTTGAGAAATCCAAACGAGGCAACGGACGGGGCGGGGCCAGCAAGGTGGCAAACCAGTTCACCAGGGCGACCGCGAGCTGCCCGGCGGCCACCAACCCGAGGATGCCGAGCGGCACCAGTGCCCAGTCGGGCAATCCTTCCGAGCGTGCCTGCGCGAGCAGGCCCGCAGCCAGCAATAAGGTCGTCAGGGCAATCGCGCCAAGGTAAAGCGACAGGGGTGATCGGCTCGCCGCGCGCCGCAGCGCCGGGGCGAGGCCCTGGCGCGCCCGCGTCGCCCTTTCCAGCTCGGACAGACCGCGGTCGACCAAGTAAAAGCCTACGTGCGCCTTTCGGTCCTTTTCCCCATGCCGGTCCGCGCCTGCCCGCGCAAGCCCGATGGCATGACGGGCCACCGCGTCCTCGGCTAGCCCGCTGGCCTTGGCCACCTCCTCGACGGCATGCCGATAGCGGTCGCGGCTGGCGAAGTCCATTGCGGCGTAGGCCGCGCCAGGGTCCGAGCGCAGCGTCCCCTCGACCGCGCTCATCGCCTCGACGAACGCGCGCCAATCCATGGTCCCGAGCTTTCGCAGACTGCCAACGCTGTTGCTGACGGAGACCTGGTCGGCGGCCTGCTGTTGATTGCCCGAGCGCACGAGCTGCTCGATGCTCAGGCCGGACTCGGACAGCAGCTGCTCCATCCACGTCAGTGGCAGGGCCAGGGCCGGCCCATGCCCCTGGAGACGGCGTGCGAGCTCCGACACGAACGGCGGGGTCATGGGCGGGTTCGAGCGCGCCATGTCGGCGATCACCAGGATCAGGCTCTTCGGATCCTGGCGGGCCATTTCGGTCAGCCGTTTCGCCCAGACGAAGGCCAATTCCCGGTCCATCCCGGCTATGGCGATACCCACCGCGACGCGGCGCAGATTCTCGATCAGCGCAAGACGCAGCATGATTGGGATGGCCCACAGCTCGCCAAGGCGCAGGGGGTTGATCGTCTGGTACGCCGCCACGAAACGGCTGAGGCTCTCGGGGTCTACCCGTCCATCACCGTGGGCGATCGTCTCCAGGGCAACGTCATAGACCCGCGGCAGCCCGACCGAGCTACCCGCCGCCAGAACGGGCAGTTCCCGACTGTAGCCCTTCGGCAGGTGCCGCCTCGCGGTGCGGATCTGTTCTTCGATGAGATAGAGGTTGTCGAGGAGCCATTCCCCGGCGGGCGTGATCCGGTGCTTTGCCGCAATCGCCGCCGTGAGCCGGTCGCAGGTCTCGATCAGCACGCCTTCGTTCGCGGCCAGGCGCGACAGCAACTGATCGCGCACCCGTCCAGGCGCTAAGCGGTGGGCGGACGCGAGCCGAACGCCGTGCTGCTCCATCTGATCGGTACTGAACAGCTCTGCCCGCAGCGGTGGCTCACCGCTGAACGCCCCGCCCGGCGCCGCGCCTTCTGCCAGGCTCGTCCTTGCCAGGCGATCCCGGAGCCGGCGCCAAACCCTGAACGGGTTCGAGTTGCCCGCCTTCCATACCGGCCCCACGCGATTCTCCCAACCGCTCGGCGAACGGCTTGCAGTTGCAGAACTTGAATGGACACCGCGCAGCGGTGATCCGAAGACTCCGCAGAGCTCGGCCTAGGCGCCTGAGCACGAGCGCGGAGACTGCGGCGGAGTGATCAGAGCCTTCCCGGCTCTGTGGAGTCTTCCTTGATCATACACCCGGACCCGGGCAGGCATAGCCCGACGGACGCGTTCCCGATGCTAGCTCTGCGCCCGGGTAGCTACGACGTGAAGCACCGCGATCCCTTCGAACGCAGGCTGGCCGCCGAGAGCGAGCTGGAGTCCCGGGTCCTGGTCACCCACGACACCTCGTTTGAGGAATCTGCATTTGCCGCCACTTGGTGTTCGGCTCGACCTCCTCAGCCGAGACACGCACGAGCCGGCGCCTACCAAGTTCCGTTAGCCGGTGACCCGATGAGCCACTACATGACCTGCCTTCCTGGATTACGGGGTCCGTCTGCACTACGCCGGGAACAGCCTGTTGCCGGCGTGGAAGTGTCCTGGACCACAGAGGGTGAAACCGCCCTCGGGAAATCCCCCTCCCAAAGCGCTCACTCGGTTACTGCAGATTCCGGACGCCGACGACAACTCCAGCTATCTGCCCGTGCCCACCAAGAGCGGACGCCATGCGGAGATCTCCCGCCACGGAATTGAGCGTATGGCGCTCGTGGAAATCCGCGCAGCGGCAACAGGCCCCCGATCCCTACGGTCGGTCGAGATCCAAGCGCCAGGGTCCGTAGTGCGGCGATACCTGCCACTCAGCCGAGTCCCTCCGGGGACAGGTAGACGCGCCTATGTGAAGCTCCACATAGGCGCGTGGAGTTGTCTCCTGATAAGGATTAGGTTGAGCGTCCGTTCCCAGGCGCCAAGCGGGCGCTCGCCCTCCTTTTAACGTCGGCTTGTGTCTGCGGTAGTGCGCTCGCCCCCCGGCAGCTTGCCGTGCGTCTAGTTGCCCGTTCCGGGGTCTTGGTCAGCGCCCACTAGCCGCCTGGACAGCGCGCGCGTCGGCCGCGACTGGCTGTACTGGCTCTCCCAGCCTCCGCGTTTGGACGCTCTCATCCAGGATCGGACCCCGTCCGGTCGATCATTCGTGCGTCCTTCCGGGCGCCGGGATTCGATTCCTGTTCGACGTGTCCACCTGGGCGACCCGCGTCTTCGAGCCCCACCACCCGAGCGGTTCCCGCCCGAGACCCAACTGGCAGAGGATTGACACCCACTGCACGGTTTCTCGTGCAGTGGCCGCCTACGCTCAAAACCCGAGACCCCGTTTCGCGGGACCGCAGTCCAAAGGAGCTGCGCCGTTTGGTCCGCATCCGAGGTTCAACGCGAGATCCGAATTCATGATGCCATCTTGGTCCGCCCTCGAAGACTGGGCCGTCATCGTAATTGGCTTGGTCGTTCTGGCCCTCCTCGTTCTATAGCGCCCGGGCTCGACCCCAAATCCCGATCCGACGGGTACGCGCGTGCCCCGGCCGATAGAGAAGACCGGCACTGTCAAAGAATTCGTCCAGGGCACAGCCCTGGACATTGACCCGTGCCCCCACGCGGATTCTCTACCTCGCTACAAAGACTCGGGTCAATTTCGAGGGCGTTTCAGGGCCGCAGCCCCCCCCAAGCCGAAGGCCGGGGGTGGACGGCCGTCGCATGGTGCGCCTGCTTCAGGCGACCTGCTTCAGGAAGGTTGACTTGAACGCCTCACGCTGGGCCTTGTCCGCCGCGTCGTACCCGGCGGCTTGCATCTTCTCCCGCAGCCATGCGGGAAGGGGCCCCTTGCTGTAGGTGTGCGCGGGATTGTCAGGATCGACGAAGTGCGGCTTCCTTTGGCCGCGGCGAGGCGAAGACGCGCGTCTTCCCTTCTGGATGAGGGCGATCACCTCGTCCATGCGGTAGCCGCGCTCCGCGATCTGCTCCCGTACGCTCTCAGCAAACTCCATCAAGTCCGCCCGGCGCCGCTCCGCAAGCGCCGCTTCCAGCTTTTCGCGGTCCACCTCGATCTGCGCGAGCCGTTGTTGCATCTCGGCAATGCTCGGCGGTGCATGCACCCCTTTCTTCTTCGCCATCTTCGATCTCCAATACAAGTGTTATCGGTGCGCGCCCGCAATGAAATCATTCGATTGGGCGGCGCTTACGAGAATAACAGACGGCCGAGAAGAAAGAACGTTCCCGTGACTACGAACGCGAAGACAGGCGCGGGCTTTGACCGCCTCGGACCATGTCGGCGAGTCGCTGCGCGGGTCGTTGACCTCTTTGGAGACGGGAGTCAGACTTAGAAGTTGGTCCGCTTCAATACCACGCAGCCGTCGGTGTCCCTATTCGTACATGATCCAGCCGAAGTGGCTGGCGTAAACTCTTTGTTTCGCGTACTGGATGAAGTGGCCCCACTTCGGCTCCTGCGGATCCTGGCGCGGTTTCACCTCGGTG
>Ga0316579_10000921_pt1 | contig 10220 bp, 3 predicted proteins | sample J5NA_2_FD_203074 | JGI IMG/M metagenome (GOLD analysis project Ga0316579, IMG submission 203074) | Rhizosphere microbial communities from salt marsh grasses in Alabama, United States - J5-7_160517rDrA | ecosystem: Host-associated > Plants > Roots > Rhizosphere | place: USA: Alabama | collected...
GATACCATGATCAACCCGATGAGCATACCAACAGGCAATGCCCCCAACAGCACGGTTTTATACCTGCGATAATTTACGGCCAGAAGAAACAGCGTCATTGGCAATATGACAAATACGACCATGATGACACCGTACCCCAAGGGTATCACCTGCAATAATTCAGGCAACTCCAGTACGGCGATCAGGTGAAACACCTTGCCATAGACAAGAAAGTAAATATCCTGGATCAGGTACCCTACGAAAATCGGTACCGCGGCAAGTACGGTGCGCCAGCGGCCCGGCTGAAGAATCCTGTAAAAATAGGAATAAAAATAAAGCAGGAAAAGCAGCTCGATCCATTGCGAGAAGAAGGCATGCGACTGGATCCCACCCCGATAATCCATGGCCAGTGCATACAGGTACAGCACCAGTAAAAAGACTACGTGGCGATTCAGTAGTATCCGCAAAACCCGTCGGACCCTCGGTGAGGTAGATGCGTTTATCATATCTATATTACATTCTTATGACATTTCGAGCCGATCCGGGCAGAGTAACACTATCCACGTGAAAAAAAAGGGTACTATGGGCATTTATGCACACTTTTTGAGCATTTCGGGCCCTTTTGCTGGAAATCCCGCTTTGGGTCTACAATGACCCGCATGTCCAGGACACACCTATACAAGGGCCGCGGGGCAAGCCTCAGCCCGGATAACCGCTACAGCAAGCTTCAGCACGAGGCCTTTGATGATGGCTGGCAACGGGACGAGCCTCTGACACCGGTACGCACCCGCTTGTCAGTGGACAGCAGCAGGAAGATCATCACCTACAACCAGTCACCCGACGTGCCTTTCGATCGTTCCATCAATCCATACCGGGGCTGTGAACATGGGTGCGTGTATTGTTTCGCCAGGCCCACGCACGCCTGGCTGGACCTGTCGCCCGGTCTTGATTTCGAGACCCGACTATTCCACAAACCCGACGCACCGGAGCTCCTGAAAAAAGAGCTGGCCGGGAAGAATTATCGCTGTGCACCGATCTCCCTGGGGATCAATACTGATGCCTACCAGCCGGTGGAACGCAAGCTGGGACTCACGCGCAGTATTCTCGAAGTATTGCTGGAACACCGGCATCCGGTCAGTATCGTGACGAAGTCCGCCCTGATCGAGCGCGATGTGGACCTGCTGGGCGAGGCTGCCCGCCAGCAGCTCGCGTCCGTTGCGGTTTCGATTACCACGCAGGACCGTGACCTCAGCCGGCGCATGGAGCCACGCGCCGCGGCACCGCAGCGACGCCTGGAAACAGTCGCAAGATTGACCGATGCCGGCATTCCCGTCACGGTTCTTATCGCACCGTTGATCCCGGTCCTCAATGAAAGCGAACTCGAAACATTACTCGAAGCCGCTCGCAGGCATGGGGCCGTCGCGGCAAGCTATGTGCTGTTGCGTTTACCGCATGAACTGGACGAGATGTTTATCGATTGGCTGGAAAAGCACGAGCCCCTGAAGGCCAGCCACATCATGAATCGTATTCATGATCTGCGCGGCGGAAAAAATTATGACGCGACATTTGGCAACCGCATGCGCGGCACCGGGCTGTTTGCCGACCTGATTGCCAAACGTTTTGCACTGGCCTACCGCCGGCTGGATTTCCCCGGAAGTCCCGCATTGCGTAACGACCTGTTCGTCCCGCCGGCGCCTGATGGGCAAATGCCACTGTTCTGAAGCATTCCGAGGCACCGAACACAGCGACTACCCGCCCGTTACGACTCACCTTACACACTGCCATCGCACAAATTGTAAATAATAATATTTATATAATTCATTAATATATTAAACATTGTTAATAATTAACAATAATATTGAAACCCGGCATTTTTCTATTGGATTGGGTATTAATCGCAGTTAGTATTAAAAAATACACGACACCGATTCGTGGACCCATTCGGGTTGGAAGAATAACAATAGAACAGGATTTTCTGATGCGCTTACGCTTGCACCTTGTACCCCTGCTGTTTTGCCTGTTTACGATGCCGGTTCTGGCAAAACCCTTCGATGCGGCCCAGTTGCCGGACGCACTTGCTTCCTGGAAGGCATGGGTGTTGGATGGCGAACATGTCGCCTGCCCTTCTCTCGCCAGCAAGTACACCGAGAAATATTGCGCCTGGGCCGGCGTACTGCAACTGTCACTCGAAAAAACACAGGGTCGTTTTACACAGCAATGGCAGGTGTTCGAGTCCTCGGAAATCCAGTTACCCGGTGATGCCCGGCAATGGCCACAGGATGTCCTGGTCAATGGCAAGCCATACACGGTAATCGAACAGAAGGATCGCCCGGTGCTGGCACTGGAGCCTGGCACCTACACGATTCATGGCAACTTTAGCTGGGACAGTTTGCCGGAATCGGTGCAATTGGGCGACGGCACCGGATTGCTTGGCTTGACCGTGGACGGCAAGGCAATCGAATTTCCGGTCCGTGAACGCGGCAGGGTCTGGGTGCAGAAAAAACAGGCCCGCGAAAACATTACCAATGTATTTCATCTCCAGGTGTACCGGAAACTGACGGATCAAATCCCTTTCGAGGTCACGACACATTTTTCGATCGAAGTCGCGGGCCGCCAGCGCGAAGAGCGAATTCCTCAGGCCCTGTTACCCGGTTTTATCGCCAAGGAAGTACGCAGCGCCTTACCGGCCCGACTGGAAAGTGATGGTACCTTGCGCATCCAGGTGCGTCCCGGCACCTGGGAAATCGAGCTGACGGCGCGGTATCCGCAAAACCTCACACACCTGGGCCTGCCGAGCCTGCCCGCGCCCTGGCCGGACTCCGAAATCTGGGCGTTCGAGGCACAGAATCAATTGCGCCTGGTGGAAATACAGAACCTGACCACCATAGATCCCCGCCAGACCAACCTGCCCGGCAAGTGGCAATCCCTGCCTGCCTACCGGGTCAAGGCCGGCGATGAAATGCAGATCAAGGTCATCCGCCGCGGAGATCCCGAACCCGCACCGGATCAATTGCGCCTGGAACGACAAATGTGGCTCGCCTTCGATGGCTCCAAATATGCAGTCCAGGATTCCATTCAAGGGACGATGACCAAGGGCTGGCGCCTGGAAGTCCAACCGAACCTTGCATTGGGTCGCGTGACACTGGACGGTCAACCCCAGTTGATTACCACGCTGGGCAATGGCCCGGGTGTCGAGGTGCGTCGCGGTTCGATCGCACTGGATGCGGAAGCCACGATCGAAGGGGATATCGATCAAATCCCGGCCTCCGGTTGGAAACAGGATTTCCGCCAGGTCACAACCACCCTACACCTGCCGCCCGGCTGGAAAGTCTTTTCCCTGCGCGGGGTCGATAACGTACCCGATAGCTGGATCAATCACTGGACCCTGCTGGACCTGTTCCTGGTGCTCTTGATCGCGATTGCCACGGCCCGCCTGTTTACGTGGTACTGGGGACTGTTTGCGCTGCTGACGATGAGCCTGCTCTGGCATGAGACCCTGGCGCCGACCTACATCTGGCTGAACCTGCTGGCGGCGATTGCACTACTGCGTGTGCTGCCTGATAACAAGTTCAAGCGCATCGTGTTCTGGTATCGAAATCTGTGCGGTATCGCGCTGATCGTGATCGCGGTGCCCTATTCGATCGACGCGGTCCGCCTGGCCCTGTATCCGCAACTGGAATATCCCTACCGCCAGGTCGTGCAGGAGGATAATGTGACGCAACGTCCTGCCACGACACTGCCGGCCGCGGCACCGCAGGTATCCGCAAAGCGGGAAGCAGACAGCATTTCCAGCCGGCGCATGGAACCGAAGCGGTACCTTGGCAACAAGCTGCAGTCGTATGATAGTTTCGGTAGTGGCATTTCCAGCAGCGTGCAGCAGAATATCCTGCTGGATGAAATCGATCCGAATGCACAGGTGCAGACCGGTCCGGGATTACCCGCCTGGCGCTGGAACCAGATCCAGTTACGCTGGAGCGGACCGGTACTCGCCAGCCAGCAGGTCAGGCTGATCTACCTGTCCCCGGCGATAAACCGTTTCCTGAACGTGCTCAGAGTCCTGCTGATCATCGGCTTTGCTGCGCTATTGTTTGACGTGATCCATAGAGGAAAGAATCTGTGGAAGTACGGGAGCCAGGCGGCACTACTGCTACTGGCAGTCCCATTACTGGGCACGCCCGATCCTGCCATGGCGCAAATGCCGACCCCCGAACTCCTGCAGGAGATGAAACAGAAGCTGCTGCGCGCGGACGAGTGTTTTCCATCCTGTGCGAACGTATCGCGCATGCAACTGGAAACCAGTCCGGATCAATTGCAGATCCGGATGGAAGTACATGCACAGGCCGATGTCGCGATCCCGATCCCGGGCACGGAAAAAACCTGGCTACCGACCGAAGTGTTACTCAATGGTGTACCTGCCGTTGTGCGGCCGGTACCTGCTGACCCGAATGGCGCCCTCCTCGTACTGGTGAAAAAGGGTTTGCACATCCTGCAACTGCGTGGCCCCCTGCCGGCCCGCAGTACCGTGTCCCTGCCGTTGGGACTGACCCCCAAACAGGTCCGCGCCCTTGGTACGGGCTGGAAAGTGGAAGGCATACATGAAAACGGCGTCGCCGATTCGCAACTACAACTGACGCGTTTGCGCGTAGCTGGTTCCGAGGAGATTGAGAAGGCCCTGGAACCCAGTGCCTTGCCGGGCTTTCTCGAGGTCGAGCGCACGCTACGACTGGGACTGGACTGGACCGTGGAGACCCGCGTCGTGCGCCGCTCACCGACCGGCACAACGATCCTCGCCGAGATCCCGCTATTACCGGGCGAGTCCGTCACCACCGAAAATATCCGCGTGAAGGATGGGCATGCACTCGTTAACCTGGGTCCGAACCAGTCCGCCGTTTTCTGGCGTTCCACTCTGAAGACCGGTGCAGCGGGGCAGGCCCTCGTGTTGAAGGCACCCGATACCACGCAATGGACCGAGGTCTGGCGCCTGGATGTCAGCCCGATTTTTCATGTCACGACCCAGGGCATAGCCGCAATCCACCACACCGATGCAGGCGGTCACTGGTTGCCGCAGTGGCGGCCCTGGCCCGGCGAGGAAGTCAGCCTGACAATCACGCGTCCCACACCTGTCGAAGGCAGAACCATTACGATCGATCGTTCGCAGGTCGAATACCATCCGGCACAGCGCTCCCTGGAAGCCGTGTTGCAATTTCGCCTGCTCAGTTCCCTGGGGAGCCAGCATACGATCCGGTTGCCCGCGGCCGCTGCATTACAATCCGTCCAGATCGATGGCAAGGCGCAACCCATTCGGCAGGAAAAAGGTGCCATCACGCTGCCGGTACATCCGGGTGAACAAAACGTAAAAATCACGTGGCGTGAGACGCAGGACCTGCCCCTGCACTACAGGACCTCGAGCGTGAACCTGGGTACCGATTCGGTAAACCACAAGATCCAGGTCAACCTGGGCCAGGATCGCTGGGTCTTGTTTGTGAGTGGTCCACGCCTCGGTCCGGCCGTCTTGTTCTGGGGTGTGCTGATCGTGTTGGCGCTGCTTGCCTACGGCCTGGGCAAGGTGAAGACGATTCCCTTAAAGGGCTGGCAGTGGTTCCTGCTGGCGGTCGGATTCAGCCAGGCCGAATTGATGACGGCATTGGTGGTGGTCGCCTGGCTATTCCTGCTGGCCTGGCGGCAAACACTGCCGAAAACCACGGAGGACGGCCCCTTCAACCTGGTGCAAATCGTAATCGGCGTAGTGACCCTGTTTGCACTGACCGCGCTGTTTCACGCCGTATCCCAGGGACTGCTGGGGTATCCGGATATGCAGGTAGAGGGCAACATGAGTGACGCCTATCATTTGAACTGGTTCTCGGACTATGCGCCTGCCACGCTACCCACGGCTTCCATACTGTCGGTTCCCTTGTATATCTACCGGGCCTTGATGCTGTTGTGGTCGCTGTGGTTGGCGTTTACGCTGCTCGGCTTGTTACGCTGGGCCTGGCAGGCTTTCAGTGCCAACGGCATCTGGCGCAAAATCAGTTTGCATAAAGGCGGGAACAAGCCGAAAGACGCGCAGTCTGCTCCGGCGAAAGAAGAATGATACCTATATGGATGTATCCCTGGTGATCGCATCACCGGGCGAAGTGCAGTACTACAGGTCAGGCTGAATGATCATGAAGTCCCGCGTCCATCCATACATCCGGTGACAAATACTCTAGTTCGTGATTTGTCACCGGCCACCCTGTTTTTTTTCTCTTTTATCAAATCGTTACTACACGGATAAGATTCGTGCCCCCTGCCTTGGAGCTATAACCATGGGCAAGAATTACATTATCACCATCCCGCGCCAGGCCCATCTCTTTCACTTTCCTGATCGAAAAATCGATCTTTGCCTCATCCGTGGGTTCTCCCTCGTATAAAAGCGGTATTACGCCCCAATTCATGGCCAACGTGCGTACTACCTTTACGGAAGAGGTGATCGCAATAATCGGGCATTCCGGCCTGAATCGGGAAATCAGCCGTGATGAGAAACCCGTTTCGGTCAAGGTTACGATTACGGGTACATGCAAATGAAGCGCCATCGTATTCGCTGCCTGGCTTACGGCTTCCGTAACAATGTTTGATGCATAGGGAATAATTTTCTGCAGATAACCATATTCGCGCAAGGAGGCTTCCGTATGTAGTGCCAACGCGGCCATTGTCTTTACAGCCTGGACCGGGTATTTGCCCACCGCTGTCTCTCCAGATAACATAACCGCAGAAGTTCCATCCAGGATCGCATTGGCAACATCACTGGTTTCAGCGCGCGTGGGACGAAGGTTCCTTTCCATGGAATCCAGCATCTGGGTAGCCGTAATCACGGGTTTTCCGTTCATAACGGTGCTGCGAATGATTTTTTTCTGCGCCAGGGGTACTGATTCGGGCGGAATTTCCACCCCGAGATCACCACGCGCCACCATCGTGCCATTCGAGGCAGCAATAATCTCATCCAGGTTATCCACGCCTTCCCTGTTTTCAATCTTGGCAATAATCGGGATATCAACGCCGTGTTCCGCTAACACGGCCCGAATTTCCTTTACATCTTTCGCACTGCGCACGAAGGATGCCGCCACATATTCGACATCATTTTCCGCAGCAAAAGATAATTCCTGACGGGTTGATTCATTAATCGTTTCCAATGGCAATTGAGTTTGCGGAAGATTGATACCCTTTGCATTATATAAGGTACCGCCCCTTATCACCTGGCACACAATATCGGAACCATTAACCGACTGCACAACAAGTTCAATTCCGCCATCATCCAGCAGGATGGGTGTACCTGCCGGCACATAATTACAAAGCTCCGGATACGATATGGACACACCCTTCTGATCACCAACCCGTTCATCTGCGTACAGTATGAATTCAGACTCGGGCTCAAGGACCACTGATCCATCCTGCAAACTTCGTGTACGGATTTCTATGCCTTTCGTATCCACCATGATGGCGATATTCGATCCCGTATCACTGGCGACTTTCCTGATCAGTCTGATATGCTGCCTGTGTTGATTTATATCACCATGGGATAAATTCAATCTGGCAACATTCATACCGGCCATCATCATATCTTTCAGGATTTCCGGTGAATTACAGGCAGGGCCTATAGTTGCAACAATCTTCGTCTTGGGTCGCTTGATCATGGAGTCCTATATTATCCATTTTTGCCGGGTTTAGACACCCATTTACCTGATTTAGAAACAGGGGGAAACACGCGTACATACGAACAATTCTCACTTTCCTGTACCACCTGTCCATGTGACTTCTTCCGGTCAGTTTGCAACATTTTTCTGCGATACCTGACAGAAGGAAACACCGGCAGTTACATTATCGGGAACCGCGCCTCGAGCCCCGAAGATTCCAGGCTCTTCTCGATTGCGTCTGCAATCGCGAGCGCTCTGTCATCATGAAATTGCGAGGAGTCGCGTTGCCCCTGCACACGACATAAACCGGCAAGAACATTATGCAAATCCCACTGCAATCGAACACGGCCGAGATCTTCCGCTATCTCCGCCGCACGGGACAATTCTTCTTCTGACTGAGTGTAATCTTTCTCTGCAAACATGGCCTCACCACGCCAACGTCGCGCAACAGCCTCGAGTTCGCGCAGGCCATTCGATTCGGCGATCGCTAGCAAGTCATCCGCATAGGCACGACAACGAATCGTGTCGCCCGCCCTGAGCGCAATTTCCGCCAACCCATCCAGGCAGCGGACCGTCATATAGCGCTCTGATGTACGGCGTGTTTGTTCAAGCGTGGCCTGCAGTGCGTGCACATCAACCTCTTGCCCCATGCGCGAGCGAGCGACGGCGAGATGTGTGTCGATTGCCGCCCGCCAGAACAGGATTCCGGTGTCACGCCCGATCGCGAGCCCACGCTCCAAATGTCCGATCACCCCATCGTTCAAGCCAAGGTCGAGCAGAAGATGGCCGATAGAATCGAGTGCAATAAGTTGATAACGCACCTGGTTCAGGCTTTCGAGCCAGTGCAGGGTTTGTTGCATACCCGTCCAGGCCTCGCCATAGTGGCCCATACACGCACGAACATGATCAAGCCCGAGCAAGGTGGGACCAAAGTGCCATTGCAAATCCGCAGCCTTGGCAATTTCGAGTGCCGCCTCAAAATTCGCCATTGCGCGCGGATAGTCGCCAAGCCCCCGGGTACCGACGCAGGCATGACCGATCATCATCAGGTTCTCGGACTCGTAACTCCTGTCGCCGATACCACGGGCAAGCTCGAGCGAGCGGGTGTAACACGTAATGGCCTCCGATGGCTCTGCGTTCGCAAAGTACGCTTCACCACGGCCGTGATAGGCCTGTACCGCAACAAGATCCGTGAACCCCGTCTGCTCGCAAATCTCGACCGCCTGCTGATGAAACGCGATCGCCTGGTTGTTCTTCCCGGTACTCCACGCAACAGTGCCGAGATGGTATAGCGTATCTGCTGCATGTCGATCATCATTCATCAGGCGTGATTCCCGCAGCGCTTCGGTGAGACACGCCGCCGCCTCGTCGTACTGGTCGGCACGCCGGTAGGCCATGCCCAGCTGGATCATTGCATCACGTGTCTTTACGCGTTCACCACTGGCGCGTAACACATCTATAACGCGACGTATATCGGCGACGGCGCCTTGTGTCTGCCCTGCCTGCGCGCGTGCCGCGCCACGTTGCTCATAGATAGACAGGAGTTGATGCTCGTCCAGCGACTCCGGGTGTGCCTCGGACAGTGCGACGGCACGGTCCAGCCAGTGCAGGGCATCGCGCATCGCGAACAGCCGCAGTGAGTATTCCGCCGCGAGCACAAGGTACTGCAGCGCCTTCGACCAGACGTGCGCACGCTCATAGTGTTCCGCAAGCTGTGCAACATGCTCGCGTGTTGTATCATCTCCCTGGCGTTCCAGTGCCTCGGCTACCGACTTGTGCAGCAGTCTGCGCCGGGCCCCACCGATATCCCGATAAACCACCTCGCGCAACTTGTCGTGGCTGAAGTCGTAGACACCGCCCTCGGATTCCTCGCGCAGCAGGTGCCTTTTTACAAGCGATTCCACGATATCGATGAGTTTCGCCTCGGGTTCGCGGGTTACATCGACCAGGGTTTCAAAATCAAAGCGACGACCGATCACGGCAGCGGTATCGAGCAAAGGCCGGATTTCTTTGGGTACGTGTGTGAGCCGTACGCGTACGGCCGCGCGTAATGCGTCGGGAAGCAATCCCGGCGCATCGATTGCACGGGATTCCAGTTGTGTTTCTCCCTCACTGAGGGATTGCAGGATCGACACCAGGAAAAATGGATTGCCTTCGGTCTCGCGATGCAGGCGATCAGCCAGGCCGGGAAGATCCGGATTCGTATCAGCATGCGCCGCGATGATACTTTCGGTATCGGCATAACCCAGCCGGGCAAGCGACATACGACGCGCTTCTGTGTCACGGTGCAGGCTCTCGATCAGTTGTGCGAAGCGCTCATCGCTATCGACCGCTTCGTCCCGGTATGCGTAAATCACGAGTATGGCACGCTGCGCTGCATGGCGGGCGAGATAGTGCAGCACCTGCGCGCTGGCCGAATCGGCCCACTGGATGTCATCCACCATCAGGATCGCTGGTCGGCCATCCCGTGATGCCTCGAGCAGCTGATCCACCGCGCGACACAGTCGCGCCTGCCGTGCCTCGGGAAAATCGTTCGACAACTGCGGCAGGCCCGGAAAGCGTTCGGCAATC
>Ga0316579_10000922_pt1 | contig 10216 bp, 7 predicted proteins | sample J5NA_2_FD_203074 | JGI IMG/M metagenome (GOLD analysis project Ga0316579, IMG submission 203074) | Rhizosphere microbial communities from salt marsh grasses in Alabama, United States - J5-7_160517rDrA | ecosystem: Host-associated > Plants > Roots > Rhizosphere | place: USA: Alabama | collected...
GCTGTCGCCGGTCAACACCCCCAACAACAGGAAACCGATGTGGGCGATGGTGGAATAGGCCAGCATGCGTTTCAAATTGGTCTGGGAAATGGCGATGATATTACCCACCGCCATGGAGAGTATGGACAGGACGATCAACATCCCTTGCCATTGGGCGTGCAGATCACCCAAGCCTTCCACCAGTAGGCGCATCAGCATGGCGAAGGCGGCGATCTTGGGCGCGGTACCGATATACAGGGTCACCGCGGTCGGCGCGCCGTGATAGACATCGGGTATCCACATATGAAACGGGGCGGCACCCAATTTGAAGGCCACGCCGACCACGATGAACGCCACGGCGAACATCAACACCATATTGTCGTCGCCGCCCTGGGCGAGGAAGGCGCTGATCTCGCCGATGTCCAGGCTGCGCGTCACGCCGTAGAGCATGGACATGCCGTAGAGCAGCATGCCCGAGGCCAGGGCACCCAGCACGAAATATTTCATCGCCGCCTCGGAGGCGACGCCGGAATCGCGATGCAAACCCACCATGGCGTATTGCGACAAGGCCAGCAGTTCCAAACCGAGATAGACCGTAAGCAGGTTGTGTGCCGACACCAGCACCATCATGCCCAACACGCCGAACAGGCCCAGCACGTAGAACTCACCCTTGAAAAGATTGCGCTCGGCCAGGTAACTGCGCGCGTAGATGAATACCCCGGCGGTGGCGAGATAGATGAAGAACTTCAACACGTCAGCCATACTGTCGCCGACGAAGGTGCCGGAAAAGGTCAACACCGGATGATCAGCATGGGCGCCATGATAATAATAGGTCAGGATCGCCGCACCCACCAAGGTGCCTATGGACATCAAATAGGTGACGACGCGGTTGCGGTCACTGAGAAATAAGTCATAGACCAGGATGATGCATGCCATGGTCAGCACAAATATCTCCGGCAAGGCCGGAATCATGTCCGGCATTTCGAATGTCGTGCTCGCCAGTTGATCCATCATCGCTTATTCGCCTACCGTCCGGTTAATTGAAAAATTCATCACAGTTTAGACACCACTACATGTTGCAACAGATTGCCCACTGAAGTGTGGAGCACGTCCACCACCGGCGCCGGCCAGATCCCCAGGAACAGCACCGCGATGGCGAGTGAACCCAGTACCAATCCTTCGCGGGCATTGATGTCCTGCAAGGACGCGACGCCTTCGTTGGTCACCGGGCCAAAGATCACCCGCTTCACCAGCCACAAGCTATATGCCGCGCCCAGGATCAAGGTCGTGGCCGCCAGGAACGCCAGCCAGAAACTGGCTTTGAAGGCGCTCATGATCACCATGAATTCCCCGACAAAGCCGGAGGTGCCGGGCAAGCCGACATTAGCCATGGCAAACAGCACCATCAGGGCGGCGAAGGTAGGCATGGTGTTCACCACCCCGCCGTAATCGCTGATCTGGCGACTATGCAGACGGTCATACATCACACCCACGCACAGGAACAAGGCGCCGGAGATAAAGCCGTGGGAGATCAATTGCACAACCGCCCCTTCGAAGCCCAGGGCAGCACCCTGCACGCTGCCGGTCTGTTTGAAGATGCTGAACACCAAAAAGAAGCCCATGGTGACGAAACCCATGTGGGCGATGGATGAGTAGGCGATCAGCTTCTTCATGTCTTCCTGCACCAGGGCCACCAGGGCGATGTAGACGATGGCCACCAGCGATAAGCCGATCACCAGCCAATCGAGATGACTGGAGGCGTCTGGGGTGATGGGCAGGATGAAACGCACGAAACCGTAGGCCCCCAGCTTCAACATGATGGCGGCCAGGACCACCGATCCGCCGGTAGGCGCCTCGACGTGGGCATCCGGCAGCCAGGTATGCACCGGCCACATGGGTACCTTGACCGAAAAGGCCAGCAGGAAGGCCAGGAACAGCCACACCTGTTCATGCAGGGTGAGCGGCAATTTATAAAAATCGGCGATGGCGAAACTGTCGGTCTGGAAGAACAGATACAGGATCGCGATAAGCAGGAATACCGAACCGAGAAAGGTGTAGAGAAAAAACTTGATGGCCGCGTAGACTCGGCGCGGGCCGCCCCAGATCCCGATGATCAGGAACATCGGGATCAGCATCGCCTCCCAGAACACATAGAACAGCGCAGCGTCCATGGCGGCGAATACGCCGTTCATCAGACCTTCCATGATCAGGAAGGCCGCCATGTACTGCGCCACCTTGGTCTGGATCACCTCCCAGCCGGCGATCACCACCAGCACGGTGGTGAAGGTAGTGAGCAGTATCAACAGCAGGGAAATACCGTCGATGCCGAGATGATAGTTGATATTGAAGACATCGATCCACGGCATCATTTCCTGGAACTGCATGTCCGTGGTACCGGTGTCGAAGTGGCTGAACAAGGGCATAGAGATAACGAGTGCCGCCGCCGCGAACAACAACGACAGCCACCTCACCAGCGTATTGTTGCCCATATTGGAGGCGGCCAGCACCACCACCCCACCGATGATGGGCACCCACACAACCAAACTCAATAACGGCAAATCAGCAACCATGCGTACGTAGCCTTGTTTCTTATGGTCTTAAATAATTACCTATGCCAGCACGAACCAGCTCAATAGCAGCAACAGACCGATGATCATGGCGAAGGCATAATGATAAAGGTATCCGGTCTGCACCACCCGGACGATTCCGGACAGGAAACCCACGGTACGGGCCGTACCGTTGACCATTATCCCGTCGATCATGGTCACGTCCCCGACCTGCCACAACATCCGGCCGGTGGTCCGTCCGCCGCCGGCGAATACCTTTTCGTTGAACTCGTCGAAGCCATATTTGTGATCGAGGATGTTATAGATCCCGCTGAAGCGCTGTTTGATTGCGTCGGGCAAGGCCGGATTGACCATGTAGCAATAGTAGGCGACGGCGACCCCGGACATGGCGATCCAGAACGGCAGACCGGTGAAACCCGCCAGGATGAAGCTGGCCGAGCCGTTGAAGTGCGCGCCCAACTCGGCCAGGACGTTATGCTCAGGGAGCACGAAGATGCTGTTGGCGAAATAGCCGTGGAACAGAATGGGGCCCGCATACATAAAGCCGGCCACCACAGAAGGGATGGCCAGCAGGATCAAGGGTACGGTCACCACGGCCGGTGATTCATGCAAGTGCTCCCGGGTATGGTGATCCATGCGTTCCTTGCCGTGAAACACCAGGAAGAACATGCGAAAGGAATACAGCGCGGTGACAAACACCCCGAGCAGCACGCACCAATAGGCGAAACCGGAACCGGCAAGATGAGAGGCCTCCACCGCTTCGATGATCGCGTCCTTGGAATAGAAGCCAGAGAAACCGGGGAAGCCGATCAGGGCCAGCGAACCCACCAGCATGGCGAGATAGGTGATAGGCAGGTATTTACGCAACCCGCCCATCTTGCGGATATCCTGCTCATGGTGCATAGCGATGATCACCGATCCCGCCGCCAGGAACAGCAAGGCCTTGAAGAAGGCATGGGTCATGAGATGGAAGATACCCGCCGCATAGGCCGAGGCGCCCAGGGCCACGGTCATATAACCAAGCTGGGACAGCGTCGAGTAGGCCACCACCCGTTTGATATCGTTTTGGATGATGCCGAGGAAACCCATGAACAGCGCGGTGACCGCACCGATGACCATTACGAAGCTGAGCGCGGTCTCCGACAGTTCGAACAGCGGCGACATGCGCGCTACCATGAAGATCCCGGCGGTCACCATAGTGGCGGCATGGATCAGGGCGGAGATCGGCGTCGGGCCTTCCATGGAATCGGGCAGCCACACGTGCAGCGGCACCTGCGCCGACTTGCCCATGGCGCCGATGAACAGCAGGATGCAGATCACCGTCATCAGATTCCACTCGTCCGCAGCGAAGACGTGGATGGTCACGTCCTTCATATCCGGAGCGGCGTTGAAGACATCGATGTAATCCAGACTGTTGAAGTACATCAATACCGCGGCTATCCCCAGCAGGAAGCCGAAATCCCCGACGCGATTCACCAGAAACGCCTTGAGGTTGGCATAGATCGCCGACTCCTTCTGATACCAGAATCCGATGAGCAGATACGATACCAGGCCTACCCCTTCCCATCCGAAGAAGAGCTGCAGGAAGTTATTGGACATCACCAGCATCAGCATGGCGAAGGTGAACAGCGAGATGTAACTGAAGAAACGCTGATAGCCGGGATCGTCGTGCATATAGCCGATGGTATAGATATGCACCATCAAGGACACGAAGGTCACCACCACCAGCATCAGGGCGGTGAGCTGATCGATGAGGAAGCCGATCTCGAAATGCACGCCGTCGCTCACCATCCAGGTATACACCGAGCCGTTGAACACCGGATGACCGTCGAGAACCAGGTCCTTGAATACCATCAGCGACAGCGCGAAGGATACGGCCACGCCGATGATCGTCACCCAATGGGCGCCGGCGCGCCCGATTTGCCGCCCGAACAACCCGGCGACAATGGCGGCGATGAGCGGCGCCAGCACGATTCCCAGATAGATGTTTTCCATACCTACCCTTTCAAGGTATCCAGGTTGCTGACATTGATGGTACGGCGGTTGCGGAACAAGGCCACCAGAATCGCCAGACCGATCGCCGCCTCGGCCGCCGCCACAGTCAGAATGAAGAACACGAACACCTGCCCGCCCGTATCGCCCAAATAATGGGAAAAGGCGATGAAATTCATATTCACCGACAGGAGCATCAACTCGATCGCCATCAGCAGGATGATCACATTTTTACGATTGATGAAGATCCCGGCCACGCTTAGACAAAACAACAGCGCCCCCAGGACGAGGAAATGAGACAACGCAACCATTATTCCCCCTTACTCCCTTTGCATCTCAAAAAATTATTCCGCCCCTTGCTTGCAAGGCACGGCGCTTAACCCCGATCTCAATCCGCCTGCGCGGCCGTCGTAGCGGCCTTCTTCTCCGCGGCCATTTTCACCACCCGCACCCGATCGCCGCGATTAATCATCACCTGCTGCGCGGGATCCTGGTACTTGGTCTGGGGACGGCGGCGCATGGTCAAGGCGATGGCCGCTACGATCGCCACCAGCAGGATCGCCGCGGCGATCTCGAACGGGTAGACATATACCGTATATAGCACTCCGCCCAGCTCCTTGGTGTTACTGTAATCGGCGGCATGCTTGAGACCCTCGCCGTAGCTGTCGAAGCCGAAGCGCTTGGCACCGACCACCATCGCCATCTCGACGAACATAATGCCCGCCACTACGGCCCCCACCGGCAGATATTTGATAAACCCCTCACGCAAGGGCGCGAGATTGATATCCAGCATCATCACCACGAACAGGAACAACACCATTACCGCGCCGACGTACACCAGCACCAGGGCAATGGCCAGGAATTCCGCCTCCAGCATCAACCACAGCGCCGCGCTGGTAAAAAACGCCAACACCAGGAACAACACCGCATGCACGGGATTACGCACGGTAATCACGGTAGCAGCCGCCGCCACCAAAATCGCTGCGAAGAAATAGAAGAGGATCGATTCAATACCCATTGTTAATTTGCCGAGTCCTTATAATCCGTATGATGTCGTTTAGCGGTATGCCGCGTCCTGGGCCCGATCCGCCGCAATCTGCTTCTCGTTTTTATCCCCCACGGCAAGCAAGTCCTGCTTATGCATGATATTCTCGCCTCGTTTCTCGAAATGATATTCGAAGATACGGGTCTCGACGATGGAATCCACCGGACACGATTCTTCGCAAAACCCGCAATAAATACACTTAAACAAATCGATATCGTAGAGCGTGGTACGGCGCGTGCCGTCGGCGCGCTGTTCCGACTCTATGGTGATCGCCAAGGCCGGACACACCGCTTCGCACAGTTTGCAGGCGATACAGCGTTCCTCGCCGTTGGGATAACGGCGCAAGGCGTGCAGGCCGCGGAAGCGTGGCGACTGCGGGGTCTTTTCTTCGGGATATTGCACCGTGATCTTCTTGGCGAAGAAATAGCGCCCCGTCAGCCTCATGCCGATCAGCAGTTCCCAAAGCATCAGGCTGCGAAAATAATTTACGACTGTCTTCATAATTCGTCCTCCTGCCCTTGGATTACCCTAAGCGAACCAAGGGCCGAGATGGGCCAGGACCGCGCCCGCCACCACCACCAACCACACGATGGTAATCGGGATGAACACCTTCCAGCCGAGACGCATGATCTGGTCATAACGATAACGGGGAAAGGTGGCGCGAAACCACAGAAACAAAAACAGGAAGAAAGCCATCTTGGCCAGCAACCACACCAGGCCCGGCACCCAGGCGAACACGCCTTCCAACACGGGAATGCCCTGGAAGGGCGACAGCCAGCCGCCGCAGAACATCAAGGCCACCAGGGCCGCCACCAGGATCATGTTGGCGTACTCGGCCAGGAAAAACAGGGCGAAGGTCATGCCGGAGTATTCCACGTGGAAACCGGCCACGATTTCCGACTCCCCTTCCGCTACGTCGAAGGGCGCACGATTGGTCTCCGCCACGCCCGAGATGAAATACACTAGAAACAAGGGCAGCAAGGGCAGCCAGAACCAATGCAGGATACCGCCTTGCTGCGCGGTCACTATCGCGCCGAGATTCAGACTGCCCGCGGCGAGCAACACCCCTACTAGGGCGAAGCCCATGGCGATTTCATAGGACACCACCTGCGCCGCGGAACGCAAGGCGCCGAGGAAGGCGTATTTGGAATTGGATGCCCAACCGGCGATGATGATGCCGTAGACCCCCATGGAGGTGAGCGCCAGGATATACAACAGGCCGGCATCGATGTCGGCCAGCACCATGCCGTCACTGAACGGTATCACCGCCCAGGCGGCCAGGGCCGGCGCCAGGGCGAGGATGGGTGCGGCGATGAACAGAAAACGGTTGGCGTTGCTCGGAACGATGATTTCCTTCATTAGCAGCTTCAAACCATCGGCAATGGGTTGCAGCAAGCCCCGCGGCCCGACGCGGTTGGGGCCGATGCGCACCTGGATATAGCCGATGACCTTGCGTTCCGCCAGAGTGAGATAAGCAACCGACAACATGATCGGCACCACGATCAGCGTTATCTTAGCGAGGATCAGAAAGATCTCCGGCATCCCACTCAAACTCGTTTGCAAGGTTTCAATCATAATCTCGTTAACCCTGTGTTAGCTCAATGGCCGAGCCATGGCCGCCCAGCCCCGTACTACCCGGCAGTCCGGCGGGAATCCACGCACAGCCCAAGGCGACACGATTATCTATGATCAGGTCCAGCGCGAGCTCACAACCGGCTTGGCGCACCGTCACCGGCCGCCCTTCCGCAATTCCCAACTCCTTCGCCACGCTCTCGTGCACATACACCGCGGCCTGGAACGCATCCGCGGTAGTCTGTAAAGGCGCGGAACGCCGCACAATGGCATCGACGGCATACAAGGGTATGTCCGCCAAGCGCACCAGCCCCACGCTATCGCCGCTCAATTGATCCGGTGTCGGCCAGCTGACCCGGTTATCCGGTTTGAGGGCGGCGGCGGCCCTGGCCACTTCATCGCGCACCTCGGTGGAAGACATGTAATCGAAGCCCGGCAGTCCGAATTGATTGCCGAGCACACGCAAGATCTTCCATGCCGGACGGGCCTCGCCCAGCGGCGTCGTGGCACCGGTGAAACTCTGCCAGTTGCCCTCAACGTTCACATAGGTTCCCGAGGTTTCCGAGAACGGTGCCATGGGCAATAAGACGTGAGCGTAATCGACCATCGCATCGCTGACGAAGGTGGTCAATGCGACCACGCACTCCGCGCGGCGCAAGGCATTCAAGGCGGCGATGGAATCGGCGCAATCCACCTCCGGCTCCACACCCACCAGCATATAGGCCTTCAGTCCCGCCGCCAGCATTGCCCGCGCATCCAGGCCCTGACGCGACGCGGCGACAGCGCCGGCCTCGCGATGCGGCAACGCTCCGGCCAACCAGCCGCCGGCACTGTTCGCCCCCCGGCTGACGAAACTCAAAGTAGATTCGCTCAATTCGGCGATCATGGCCGCCAGGGCGCGCAAGCGGGCCGCTGCGGGATGGGCGGCGGCCTGATCACCCAACAGCACCGCGCTCTTGCTCCCCTTGCGCAACAGATTGGCGATGGCCCGCGACTCATTATCAGGCTTCACGTCCCCCAGCAATTTGCTCACGGCGGGAGAGAGACTGGTATTGCCCTCCACCAGCACCTTCACCACCGCGGCAAGCGCCCGCTCCATACCGGCGGGAGACGTAATCAATTTGCTCGCAATCGGGAAGCGAAATTCGTAATCGACGCTGCCGATCAATCCCACCTGGGCGCCCCCCATGGCGGCCTTGCGTATACGATGGCCGATGATGGGCTGATCCTTGCGGATATTGGCGCCGATCAGCAACACGCTATCGAGTTGCTGCAATTCCGCGACAGGCATGCCCAGCCAGGGATAGGCCGGCGCCACAACCTGATCGGCAAAGTCGAGCTGACCGAGGCGATGATCGATATTGGCGCTACCCAGACCTCGCAGCAGTCTTTGCGTAAGATACATTTCTTCCACTGTGGTACTGGGCGAGAGCAAGGCCCCCACCTGGCTCGCACCCTGGGTGCTCAACACCTGCTTGAAGCCAGACACTGCGACATTGAGCGCCGTCTCCCAATCGGTCTCCTGCCACTGACCGTCACGCTTGATCATGGGACTGCGCAATCTTTGATCGCTGTGCAGACCCTCATAGCTGAAACGATCCCGATCGGAGATCCAAGTCTCGTTAATGGTCTCGTTTTCCTTGGGCACAACCCGCATGACTTCGCCACGGCGCATGTGCAGATAGATATTGGAACCCACGCAGTCGTGGGGGGCGACACTGGCGACTGCATTCAACTCCCAGGGCCGGGCGGTATAACGGAATGGTTTGGAGGTCAAGGCCCCCACTGGGCATAGATCGATGACGTTGCCCGACAATTCGGAACCGACGCTGCGTGTCACATAGGTACCGATCTCCATATGTTCACCGCGGCCGGTGGCGCCCAATTCCTTGATGCCGGCTATCTCTTCGCCGAAGCGCACGCAACGCGTGCAATGTATGCAACGCGTCATGTCGGTGGAGATCAAAGGACCGAGATCCTTATCCTTCACTACACGCTTATTCTCGTGATAGCGGGACTTGTCGCCGCCGTAGCCCAAGGCCACGTCCTGCAATTCGCACTCACCGCCCTGATCGCAGATGGGACAATCCAGGGGATGATTGATCAGCAGAAACTCCATGGTGCCGCGCTGTGCATCCAGAGCACGCGGCGATTTGGTATGCACCTTCATGCCTTCGGTAACCGGGGTGGCGCAGGCGGGCAAGGGCTTGGCCGCCTTGTCCACTTCCACCAGACACATGCGGCAGTTGGCCGCCACCGATAGTTTCTTGTGATAACAGAAACGGGCAATGGGAATCCCGACCTCATCGGCCGCCTCGATAATCATGGCGCCCTGTTTGGCCTTGATCTGCTTGCCATCGATCTGAATATTAACCATGGCGCATTCCGCTTCTGTCGTCATTGCTTGTCAATCTCTAGGAAGTTTTGCGTTTATTCCATAGCTTAGCGGCTGCCAGAGCCTACCATACATTTGCCGTTGTCGATGTGGTACTGAAACTCTTCGCGAAAGTTCTTCACGAAACTGGCGACCGGCATGGCGGCGGCGTCGCCCAAGGCACAAATCGTTCGACCCATGATGCGCTGCGATATATCTTCCAGCACACTCAGGTCTCGCGCCTCACCGTGGCCGTGTTCGATGCGATGAACCACCCGCGACAGCCAACCCGTACCCTCGCGGCACGGCGTGCATTGCCCGCACGATTCCTCGTAATAGAAATGGGCGATGCGCCCCAGGGCGCCGACCATGCAGGTGTCTTCATCCATGATGATGACCGAGCCGGCCCCCAGCATGGAACCGGCCTTGGCGATGGAGTCATAGTCCATATCGGTCTTCATCATCACCTCGCCGGACAACACCGGCACCGATGAACCGCCCGGGATCACCGCCTTGAGTTTCTTACCGCCGCGCATCCCGCCCGCCATCTCCAGCAGGGCGGCGAACGGCGTTCCCAGCGGCACTTCGTAATTGCCGGGTTTGTTGACATGTCCGGATACCGAGAAGATCTTGGCGCCGCCGTTGTTCGGTTTACCCAGATCCAAAAACCACTTGCCGCCATTACGC
>Ga0316579_10000925_pt1 | contig 10197 bp, 11 predicted proteins | sample J5NA_2_FD_203074 | JGI IMG/M metagenome (GOLD analysis project Ga0316579, IMG submission 203074) | Rhizosphere microbial communities from salt marsh grasses in Alabama, United States - J5-7_160517rDrA | ecosystem: Host-associated > Plants > Roots > Rhizosphere | place: USA: Alabama | collected...
AATCAAATCACCTCATCCGGCAACAAAATGCCTGTGAAAACGGGAAGGTATGGGTAGCGCTTTGCGTTGGAATGGGTGCTTTTATGTAACAAACGATACACCACGAAGGGCGCAAAGTTCACGAAGTGATTTTAAAACTTTACTTTGAATGTAATTCTTTGTGTTCTTCGTGACCTTCGTGGTCGATAAAAAATGAGGAGAAAATAGAATGACGACAATACCCGATACCATGAAAGCAGCGATCTTGATGGGACGCAATCATCTCGAAGTCCGGCAAGTCCCCACACCGGCACCCGGCTCTATGGAAGTCTTGCTAAAAGTCGAATCCTGTGCCTGCTGCAGCACAGATGTGGCCTTGATGGACAAACCCCTAAAAGGACAGCCCCCCTATGGAAATTTTATCCCCGGCCACGAATACGCTGGAATCGTGGCTGCCCTGGGCGAAGACGTGGATGAATTCAGGGTAGGAGATCGAGTTGCCGTTGAAGCCCATCTGGGCTGTATGCGCTGCAAAAATTGCAGAGTGGGCAACTATACGGCCTGTCTCAATTACGGTACCCCAAAGCATCGCGCCAACGGCATGACCTCCAATGGCGGTTTTGCCCAATATGTGATCAACAATATCAACACTGTCCATCCGATTCCGGATCACATCGATTTTAATGAGGCAGCCTTGATCACGAACCTGGGATGTGTTCTGTACGGGTTTGAAACCATCGGCGGCTATGTGGCCGGCAACCAGGTGGCGGTCATCGGCCCCGGCCCCCTGGGGCTTATTTCCGCCCAGGTGGCAAAGACGCTTGGTGCCGAGAAAGTGTTTTTAATCGGTACCCGCGCTTCGAGGCTCAGCAAAGGCGCTGAAACCGGTGCCGACCGCTTGATCAATATCCATGAGGAGGATGCCATTGAGGTGGTCCTGCAGGAAACCGCAGGTGTCGGTGCCGACCTGGTCGTGGAATCCTCGGGTGCCAGCGATGCCCCGATGATGGCCATAAAGATGACAAAACCCATGGGAAAAATTCTGATGCTGGGGATGCCGCATGAACCGGTTCTGGTTGATTTTGAAGACCTTTTGCTGAAAAATAAATCCATTCACACCGTCAGGGGAGAGGGATGGTCCAATGTCGCCCGAGCGGTTTCGCTGCTGGGCTCCGGCAAAATCACCCTCAAGCCCTATGTGACCCACATTTTCCCTCTGGATGAAATCAACACCGCCTTTGAGACTTTTGTCAAACGCATCGAAGGGGCTGTGAAGGTGGTTGTAAAATCGAACGAATAACTATTTCAGGCTGAAAAAGTTTCGCGTTCTGGGTTAGGAGGTTCAGGGTTCTGCTCATAGCTATTGTTCTTTTGCTGGGAGGCTGGCAGGCTATAAGGCTGGAAAGCTTAAAATCGGTTGCGCTTATGAGATTTCAGGTTTTCAGGCTTCCCAGCTTTCGAGCATCCCGGCCTTTGAGCTTTTTACCCGACACCTGACAGCTATGAAAGGGAGAACACCATGGATAAACCGATTTTATTAATTGCCACCCATGACACCAAGGAAGCGGAGGCTCGCTTTCTGAAATCATGCATTGAAGCTAATGGAAATCCTGTGCTCGTCATGGATACCGGGATTCTGGCACCACCCGGAGGCCAGGTGGATATCTCCCAAAAAGAAGTGGCTGAGCGGGCCGGAACACCGCTGGCAGAAGCACTTGCCAGAGGGGATAAACGCGAGTGCACCGAAATTATGTGCCAGGGTGCCGCAAGTCTGGCAAAGGAACTCCTTGAGCAGGGGCGCATTTTTGGTGTGATCGGCATCGGCGGCGCCCAGGGGACTGAAATCGCCAGTGCCGCCATGCGGGCTCTTCCCACCGGTGTTCCCCGGCTAATGGCCTCCACGGTAGCCAATGGCCCGCATCAGTTCGGGTTCTATGTGGGCACCAAGGATTTAACCATCATGCACACCGTTTCAGACCTGCAGGGGTTGAACTTTCTCAGCAAACAAATTTTACAAAACGCGGCCGGGGCCATCTGCGGCATGGTCAAGCATTTCGAAGGACGGCTTCCGGAGCCCCAGGGGATTCCGGTCGCCATGTCCATGCTCGGAACCACCACCCCGGGCGCGCTGCTCGCCAAGCAAATTTTAGAGAGCAACGGTTATGAGGTGGTGACCTTTCACCAAAACGGAACAGGCGGCATCGCCATGGAAGACATGATATCCGAGGGCGTGTTTCGCGGCGTTTTGGATTTGAATCTGCATGAAATCGGGGATCGCTATGTCGGCGGGCTGCACGGCGCCATTCGCGAAGATCGTCTCACCGCCGCCGGTGCCAGAGGTCTACCCCAGATTGTGGCCCCGGGCAGCGGCAACTATACGGTTCAGGGATCCCCCGAAAGTCTCACAGATGACATGCGCCGTCGCAAGCACTTTAATTACAATCCGCATTTAACCCTCGTTCGTTTAAAACCCGAAGAACTCATCGAAGTGGCCAAAGAAATTGCCGGCAAGCTCAATCGAGCCAGAGGACCGGTGAAAGTATTTATTCCGCTAAAAGGATTTTCCTTTCCGGACCGGGAGGGACTGCCCCACTGGGAACCCGAGGGCAATCAGATATTTATTGATGCGCTCAAGAAACACCTCGACGCAGCCATACCGCTGGTTGAACTGGATGCACATATCAACGATGCGGATTTCATCGATCCGGTTATGGACGCGTTTATGGAAATGATGGCTGCCCATTATAAATCAGGGTGAGGCCTAAAATGTAAGAAATTGTGGCCATAGCACGGGCGCCTGCAAAAGCATCATGAAAGAGGTATCGTTATGCGTATTCATGTTAAAGACTATCATCATGTGGCCCTGGTGGTCAAAAATCTTGACAAGTGTATCTGGTTTTACGGAAGTGTGCTGGGTCTGGAGACCCTGGAACGACCGGACTTTGGCTTTCCCGGCCACTGGTTTCAGGTGGGTCAAACCACGCAGCTGCATTTGATGGTGATGAATGAAACCATTCCGGAAACCATGCGGCACATGGCCATCGAAGTCGAAGATTTTAGCGCCACCATCCAGGCTCTTAAAGCGCAGGGCATACAAATCACAGAAGGCCCGGGGAAGCGCGTGGATGGATCCGATTATATGTTTTGCAAGGATCCGGACGGCAACCTGATTGAAATCGTGAAGCATTAAAGGGTAACATGGCGTTTTCGGTGGAAGTGGATCCCGACAAATGCATCGGCTGCCTGGCCTGCATGCGCTGTTATAATTTCGTCTGCGGAAATGATTTTAAAGCCCGGGCTGTCAAATCCAAAGTCAAAGAAATCGGCTGCAATCAGGAGGCGGCTGCGATCTGTCCGGTGGGTGCTATTCTGATTTCAGGCCCGGATGTTAAGCATTGAAAATGAATATAAGGTTGGCAGATTCCAATGACAGATCCAATTGAACCGGTGAAAAAAGAGCTTCTGGCCTGTGCCCGGCGCGCTTATGCCATCGGGCTGCAAACCGGAAACGGGGGAAACCTGAGCGCACGCCCGCCCGGCACGCAGCGGGTGGTTATCAAAGGCAGCGGCACCTCGTTTGGCGAGTGCACCATGGACAACCTGGTGACGGTAAATCTGGACGGCGAAATAATCGACGGCCCCGGCAAGCCTTCGAGGGAAATCAAAACCCATCTGGCCATCTACCGGCTGAGACCCGACGTTAACGGAATTTTTCACAGCCACTCTCCCTGGGCCATTGCTTATGCCGAGGACACGGATGAGATTCAACCGCTGGCGTTGCATGCCCGCTCCAAACTGGGCCATATCCCGGTGCTGAAAGTCGACGGACATGCTGATGAGGCCGTTGAACGGGCGGTAGCGGCGCTGCTTGAGGCTCGACCGGACCTCAGGGCCTTTGTGCAGGCAAGGCACGGCATCTTCAGCCTGGCACCGACCATCACCCTGGCCGAGCATCATGCCGAGCTGGTGGAGGAAACCGCCCAGATAGGATGGCTGGTGGAACTTCAAAAAGTGTCTCGACAAACCCAATACACGAAAAAGGGTTGAGTTTAATATTTAACAGCCGCCACAAGCGTTATTTTGATGGTCAAGGGGTATTATTTCGCCGACAAGATATAAGATAAAACCCGATCGACTTCGAATCGGCACCCAAAATTTCAATAATTACAATATACCCTGTAACATCAGGCTGAGTAGCTTTCTACTGGCACCACCGTGTACCGCGCCAGAATGCTTAGGACCTGGTGCTGTCTCGAGGCAAGTAGCCGATTATCTTGTCTGCAAAACAACACCCCTTGACGCTATTGATTAGAAAGCCATTTCAAAACCTGTTTGGAGTTAATTTTGCGGTCTTTTGTTAAAAAGCGCTTAGCTCGGGTTTGTTTCGAAGTGAAAAATCTTGAACTGTTTGACTTGACAGGTGCGGTAGCCCGAGTTTTCTCCGCCGCAGGCGGATTAGCGCAACAAGCTTGGCGCTTTACAAAAGACGCAAACCAACAGAAAAGAGGTTTTGAAATGGCTTCTAATAATTCTTATAACAGGAACGGGAGGCACAAACAGTGGCAAAACATATCGTCGTTGTCGCAACCCTTGACACCAAGGAACTTGAAGTACGTTATGTCCGAGATCTTATCGAAAAACGGGGGCATATACCGGTGATCATTGACTGCGGCGTGATGAAAGATCCTTCTTTTGAGCCAACCATATCCCGACATGCAGTGGCCGAAGCGGCCGGCACGAGCATTGCGCAAATTTTAAAAAAGGCTGATAAAAATCATGCCATCGGCACCATGACACAGGGCGCCGTGGCAACGGCCAAAGCATTATATGAAAAGGGAAACCTGGATGGAATTATTTCAATGGGAGGCATCCAGGGGACGGTGATCGGCACCACGGTAATGCAGGCCCTTGCTTTCGGTCTGCCCAAAGTGATGATTTCAGCAGTTGCCAATGGCCGGGCGACCTTTGGGCCGTTTGTCGGTATCCGGGACATCATGATCATGCATTCGGTTGCCGATGTGCTGGGGCTCAACGCGGTCACCCGGCGGGTGCTGGCAGAGGGTGTCGGCGCCGTTGTCGGAATGGTGGAGATGGATTACGATTCAGACGATGCCTCCAAACCGGCCGTGGCGTTGACGTCGGCCGGCGTTACCACGCCATGTGCCAACCACGCCCGTGAGCTTTTAGAAGGTCTGGGCTATGAAGTCATTGCCTTTCATTGTAACGGCATCGGCGCGCAGGCCATGGAGGAGATGGCCGATGCCGGAGAGCTGGCTGGTATCTTCGATTTAAGCCCCCATGACATCACCGATTATTTGTTCGGCGGTATCATGCCGGCAAACGCAAAAAGGCTGCAGGCAAGTTGCCGCCGGGGAGTGCCCCAGGTTATTGCTCCCGGCTGCGCGGATATCGTGCTTTACGGCCCGCTTGAAGATATCCCCGCTGATATTTTAAAACGAAAGTATGTGATTCATAATCCCATCCACACCCATGTAAAAGCCAATCGTACCGAGATGTTTGAACTCGGGCAATTCATTGCCGAGCGGCTGGGCCAATCAAAAGGATATGCAACGGTTTTGGTGCCCGGCCGGGGCTTTAGCCAGCTCAACCGGGCCGGAGGGCCGATTTATGAACCCGAATCGGATGCCGGGTTCTTGGAAGGTCTGGAAGCGGGGTTCAAAAAGTCACCGTCGGACCGGGCCACCATCAAAGTGGTTGATATGCATATCAATGACCCTGAGTTTGCCGAAACCGCCGTCAAAGAATTGCACGGATTGATTCAAAAAAGCTAATGCCATGTTCCGCAAAAATGTTACAAAAGTCTAAGCAACTGTGGCATTCAGCTAGTAGCTCAAAGGGAGAGGATTTTAGCCTGAATGCCTCACGCTGGGAAGCCTGGAGGCTGGAAGGCTTGGAAGCTGGCAGGTTCAGAAGATTGCTAGCTTTCCAGCTTCCCAGCCTCCAAGCCTCTATCCTTTGAGCTATTTGCATGATAACCGGAAGCTAATTATTGCCGACACTGAAACAAGCACACAAGCACAATTGAACAGATGGCGATGGACACAGACACAAAAAACGGTTTTTTCTCGGATCGATCTAAACTGAACATGGACGACTATGTGGTTTTCGACTATCTTTTTGAATCCTTTGTTGACCCGGAAGAGGCGGCGGCGCATCTTTGCCAGGAGCAGTCCACCGCGCAATGGAAACGCCCGGGCGTTGATGAAGATTTAAGAAAACAGTTCGGTGCCAAGGTCATCGATCTTGCAGTCGAGGCGGTGCTCGAAAAGCCGACCATGGCCCTGCCGGCAACACCCGATCAAAAATCCTACACCTGCCGGGTTAAAATCGCCCATCCGCACGACAATTTCGGACCCAAACTGCCCAATTTATTAACGGCGGCCTGCGGCGAAGGTGCTTTTTATTCTCCCGGGATTTCTTTAATCAAATTAATGGATATCGAGTTTCCAGATAGCTATCTTCAGCACTTTGAGGGACCGCAATTCGGGATTACGGGCCTGCGCGATATGCTCGGCATACATGATCGGCCGCTGTTTTTCGGTGTCATTAAGCCCAATATCGGTCTACCGCCCGAACCATTTGCCGAATTGGCCCGCGAAAGCTGGCTGGGGGGTCTGGATATTGCCAAAGACGACGAGATGCTGGCGGATGTGGAATGGTCTCCCCTGAGCGAACGCACCGCCAGAGTCGGAAAGGCCCGCTTGGAATGTGAAAAGATTACCGGGCAGAGGAAAATCTATCTGGCCAATATTACCGACGAGGTTGATCGCTTGATCGCTTTACACGATATTGCAGTTCAAAATGGTGCCAATGCCCTGATGCTCAACACCATGACAGTGGGGTTGAGTGCGGTGCGCATGGTGCGCAGGCACAGCCGCGTGCCGCTGGTGGCCCACTTTGATTTCATCGCACCCTTTACCCGGATGCCCAATTTCGGTGTCGACGCCAGATTGATTACCAAGCTGCAACGCATGGTGGGTTTTGATGTCATTATACTGGCCGGCTTCGGGGCTCGCATGAAAACATCCGATGCGGAAGTGTTCGAAAATGTGAATGAATGCTTAAAGCCCCTGGGGCAAATGAAACGCGCCCTACCGGTTCCCGCCGGCAGCCAATGGGCGGCAACCACCGGTGAGCTCTATGAGACTTTGAAAACGATCGATTTTGGTATTGTTCCGGGAAGGGGGGTCTTTGGTCACCCCGGGGGACCAAGGGCCGGAGCCGCCAGTTTGCTGCAGGGCTGGCAGGCCTTTCGCCAGGGTGTTTCTTTAGAAGAATTCGCCAAAACACATCCGGAACTGAAAGCCGCCATAGAAGAATTCGGTTAAATATAGCTCACCGCAGAGACGCAGAGGGCGCAGAGAGAAAATTTCTTTATAAAAAAAATTCTGCGCCCTCTGCGTCTCTGCGGTGAAACAAATAAAAATGGCAGAGTTCTTTAATTTTTTTTAGTTCTAGCCTTTATTCGAGGTATCTTTGGCGTAATCATAGATACGCTGGACTTTCGGCTGGGAGCGTCCGCCGGGAACATATTCTGATTCCATCCATATTTTTACGAGGCTTTTGGCCAGTTCCGAGCCCGTCACCTGAGAGCCCATGGTCATAATATTGGCGTTGTTGCTTTTAATGGACCGCTCGGTAGAATATGCATCCGAACACAGAGCGGCATAGGCGCCGGCCACCTTATTGGCCGTAATGCACATACCGATACCGGTGCCGCAAATCAAAATACCACGGTCATGGACCCCGGCTGCCACCTGTTCCGCGACCTTGATGGCCACATTGGCATAGATGGGATCATCGCTACCGTAATCCTCGTATTCATAACCCAGGTCGGTTAACTGTTGCTTGACCACTTCTTTTAGATCGGCGGCATTGGGATCGCATCCGATGGCAATCTTTTTCATGGTACCATTTCCTCCTATGGATATATTTTTTGCTCGAAATGAGAGGGATCATGGGTCAACAAAACGTAGTCCGCTCGCCGTTTGATATCCTCAATACTGTGCCACAACTCTAAAATATTGTAAAATCTGCCCGGCGGATAAAAGGGCCACCCGGTCTCTTCATCCGGTTCCAGATTCTCTCTGATAAAAACCAAATCCCCCGCTAAAACATATATGCCTTTTTCGGTTTGAACCGCAACAGCCATATGGCCGGGACTGTGTCCGGGTGTCTGGAACGCACGAATCCCTTCGACGACCTCTTCTTCATCTTTAATCAAATTGAACTTGCACCCCTCCCAGGGGCACCCGATGCCCAGTGAGGGATGCTCATAGGACTTCATGTAGAATGGGATTGGATTTAAGGCAAAGCGGTATTCTTTCTCGCTGACGTAAAGTTTGGCTTTGGTAAACTTTTTCAGATTGTAGCAATGATCCCAGTGCAGATGGGTGAAAATAATGATTTCGATTTCATCCAGTCCGATACCCAGGCTTTCAAGCTGCTCGTCAATGGCCTGCCCCGGGTCCTGGCGCCCCTCATGGTGGTACTTCTGTGATCGTTCGGTATCGCTCATGCCGGTGTCCACCAGCATTTTGCGCCCGCCACCTTCAATCAGAAAAGCAAATACGGGGTGTTCGATGACTTCGCCGTGCCCGCGACGAAAGGTGGCGTACCAGCCTTTATCCAGCAGCTGGTAACCGGTGCAGATGGGTCGTATGGTGTAGGTTATCATCGTCTAATTTTCTCCTTTGACTTTTGGTAATGGTGTCAGCTTTCAGTGTTCAGGTGTCAGACAATTCGCTCTTAGTTCGTAGCTAGGAGGCTTGAAAGCTGGGAAGCCAGGAAGCCGGAAGCGATGAGCCTCTTGGGCCTTCAAGCATCCAAGCTTCCCAGCCTTCCAGCTATTTTTCTGAAACCTGAAACCTATTTTGCCTATGGCAAAACCAAGACGATTCTGCCGAGGCTATGGCCCGCTTTCAATGTTTGCAGCGCCGAATTTACCTGGTAAAACGGAAATGTCTGGGTGACCACCGGTTTGATTTTGCCGTTTTCCACCAGACGGATCAACTCAAGCAGCTCTGCTTTGGTCACAAAACGGCAGCCGGTAATCTCATATTCATTGTAATGCATCATCTTTTCCCACGGCTGCAATTTCGCCCACCACTTCGTGCCCCAGCACATGAGGCAGGGTCACGATCGGCGGCGGAATGCACCCCTGATGATTTTTAGATCGGTCTGGCAGATACCGCAGGCCTTTACTTCCAACAGAACTTCATCGGGTTCAGCGCGTGGAATTTTTCTGGCGTGTACTTCCAAAGGCGTATTATATTTTGACAGGACCATGGTCTTCATGGTTGCCCGCCCTCCTTTGCTTTCAACGAAGATCACTCAGCCGGGGGTTACAGCACGCCTGCTTTTTCTGCAGCATCTCGGATACGCTGCTTATCTGCGTCTTTGATCGGCAGCAGCGGCAGGCGCGGGTTTCCTCCGTGATACCCCCCCAGCTCCATGGCATATTTAACCCCCGCGACACCGGATGCACCGGACACCGCTTTATTCAGGCGAAAAAGTCTGGAATGTATCTGGCGGGCCGTTGCGATATCTCCGCCGGAGAACGCCTCATATAAGCCGCAGCAAGGCTCCGGAAATGCATTCGCCAGCGAGATAACCCCGCCGGACGCGCCCAGGCAAAGACCGATGAAAAGCGTGTTCATGCTGCCGGCCAGCACGTCAAAATTGTCTCCGCAAACTTCCAGATAACCCGCAATTCCGGCCGGTGAGGTATCCTTCATCCCCCCGATATTGGGATGTTGCGAAATGGACTCAATCACCGCGGCAGATAGCGTCAGCCCCGTAAACCCCGGGGCATTATAAGCATATACCGGGATGCTTAACGCCTCGGCCACCTGAGTGTAATATCCGATTAGGGCATCATCTGTAAGGCTTTTTTTAAAGTATGACGGCGTGACCAGTGAAACAAGATCCACACCGAGCGCCTGCGCCTTTTTCGAAAAGGCGATGGTCTGGCGCGTGGATTCATATCCGGTTCCGGCCATGACCAGCTGGTGAGCAGCTTTTTCCTGCAGCACGATCTCCAGCAGTTGCAACTTCTCGTCCTCGGTCAGACTCTTGCTTTCTCCGTTGCTGCCGAGGACTAAATATCCACTTAACGGCGTCTGGCTGTATTTTTTTATATTCTCTTTAAACTTATCAAACGCGACCGCATCGTCGACAAAAGGGGTTGTAATCGGT
>Ga0316579_10000928_pt1 | contig 10179 bp, 9 predicted proteins | sample J5NA_2_FD_203074 | JGI IMG/M metagenome (GOLD analysis project Ga0316579, IMG submission 203074) | Rhizosphere microbial communities from salt marsh grasses in Alabama, United States - J5-7_160517rDrA | ecosystem: Host-associated > Plants > Roots > Rhizosphere | place: USA: Alabama | collected...
TGTATCGAAGATTGGACTTGTCGACAGCCGGAAAGCTGAAAGGGTTTTCGGATTTTAAATCTGACATGGTGTTCCATAAGTCCTTTCAGGTGCTTAAACTTTGGATAACCCAACGCTATGGCCTATACCCGGCACAGTAAATACGGTTAATCCTGTAAAATCCAGGAAACGACAGGGTATCATGACAGGGTTGTAATGATGGAAACCAAAACCTATAGCGGTTGTCAAAAATTTGTTCCGATAAATTGTCATTGCGAGGAGTCACGCCTTGTATGACGACGAAGCAATCTGATCCGCATAGCGAATCATCCCGAGCGATGCTTCGCTAAGTCAATCGGAACATATTTTTGACAATTATTATAAAACAGGAGAATATAAGCGATGGGAATGATGGAATTATGGTTAGACTTTTTTCGTGACCAATCCCTTCTCGATGGCATAGGCGGTCAGGGCGGCGGCATTGTGAAGGTCCAGCTTGCCCATAATGTTGGCGCGGTGTTTTTCAACCGTCTTGACGCTGATGTGCAACAGCCCAGCAATTTCCTTATTCTGGTATCCCTCCCCCAACAGCTTCAGCACTTCCCGCTCGCGCTGGGTGATGGTGTCCCAGGTGGTTTTGGTTTTTAACTTTTTTCTGCCCTCGATATAGCCTTCCATAACCTTTTCCGAAATCCCCGGACTGAGGTAGGTGTTGCCGGATAAAACACTGTCGACCGCCATGCGCAGCTCGTTGCGGCCGGCGTCTTTCAGACAATATCCATCAGCCCCGGCTTCAAAGGTTTCCAGAACATATTGATCGGATTGGTGGATGGTCAGCACCAGAATTTTTAATTCCGGAAATTGTCTCTTGATTTCCTTGATCGCCGAAATCCCGCCCAGCTTCGGCATGGATAGATCCAGAATAATGAGATCGGCCTTGTGCTTCCGGACGCAGCGAATGGCTTCCAGACCGTTTTCTGCCTCACAGACAATTTCAAAATCGGGATTGGCTTCAAGCAGTGCTCTTATGCCTTCCCGAAACAACCTGTGATCTTCGGCAATGATAATCTTTTTTGTATCCCCCATGGGATGGCCTCCAAGTCAGGTTAATCTCCCCGGTTTTCGACAAAGTTCGCAAGGAAATCTTCAGACCCATTTTTATCGTGTATTTATAAATACTTTCTAAATTGATGTAAACAATTTTTTAAAATTGTGAAACGTTTTCTACGTATCGTGCCCCGGAAATAATTCGCAAAATTAAGGCCAGCCGGAATACACTCAAGCCCCGTTAAAAATAAAGGATATCCCTTATTTACCGGCACGGCCGCGCCGCTTTAGGTTAGATTAGTTTAAAATCACATCGCTTAAGATCGCCGCCCTGGATGATGCATGGCTGCCGCGTAATTTTCCCTGCGATAGCCGCCTTTACAAAATCCGATAGGACCAATGCAAAACCAGCGGGATTTTCTTAATATTGGGAGCCGGAGGGAAAAGAGGTAAGGAGATGACTGAAAATTATACCACCAATGAGAATAAGCAACTGGAGTTGCTGACCGATCTCTATGAATTCACCATGGCGCAGGCCTATTTTCAGTCTGAAATGTTTGCTCCGGCCACATTCAGTCTTTTTATCCGGGATTATCCGCCAAATCGCGGATATTTCATCAGTGCCGGGCTCGAAAGCGTACTCGATTACCTCGAGCAGGTTCACTATACAGAAGACGATTTGGATTATCTGGCATCCACCGGCCTTTTTTCCGATGATTTTCTGCATTTTCTGGGCAATCTGCGCTTTAGCGGCGATGTGCATGCGATTCCCGAGGGGCGTTTGTTTTTCAAAGATGAACCCATAGTGGAAGTCACCGCCCCGATAATCGAAGGGCAATTGATGGAAAGCTTTGTGATCAACGCCATAAATTTGCAGGTCACCCTGGCCACCAAGGTCTCTCGCTGCGTGCATGCCGCACGGGGTCGCAATGTGGTCGATTTTTCTTTGCGCCGCACCCAGGGAATCGATGCCGGGCTCAAGCTCGCCCGCGCCGGCTACATCGCCGGTCTGGCGGGCACGAGCAATGTGCTGGCCGGAAAAATCTACCGGATCCCGGTGTCCGGCACCATGGCCCATTCCTTCATTACCAGTTTTAAAGAAGAAACGGATGCTTTCCGGGCATATGCCGCCGCTTTCGGGGATGAAACCGTCTTGCTGATCGACACTTATGATACGGTGACCGGTGCCGAAAAGGCCATCGAAGTGGCCCGGGAAATGCGCCAAAACGGCCGCAGGCTTAAAGGCGTGCGCCTGGACAGCGGTGATATGACACAGCTCAGCAAACAGGTCAGGAAACTGATGGACGAGGCAGGCTTTGCAGATGTGAAAATATTTGTCAGCGGCGGATTCGATGAATTTAAAATCTCAGACAGCCTGGCAAACGGTGCCGCAATCGATGCATTCGGCGTCGGAACCAAGATGGGTGTCTCAGCGGACAGCCCCTATACGGATATCGCTTACAAGCTGGTGCAATACGATGGAAGGCCGGTACTGAAATTAAGTTCGGGCAAAAAAACGCTTGTGGCTGAAAAACAGGTTTTTCGCATTAAAGACCACCGGCGTCTGGTAAATGACATCATCAGCGTGCGAGATGATGAAGCGGAAGGTGAGATTCTGCTGAAACCCGTAATGAAAGACGGCAGACGATTGCAGCCGCCTGAAGCGCTGACCGATATTCGGCAGCGCTTTGAAGGTGAATTCAGCCGGCTTGGCGATGATGTCAAGGCCATTGAAAATCCCGCGGAGTTTATGGTCGAAATTAGCCCGGAGCTTGAAAAACTGCAGGATAAGGTGGTCCACCGGGTCATCGAAAAGGAGCTGGGAGAAAGCTGATATGCCGTGCCGGAAAAAATTTGCAATAACCTTCCATACCTTCAAGTCATTGCGAGGAGAGAAACAACGAAGCAATCTGTTGAAAAGACTGTAATGTTAATGGGTTAAAATCGAAGCGATTGCTTCGCTTCGCTCGCAATGACAGCTGTGGCGCTAAAGACTTATTTAAGGAACTTAAGGGACACAACACTATTAGGAGATCTTACAATGAACCCTTGTCGACTAAAAGAATCTTTAAGTACACAACGGCTGAACCGGGTTTTGAGTCTAACGACCGTTTTTTTGGTTATCCCCATCTTTTCGGTTTTCGCCGCCGAAGCCCAAGACAGAAAAGATATCGACATCACACTGGCGGTTGACCGGCAACTGCAAATCGATGAAGATGTACCGGCGCATCTGATTGACGTCTGCACGAAAGACGGAATTGTCACCCTGAGCGGGCCCGTCGAAAATCTGCTGGAGCGGGAATGACCAGTCAGGGAGAAGCACTTGCCCGTCGCTTTTTTAGAGGAACCGGGACGACCTATGATTTAATGGTCAACCTGGGAACCTTCGGTTTTGACCGATGGTGGAAAAAAAAGATTGTCGACAAAATCCCCGCCGGGCCTCACCGCATTCTCGACCAAGCTTGCGGTACCGGCATCCTCACTTTCAAAATTGCGCGTGCGTATCCCAGCTGTCGGCTCTTCGGCATTGATTTGCACGCGGAATATATTACAATTGCCCGGGAAAAAGCCGCCGCGCGTCATCTAAACGATGTCGCACTTATCATCGGACGGGCCGAAGACGTGCTTTTAAACACCCGTTTCGATTGCATTACCTCTTCCTATCTGGCCAAATATGCTGAGATCGAAAAATTAGTTAAAAACGCAAAACGGATGCTGCAGGATCAGGGAACCCTGGTTGTGCATGACTTTACCTATCCGCCCGATTCGCGTTTTGCCCGGCTGTGGGAATTTTATTTCAGGCTCCTGCAAACAATCGGCAGCCGGATATCTCCTCAATGGCGCACTGTTTTTTATGAACTGCCACAACTGCTGCGCCGCACCGTTTGGGTGACAGAGTTGGTCGATACCCTGCAAAAAAACGCATTTACAGACATAACCGTCGAGTCTCTCACTTTCGGTACTTCAGCCCTAATCACCGCTACAAAAACGTTGCCTTATTAAGATATACTTTTAGCAATACCATTTGGCCCGTATCAATGGATTCCTTCCGGACAGGTTGCTTTTGAATGGATCTCAACCGGCGACTCTCCACAATATTAATCCGGAGGCCAATAGAATAATGCCCAGGCTGACACATTTAAGAATCATCTCATATCCGTGCATCTGCAACCGATCTGCCTCTTGCAGTGAATGCCGGTTCTTTTTCAGCTTTTTATAGGGTCGTGAAGCCTTGATTTCAACCAGACTGAACATCGCCATGGAGGATGCCAGCACCACGGCAGCCAGTGAAATTTTGTTGGTCTGGATCATATGTCCGGCCAAAACCGGCAAAAATCCCCATGAAAAGGCAAACCAGCGGTCGGTATGGAACTTCCCCCCGAACCATTCCAGGTTGTAGGCAAAAACAAAAAAACCTTCCAGTACGGCCACGATCCAGAGCCACGGAACATAGTGTATCATATAATAAACGGCGATGGCATATGCCGCAACCAGCGATACGGCCGCCAAAATGGTCAGCTGTTTTTGGCTGAATGCCCTGCCCCAGGGCTTGCCGTTCTTGCTTCCCAGGGCGTCGAGGGCATGCGCCGCCACTCCCAACCCCAGAAAATAAATGAGGACAATGGCTAAAACTCTTGTCCAGTCCAATGTTGCGGAGACAGCAGAGCCGATAACCGCGTAGCCAAGTACCATGGCGGTATAGGGAAGAAAAAGTAGACCGACAAAGCGCCGGAATTTTGGAGGACCGAATTTCGGTACGAACCACTCCGATCCCCGGTGCATTAAACGGTTTTCAGTCGAATCATTCATTGCCTCTGATGATCCTCCATATATTGATGGTCATGGATTCTGAGTGAAGTTAAAAAGGAGATCGGGCCTCCGGACGCCTGTTATTTCATATGATTTCATATCACAAATACGATCTGCCATTCAAACAGCACATTTATACAGGATTCATTCTATGGACAGATGGGCTTCGAATGATATACTAGGACCTGTGTTAAATATGGAGGGTTTGCAATAATGGATTTAATCCGCAAACAGAAAGGAGCAAACCATGGCAATGCCAAGAGATGAAATCCAAAGCGAAGTGATCAAAGCCTGGCAGCACTATATCGATGCGCTTGAAAATTCACTGGACATTCTGGAAAAAGACATCGAAGAGGCCAAGAATATGGCGGGCAGCTGCACAAGCGAGTGGTGCGAAACCACCGAACATGTTATCGATGAGCTGAACAATTCACTTTTTTCCATCAGTGAGCCGCGCTGGGCCGACCCTGAAGATAGCCGAAGAATAAAAAAATTGAAACGACGAATTTATGATCTGTATGTCAACTATAAGGGCGTTTATGAAAAAGTCTCCTGACGGTTGTAGATCAAATCGTTGCTTGCCGTAAATCCGACAAAAGGCCCGGAGGGTATGATGACACTTTAAAGGGCTATATCGTTGTGGATGAACAGCAGCGCACCCGCGATAAGCATATTTATGCCATCGGTGATGTGGCCGGGGGCGTCATGCTGGCGCACAAGGCCATGTATGAGGGCCGGGTGGCGGCCGAGGTGTTGAAAGAAAAGCCGGCCGCTTCAGATGCACGGGCCATTCCGGCTGTGGTTTACACCAACCTGCAGCTGGCATGGTGCGGACTGACCGAAACCGAAGCTGAAAAGCAAAACCCGCCGATCAGGGTTACCCGTTTCCCCTGGTCGGCCTCCGGTCGGGCCGCCACCATGGGGGTTGCCAGGGGTCTGACAAAAATGATCATCGATCCGGAAAACGAGCAGATTCTCGGTCTGGGTATTGTCGGTGCGGAGGCCGGAGAGCTGATTTCCGAAGGCGTACTGGCCGTTGAAATGGGCGCCCTAGCCCAGGATGTGGCATTAAGCATTCATCCCCATCCGACGCTTTCGGAAAGTGAAGAAGAAGCCGCCGAAGCTTTTTTAGGCAGTGCGACCCATATTCTAGCGAAATAAAAAATCGGAGTTATCCGTAAAGTGCCAGTTGAATAGTTTCGCTTTTTATCACACCGCGAAGATCACAAAGGTAAAGCAGATAAATTAATTCAGTTATCCTTTTGGGGAAGCTTCGTACGCTTCGTGTAATTGGGCTTTATACATTAATTTAAGCCCGGCGCTAGTGGGGGATAAAATGCTCCCAGTCGATGGGGCGGGTCTTGTCATACTGAAAACCAGATTGTTCAGACGCGGCGGCTTCCGGATGCGCTTCTTCGAAACAGCGAACCTCTTTGTTTAACAGATTCCACATCGTCATTTTAATGGAATTTCCCTGCTTTTCTTCTTCATCCCGGGTATTGTGCTGCAGAATGAGGCTGATGTCATTGTTGTTTTCATCCCGAAAAGCCCATTTCCATGCAACGACGATATGAAAGGGGTCTCCGCGGTACTCTTCCGGCTCGCCGAAGCGTGCTTTAAATCGCTTCAGCAGCTGGTCATAAAACGTCCTGGATGAATCCGCATATTTGAACTTCAGCCTGACAATCTTTGGCGGCACCAAGCAGGTCGCATAGGTTACAAGGCCGGTCTTGTAACCCCGCATATCTTTGGTCTCAACTTCCTTGAGGCTTTCCAGGTATCTCACGGGCAGCACCGAGTTCGGCTTGATGCGATCCTTATAATTCATTATCTTGGCGCCCAGCGTAAAACCGGCCAACTCGTGGGGCACCTGTGCCGCGAGGCAGATTGACGGCCAAACGAATATGCCCAGCGCTAAAATACGTAAAGCATTTTTAAACATGCGATCTCCTGGCCTTTCTGTTTATTAACTTATATCGGGTAATTTTGGGAAGAAATGGGGTTTTACATGTATTTTTGGGTGCCCTGTAACCCATCATATCGATTTTCAATTTCGCACCGCATGCGATAGAAGGGGCTTCGAAACCTCTTCTAGAATTTATTCCTGGCGCTTGCTGCCCACCAGTCTTTTTTTTATCCACCAGCTGCCGAGAACCATTGCCGCCGCCAGCGCTGCGGCAATGATTCCATTGACCCAGCCCGGGTTTTTGATGGTTTGGAGAAGACGATCGGCAAATATCGTAATCACCAGAATTCCGGGTAACATGCCTATGGCCGTACCAATCAGGTAGTCTTTTAGCCTGATATGAGAAGCGCCGGCTATCATGTTAACTATCGTAAAGGGCGCCACCGGTATGTTTCGAATAATAACAACAGTCAAAATTCCCTGTTTGGCCATCTGGCGGCTCAAGTGATTCAGCCGTTGGCCGGCCAATTTGCGAACGATCTGCTTTCCCATCCCGGAACCAATCAAATAGGTCACCAACGCACTTAAAAGGCAGCCGCTCAGTGCGTAAAAGGCCCCCCATGCCGGTGAATAGACCATCGCCGTGACGCCGACCAGCAGGGTGACGGGTATCATGATCAGGCCGCCTAAAACATAAGCCCCGATAACGCCCAGAAAGGATAATGGGTTGCCACGAATTTCACGGGCCCAGAACGCCAGACTTTCCCTGTCAATCCATTCCGAAAGCGGCGTCCAGCGCCAGGCCGCGGCCAGAGCAAGCAAGATTAGCAATACAACGGTGATTTTGATTACCTGCTGAATTTTAGCGCTGCCGTTTTCGTGCTGCACAAATTTATCCATCATGCGGTCAATTTCAACCGGGGTTTCCGGATCCAACAACTGTTCATCGCGCACCATGGAGACGCCATCAATGGGCAACTCCTGCTTATGTTCCAGTTCTGCCAGACGGCGGTCAGAAGAAGCCGACAGGGATTCGATGGTTTTGATTATGGACGTTTGGTCGGCAAAGGCGGCGGATACGTTATCAACGGAAACCCCGAGATGTTCGGACAGGAGGCGGCTGCGCAAAGCGGCGATGGCCCCGGCTATTGGGGTGTCGTCCTCAGCCTCGACGGCCAGGCAACATTCCGAATCAAGGCCCATCGAACGGTTGCTTAAATTAGCGGAGCCGATGATCACCAGCCGATCATCGACGATCATCAGTTTTGCGTGCACATATACCGCAGTTTTCCCGTCGGCCAGAACCGGATAGAATACGCGCAGCCGATCATGACGATCGGCCTTGAACAGGTTTTCTAAAATTCGAGCCCGCAGCGCATCCATGGTACTTTGCTCCAGCCAGCCGCTGGACTTTAGCGGAAGAGCCAAAACGATTTCGGGCCCCTGTTTTTGGTAAAGACAATCTTTAAGCGCTTCGGCAATCCTATGGGATGTCAGATATTGATTTTCAATGTAAACCATTTTTTTGGCTGCGGCAATGCCTTCCAAATAAAGCCTTTCCACTTCGCGCACCTCGCCACGGCCCTTATAGGCAGGCAGTGTTCGCGAAATTGCCACCCGGATATCTTCCAGATCGGGTGCGAGATTTTGCGGCCAGGGATCAACGGATTCACTCCGGTTTAAATTGAGCCGGCTGCCGGTCGCCCATTCCCAGCGTTCTGTGAACAGTTCAGCAAGCGTTGCGGCGGCTTCACCGTCAACGATCATATGAATGTCGTGAAACGGGGGGTAGGGTTTGCCGTCCGGATTTTTTCGACGCGCATCATCAATGCGGTGCCGTGGTGTATCCCAGCGGCTATTCGACAAATCAATACCGCCGCAGAATGCCACGCGGTTGTCAATCACCACAAATTTCTGGTGTTGTGAAGCACCGATGGGATGCTCATCATCCAGATGGAAATGGATACGCCGGTGGGTTTTCCAACCCAGGTTAAAGATCGGCAGCCATTCGCGTTCCCTGATATACAGCATCGGGTAATCCCAGGCCAGGACATAAACATGCATTTCCGGTGTGCGCTTTGCCTTGGCATTAAAAAAATCACCCAGACCCCTGGCGTGAGTCTCAGATTCATTGCGCCGCAAAAGAGAAATCCGGCTGTCGATATCCCAGGCGGCAATCAACAGGGTCTTTTGGGCCTGCTCGATGGCATCCGCCAGGGCTTCAAAATAGGCAGCGCCGTCGATCAAAAAAGCAGCCCTTTGCACACGGCATATACGCCAGCAATTATGTCCTTCTTTCAGGATCGCCACGATGGTCTCCTAATGATGTGTCCCCCTAATAATTTGCCGGCACTTTGAAATTCATATCGCCTTTCAGAGAATGATATGGCGAGACAGCGCGCACTCATTTCGTCAATTATTCCCGGGACAGCACACTATCCGGCGGTGAGTTGAAACAAGACGCCCTGGTTGCCCATCAATTCGTCATAGGTTCCCATTTCGATGATCCTGCCGGCTTTCATCACCGCAACCCGATCATAATTTTTAATAATATCCAGTCGATGAACTACGGCAATCAGCGTGCTCTTGCCCTTCCACTGGGTTTCGAGCAGATCCTGGATTCGTGCCTGGGATTCGTTGTCCAGTCCCGATGTGGCCTCATCGATGATTAGCACAGGCGGCTTTTTAAGCAATACCCTGGCAATGGCCAGTTTCTGGCCCTGTCCACCGGAGAGATTTTTGCCTTGCGTTCCCACCGGGTGCTGCATCCCCATTGCGATGATGTCTTCCAGGAAATCTTCCCGGATCAGAAGCCTGTGAATACAGGTGTTGATTTTTTTTTGGGCGGAGGCGGATTCATCTTTAGGCTTTCCAAAAAAAATGTTGGTCAGTATGGATTGCGTGTACATGTACTTGGACATTTGACAGAACGAAATTGCATCCGGGGCAGCGGCGGAAATTTTTTCCCTGAACAATGCGCGCCCTTCCAGGATCCGATTCTCAATTTTTTTCGGAAAATCCAAAAACCGGTGTTTGCCGGGAATAAAATCCAGCGTCACCTGTAAGATTTTGTCCTGTTCTTTACCCGGGACCTTTTGAATGCCTTTCTTTTTAACCCGGTATAACAGCTGTTTGTATTCGCCGATTTCCTCAGGGTAAATGCGCCCGAAGCCCTCTATTTTTCTATCGGAAGATTGATGCTCTGAAAGATCGATCAGCGCTTCGATGAACGCCGCCCCCAGATCTAAAAGCGGCTGGCTGAGCTCCGCTTTCTCCAAAAATTCAATAAAAATTTCATTTCGCAGCAGGTTAGCAGTCTGAAAATCGGGGTGCTGGGGATCGCCAAATATGATATTTTCAGCCACGCTGGAATGATAAAGATAGTGGTTCGGATCATAAAATTCAATCAATTTTGCCAGCGCTTCGCGATAATCTTC
>Ga0316579_10000929_pt1 | contig 10177 bp, 8 predicted proteins | sample J5NA_2_FD_203074 | JGI IMG/M metagenome (GOLD analysis project Ga0316579, IMG submission 203074) | Rhizosphere microbial communities from salt marsh grasses in Alabama, United States - J5-7_160517rDrA | ecosystem: Host-associated > Plants > Roots > Rhizosphere | place: USA: Alabama | collected...
AAAACAGCGTGTTATGCAGATCATGGGTGAGCTGAGTTTCGTTGGTAATCAGGTGTGCCGAAGTGCTTTGAGTGGGCGCGGGCCAGCGAGCACGCGAGGTCGATGATCTCGTTGCGGGGACGTGCGCGATATTGGCGGGTAGGAGTTGGGGGTTGCCCTTAGTCGGCGAGCTCAGCGCGGATGCGCGGGGCACCATAGGTGCCACGGCTGCGGGTATGGATCGTCCCAATGCGGTCTTTGAGCCCCGCATCCGAGCATGCCCGCGCCGACGGGGTCCGCCGGCGCCAGGCGTAGTGCCCGCTCGTGGAGACACCGAGGACGCGGGCCAAGGCGGCAACGGCAAACTGGGCCTGGTTCGCACTCATGAACCGGAAGACTTCCCGGGCACGGTCTCCCGCGTGAACCAGGCCGCGGCCTTTGCCAAGATGGCCCGTTCCTCGTGTGACCTTGGGCTGGCGCTGACCTTGGTCGACTTGAAGAGACCCGCGAGAAGTTGGGGCGAGGGGAGATCGCCTCGTCAGGGCCGAATTCCAGGGCGCCGCACCGCCGCGTCGTTTAGGACGAGGGTGTGAACTCAGGTATGATGGCCTGGTGATAAGCGCTCGCGGATTCGAACACTGGCGCCAGGTTTCCGTCGGCCAATCGGGACGATCCTGGCTACCCGGGCCCCGAGGAGCGAAGCGTGCTTGAGCTACTCTTCCTGTTGCTGCCCCTGGCCGCGGCCTCGGGGTGGTGGCTGGCCCGACGCGACCAGGCGCCGCGCGCCACCGAGGCCCCCGGGGCCGCCCCCGCCCTGTTTCGGGGTCTCAACTACCTGCTGAACGAGCAGCCCCACAAGGCCATCGATGTCCTCGCCAAGCTGGCCGAGGTGGACGGGGAGGCCGCCGAGATCCATCTGGCCCTGGGGGGGCTGTTTCGCCGCCGGGGCGAGGTGGATCGGGCGATCCGAATCCACCAGAACCTGATCGCCCGGGACAATCTCAGTCGGGAGCAGCGGGGACTGGCCCTGTTCGAGCTTGCCCAGGACTACATGGCCGCGGGTCTGCTGGACCGGGCGGAGCTGCTGTTCCAGGAGGTCATCGAGCACGACGTCAACCGGGAGCAGGCGCTGCGGGGCCTGAGCGACATCTACCAGCAGGAGCGGGATTGGGTGAAGTGCCTGGAGGTGGCGGAGCGCCTCAAGCCCCTGACGGAACGACCCATGGGGGTGGAGATCGCCCACTACCACTGCGAGCTGGCCGAGGAGGCGCGTCGGGCGGGCGACATCCCCAAGGCCCACAAGCACCTGTCCCGGGCCCAGCAGGCCGATCCGGGCGGGGTGCGCTCCACCATGCTCGAGGGTCGGATGGCACTGGAGGCCGGATCCCCCCAGCGGGCCCTGGACCTGTTCCTGCGGGTCGCCGACCAGGGGCCGCCCTTCCTGCCGGAGATCCTGCCCGAGCTGGTCCAGGCCCTGGGTGCCTTGGGTCAGGAGGAGACGCCGGTGCTCGAGTCCCTGGCGGCCAGGTATCCCTCCCCGCCCCTCATGCTCTGTCTGTCGAAGGCCATCGAGCGCGAGCGCGGTGCGGCGGCGGCGATGGAGGCCCTGACCAGCTACCTGGCGGGTCACGTGGACCTTGCCGCCCTGGAACGCCTGCTGTCGCTCCAGTCCGAGGCGCCGTCCACCGCCGACGAGGGGCGCCTTGAGCGGGATCAGGTCGTGCACCAGGTGGTGCGCCATCTCCTTGCGCACCAGTCTCCCTATCAGTGCAATCATTGCGGCTTTCAGGCGCGGTCCTTGCACTGGCGTTGTCCCAGCTGTAAGCGATGGGGGACGGTGCAACCGGTTCAACCGGAGCGCATCCCCGGCAACGAGGTGCTGCAAGGCCCCCGCATCGCCTGAGGACCCCGGGGCCTTGACCGAGTCATGGCAGTAGCATCATCGAACCCCCTCATCATCGCCCTGGACTTCCCTGGAGAGGTCGAGGCCCTGGACCTCGTCGCCCGTCTGGACCCGGCCCGATGCCGCCTCAAGGTGGGGAAGGAGCTGTTCACCGGATGCGGCCCAGACCTGATCCGCAGGCTCCAGGGGCGCGGCTTCGAGGTCTTCCTGGACCTCAAGTTCCATGACATCCCCAACACCGTCGCCGCCGCGTGCGCCGCGGCGGCGGACCTCGGGGTCTGGATGATCAACCTGCACTGCTCCGGGGGGGCGCGCATGATGGCCGCCGCGCGGGAACGGCTCGATCGCTGTGCCCGCCGCCCCCTGCTGATCGGCGTCACGGTGCTCACGAGCCTGGACGCGGAGGATCTGGCGGCGGTCGGCTGCCCCGGTGATCCTGCCCAGCGGGTCCTGCGGCTCGCAGAGCTGGGCCAGCGTGCCGGTCTGGACGGCGTGGTCTGCTCCCCCAGGGAGGCCGCGGCGGTCCGCGCCGAACGGGGCCCCGGCTTCGTCCTGGTCACCCCTGGTGTGCGTCCTTCCGTGACGGCCGGGGATGATCAGAAGCGGGTGATGACGCCTGCTGACGCCCTGGCCCAGGGTGCGACCTATCTCGTCATCGGCCGCCCGATCACCGCCGCCCCGGACCCCATGGCGGCGCTCGAGTCGATCGAGCGCTCACTCGGCCGCTAGCCCGGCCGGTTCGTCTGCGACAGACACCCACTCATTCACGGAGAATCAAACGATGGCAATCATCCGCAAGGCGGTGTTCCCGGTCGCCGGGCTCGGCACTCGTTTCCTGCCCGCTACCAAGGCGAGTCCCAAGGAGATGCTGCCCATCGTCGACAAGCCCTTGATCCAGTACGCCGCGGAAGAGGCGGAGGCCGCCGGGGCGGACCAGCTCGTGTTCATTACGGGACGCAACAAGCGCTCCATCGAGGACCACTTCGACAAGGCCTACGAGCTGGAGTCGGAGCTTAAGAGCGCCGGCAAGGCCAAGTTGCTCGACATCGTCCGCAACGTCCTGCCCGCGAGCGTGACCTGTGTCTACGTGCGTCAGGCCGAGCCCCGGGGTCTGGGCCACGCGGTCCTGTGCTCGAAGTCGGTGGTCGGGGACGAGCCCTTCTTCGTGCTCCTTGCCGACGACCTGATCCGCAGCCCGGCCAAAGGGGTGGTGGCCCAAATGGCCGAGGTCTACGAGCGCTTCGGCACCAGCGTCCTGGCCGTCCAGGAGGTCCCACGGGAGGAGACCAAGCAGTACGGAATCGTTCAGGTCGAGCCCGGCCCCGAGGGGGAGCTGCGGGTCACGTCCATGGTGGAGAAGCCGGATCCGTCGAAGGCCCCGTCGAATCTCGCCGTGGTGGGACGCTATCTGCTCACCCCCCGGATCTTCGAGAAGCTGGAGCAGACGGACCCGGGTGCCGGCGGGGAGATCCAGCTCACCGACGCCATCGCCGCCCTGCTCAAGGACGAGCCGGTCATCGCCTATCCCTTCGAGGGAAAGCGCTACGACTGCGGCAGCAAGCTCGGCTACCTGGAGGCGACGGTGGAGTTCGCCCTGGTCCACCCGGAGCTGGGAGAGGGATTCTCCGTCTATCTGAACGGTCTGCGACGCTGACGGCCGGCGGCAGGGGGTTGCTTCCCGCGGCCCCCTGGCGAGACCCTGACTCGACGACTCAGGCCGCCAGGCCCTTCCCTTGCAGCTCCTTGATGCGGTCGCGCACCGCGGCCGCCTTCTCGAACTCCAGGTCCTTGGCGTACTGGTACATCTCCTTTTCCAGGGCCTTGATCTTCCTGGCCATCTGGGCCGGGCTCAGGCGCCCATACTCGGCCACCTCCTCGGCCACCCGGGCATAGACGCGGGCGCTCTTCGGCCCGCCCGGGAGTGCCCCTTCCAGGATGTCCGCCACCGCCTTGCGGATGGTCTGGGGGGTGATGCCGTGGTCGGTGTTGAAGGCCTGCTGCCTGGCGCGACGCCGCTCGGTCTCGTCGATGGCCCGGCGCATGGAGCCCGTGACCTCGTCCGCGTACAGGATGGCCTTGCCGTTGGCGTTGCGGGCGGCGCGGCCGATGGTCTGGATCAGGGAGCCCTCGGAGCGCAGGAACCCTTCCTTGTCGGCGTCCAGGATGGCCACCAGGGAGACCTCGGGCATGTCCAGCCCCTCGCGCAGCAGGTTGATCCCCACCAGGACGTCGAAGGCCCCGAGCCGCAGGTCGCGGATGATCTCCACCCGCTCCACGGTGTCGATATCGGAGTGCAGGTAGCGGACCCTGATCCCGTGCTCGTTGAGATACTCGGTCAGGTCCTCGGCCATGCGCTTGGTCAGCGTCGTCACCAGGACCCGCTCCTCCGCGGCGACCCGCAGGTGGATCTCGGAGAGCAGGTCATCCACCTGACTGAGGGCCGGGCGCACCTCCACCTCCGGATCCACCAGACCGGTGGGGCGCACCACCTGCTCCACCACGGCCCCCGAGTGGGCGATCTCGTGCTGGCGCGGGGTGGCGGAGACATAGATGGTCTGGGGCTGGCGGGCCTGGAACTCCTCGAAGCGCAGGGGGCGGTTGTCCAGGGCCGAGGGGAGCCGGAAGCCGTACTCCACCAGGTTCTCCTTGCGCGAGCGATCGCCGCGGTACATGCCCCCGAGCTGGGGCACCGTCACATGGCTCTCGTCGATCACCAGCAGGGCGTCCGGGGGCAGGTAATCGTAGAGGGTGGGGGGCGGCTCGCCGGGTCCGCGCCCCGAGAGGTAGCGGCTGTAGTTCTCGATCCCGGAGCAGTAGCCCACCTCCAGCATCATCTCCAGGTCGAACAGCGTGCGCTGCTCCAGCCGCTGGGCCTCCACCAGCTTGTCGTTCTCCCGCAGCCAGGTGAGCCGCTCCTTGAGCTCCACCTTGATCTGCTCCACGGCGTTGAGGATGGTCTCCCGGGGCGTGGCGTAATGGGTCTTGGGGAAGACGGTGTAACGGGGCACCTTGCGCAGCCGCTCGCCGGTCAGGGGGTCGAAGACCGACAGGGCCTCGATCTCGTCGTCGAAGAGCTCCACCCGCAGGGCCTCGTCGTCGGACTCCGCGGGATAGATGTCGATCACGTCGCCGCGCACCCGGAAGGTGCCCCGGGAGAGCTCGATCTCGTTGCGGCGGTACTGGAGATCCGCCAGGCGGCGGAGGATGGCCCGCTGATCGATCAGGTCGCCCCGATTGAGATGCAGGACCATCTTGAGGTAGGCGTCCGGGTCGCCCAGGCCATAGATGCTGGAGACCGTCGCCACGATGATGACGTCCGGGCGCTCCAACAGGGCCTTGGTGGCCGAGAGGCGCATCTGCTCGATGTGCTCGTTGATGGAGGCGTCCTTCTCGATATAGGTGTCCGTGGCGGGGACATAGGCCTCCGGCTGGTAATAGTCGTAATAGGAGACGAAATACTCCACCGCGTTGTGGGGAAAGAACTCCCGCATCTCCCCATAGAGCTGGGCGGCCAGGGTCTTGTTGGGGGCCAGGATCAGGGCCGGCCGCTGGACCCCCGCGATCACGTTGGCGATGGTGAAGGTCTTGCCGGAGCCGGTGACCCCCAGGAGGGTCATGGCCGCCTCCCCGTCCGCGAGTCCCTCGACCAGGCGGGCAATGGCCGCTGGCTGGTCGCCGGCGGGGGCGAAGGGTGCGGCCAGGGTGAAGCCTCGGGACATCGGTGGACCTCCGGGTCGGGGCGGCGGGGCGGAACGGTCATGGAGATCGCGGCGAGGCCGCCCCGGAGACCGGGTGCCGCCGTCCGGGCGATCCGTTAGTATTGGGAGCCTTCTCGTTCGAATCCAGCCGACCCAGCCCCATCGAGACCGATCCAGATGAACATCAAGCTCTCCGCCCGCGTCCAGGCCGTCAAGCCCTCCGCCACCCTCGCCGTCGATGCCCGGGCCAAGGCCCTCAAGGCGGCGGGCAAGGACGTCATCGGGCTCGGCGCCGGGGAGCCGGATTTCGACACCCCCGACCATATCAAGGCCGCGGCCATCGAGGCCATCCACCAGGGGTTCACCAAGTACACCGCGGTGGGCGGCACTCCCAGCCTCAAGGCCGCGGTGGTCGCCAAGTTCAAGCGGGAGAACGGATTCGACTTCGCCCCGGAGCAGATCCTGGTCTCCTGTGGCGGCAAGCAGAGCTTCTTCAACCTGGCCCAGGCGGTGATCGATCCCGGCGACGAGGTGGTGATCCCCGCCCCCTACTGGGTCTCCTACCCGGACATGGTGCTTCTGGCGGGAGGGGCCCCGGTGCTGGTCCACGCGGGGTCGGATCAGCGTTTCAAGATCAGCCCGGCCCAGCTCAAGGCGGCGCTCAACGACAAGACCAAGCTCGTGGTCATCAACAGCCCCTCCAATCCCACCGGGATGGCCTATTCGGCGGAGGAGCTGAAGGCCCTCGGGGCGGTGCTGAGGGACTTCCCGAGGGCGCTGATCGCCACGGATGACATGTACGAGCACATCCGCTGGGACTCCGGTCCCTTCGTCAACATCCTCAACGCATGCCCCGACCTCGCCCCCCGAACCCTGGTGCTGAATGGCGTCTCCAAGGCCTATTCCATGACCGGCTGGCGGATCGGCTATGCGGGGGGGCCCGCGGATGTCATCAAGGCCATGACGAAGGTCCAGTCCCAGAGCACCTCCAACCCCACCTCCATTTCTCAGGTGGCGGCCCAGGCGGCCCTCGAGGGGCCTCAGGAGTGCATCGGCGTGATGCTCAAGGCGTTCAAGCAGCGCCACGACTTCGTGGTGGAGCGGCTGAACCGCATCCCCGGCATCGAGTGCCTGCCGACGGACGGGACCTTCTATGTCTTTCCCCGGTTCCAGGGGGCCATCGATCACCTGACCGGGGTCAGCAACGATCTGGAGCTGGCGGAGTTCCTGCTGGAGCAGGCCGGTGTGGCCCTGGTTCCGGGGTCCGCCTTTGGTCTGTCCGGGCATATGCGCATCTCAATCGCCACCAGCCCGGCCAACCTGGAGCAGGCCCTGGACCGGATCGCCGCGGCGGTCGGGTGAGCTGGGGCCCGAGTCCCGCTTGGATTCGCGACCGGGCCGGGTCGGCGCGGCCCTCGATGCCGGCTGGTTTTTCGCGCTCGGGGCCCTGGAAACCCGGGTGGTCTGGGATGTGCGCGGGAAGCGCAGCGAGGCAGCGTTCCCGAGACTCCACGGAGGGGTGAAGGCATGACGCTCCCTCGGCGCAGCCGCCTGCGAGGGGTCACCCTGATCGAGCTCCTGGTGACCCTGGCGGTGGTCGCGATCCTGCTCACCCTGGGTGTTGGCGCCTTTCGGACGCTGATCGCCAACGCCAAGATGACCAATGCGGCCAACAGCCTCATTGGCCACCTGCAATTCGCACGCTCCGAGGCGGTCAAGCGGAACCGGCGGGTCGAGGTCTGTCCCAGCGAGGACGGCCGGACCTGCTCGGACACCCCACCCGTGTTCTGGCAAGGCGGCTACATCGTCGCGGTCGTCAACGAGGAGGGGGGGCTGGTGTCACCCGTGCTACGCCGCGTGGACGGGGAAGCGATGCGGGGCGTCACCGTCGGCTCCGGCTCCATCGAGGGCTTCATCTATCTCCCCGATGGCACCGCCCGGCCGGATGGGATGGTGTCGGGCACCCAATGGGCCATCAAGATCTGCGATCCCGGAGATGACGAGCGAATCCGTCAAGTGGCCGTGAACGCCATGGGCCGGACCTATGTGCAGTGCAATGATCCGAGCCTGTACACCTGTCCGGCGAGTTGTCCCTGACGCGAGGCCGCGTCTGCTCGGCGGCTCACCGACAGGTCGTCACGTGACGGGAAACAGATCAGCGCTCCCTGGGCCCAGGCCGGCTCACTGGCCGGTCTCCCGTGCTCAGCCGGCGCTGTAGTCCACCTTGGAGCCGGTCAGGTCCCAGGCGAAGGTGCAATCCAGGTGGGACAGGACGGAGATCAGCCCGCTCTCACCGTCCTCGACCATGACGGCGATCGGTGCGCGGCGGCCGAACTGCTTGTTGCCCCGCTTGATCCACAGATTGCGCATCTCGGGGTTGCGCGGAAAGTAGGTGTGCAGGGCCTCCTCGATACGCATGAGGTAGGCCACCCGGCGGTTCACCTGGGGCTCGTCCGGGAAGGCCTCTTCCTCGCGAAATCGGCCCACGTTTCGAAGCTTGACGGACTCGGGGAGCTCTAGGATCGCGCCGATCTCTCTCGCCGCGAGGCCCCAGCCATCGAGCAGGTCCATGGTGCGCCGGGTCAGTGCCAGGCGCTCGTCCAGGGTCAGTTTGGTCATGTCGGATGTGGCTCTTTGGATCAAGGCGCCTGTCGCGCCGTTGTTGCAGTCGGGATGAGCCGAAGCCAGAAAGCGGCCGGCTCGCGTGCTTAGTACGTGGCGCCCCGGCGGCCCGGATGCAAGCCGTTGGTCGTATCGCGGGAGCTAGCGGGTCCAGAAGCCGGGGGAGAGGATCACGAGGATGGTCAGGATCTCGAGACGGCCCAGCAACATCCCGACCACGGCGACGAGCTTGCCCAGGTCGCTTACCCCGGTGAAGGTGGTTGCGACCTCACCGAGCCCGGGACCGAGGTTGTTGAGGCTGGTGGCCACCGCGCTGAAGGCGTCCAGGGGTGCCAGCCCGGCGTGGACCATCATCAGGGTAAGGCTACCCAGGGCCACCGTGTAGAGGGCGAAAAAGCCCCACACGGATCGCGCCAGCTCGGGCTGCACGATCCGCCGGCCCAGTCGAATCGGAATCTGGGCGTGCGGGTGGATGAGCCGGCTGACCTCATGGGTGCCCTGCTTGACCATCAGGAGCACCCGCAGGACCTTGATGCCCCCGGCGGTGGAGCCCCCGCAGCCCCCCACGAAGCTGATGTAGATCATGAGCAGCGGCAGGAAGTCGGGCCAGTGGGCGAAGTCGACGATGCCGAACCCGGTGCTGGTGACCACGGAGACGACGGTGAAGCTGGCGTTGCGCAGGCTCTCGAGGAGGCTTTGGTAAGGTCCCTCCAGCGTGAGGAGCAGACCGACCAGCAGCACCACCCCGAGCACGAAGAGCAGGAAGGCGCGTGCCTCCACGTCCCGCAGATAGACCAGTGGGTTGAGGCGCAGCCAAGCCGCGTAGTGGACCCCGAAATTGACGGCCGCGAGCAGCATGAAGACGATCGCCACGGCCTCGATGCCCGGACTCTCGTAGTAGCCGATGCTCGCATCATGGGTGGAGAAGCCCCCGGTGGAGAGGGTGGAGAGGCTGTGGGCGATGGCATCGAAGGGACTCATGCCCGCAAGCCAGAAGCCCAGCGCGCAGGCGACCGTGAGTCCGAGATAGATGAGCCACAAGGCCTGGGCGGTGTGGGTCAAGCGGGGGGTGAGCTTTTCCTCCTTGAGGGGTCCGGGGGCCTCGGCGCGATAGAGCTGCATGCCGCCGATCCCGAGCATGGGCATTACCGCCAGACCCAGCACCACCAGACCCATGCCCCCGTACCACTGGAGCTGCTGCCGGTAGAACAAGACCGACCGGGGAAGGGTGTCGAGGCCCGTGATGACCGTCGCGCCCGTCGTGGTTAGTCCCGAGGTGGATTCGAAGAGGGCGTCCACCGCCGAGAGTGGCAAGGCGTTCATCAGGGGCCAAGCCCCCAGCGCGCTCAGCAGCACCCAGAAGAGGGTCACGACGAGATAGCCGTCGCGCACCCCGAGCTCTCGGGTCGGGTGGCGGCGCCCCGCTATCCACAACAGGCTTCCTACCCCGAGGGAGACGGCCATCGGCCCCAGAAAGTGCCCGGTCGCGGGTTCTCGGTAGATGACGCCGACCAGGATGGGGCCGATCAGGGTGGCCCCGAAGATCATGGCGTAGATTCCGATGACTCGGATGGCCAGCACCAGGTTCACGGCGCCTCCAGGTCCCGCCTGAGCGGTGCAGGGTCAGTGGTCAAGGCCAAGAACCTCCAGGTACCGCTGGGCGCTCTGGCCCTGCTCGTACTCGCGGACCGCGCACCTCAGGGTCTCGGGCGGGAGGGGGGCGTCGAGGGTCGCGGCCATGGCGGTGCCGAGGGCCTCTGCATCGCCGACCGGGACCAGGGGACCGAATTGTCCGCTGTGCAGGATCTCCGCGGGGCCGCTCGGACAGTTGGTGGAGACCACGGGCACGCCCAGGGCCAGGGCCTCGGTGAGGACGTTGGGAGAGCCCTCCCAGGCGGAGGAGAGCACGAACAGGGAGGCGCCGGCCAGGAAGGGATAGGGGTTGGGCCGGTGGCCGGGCAGGGCCACGTCCCCC
>Ga0316579_10000931_pt1 | contig 10172 bp, 11 predicted proteins | sample J5NA_2_FD_203074 | JGI IMG/M metagenome (GOLD analysis project Ga0316579, IMG submission 203074) | Rhizosphere microbial communities from salt marsh grasses in Alabama, United States - J5-7_160517rDrA | ecosystem: Host-associated > Plants > Roots > Rhizosphere | place: USA: Alabama | collected...
TGCGGGGGGCGGGTTGTCCTCCAGGTCCGCCTCCGGCGGGGCCTCGTCGGGACCGCCCGCCGCAGACGTGGATGTCCCCTTTTTCTTGACCGTGTATTTCACCGTGGGCAGCACGCCTGCCTCGGCCAGTTGCCGGTTTATCTCCGACAGGGCATCGTCCATCCTGCTCATGACATAGCGGTCGAAGAGAGTGAACAGCACCAGGCGCACCTTGCTCGAGATATCCATTTTTGCGAGGGCCTGCTCGAACACATTGGCGACCAGACGCGGATTGAGCGGCAGGTTGTCGACCTGGAATATGCGTCCCCCGTGGATCGCGGACATGCGTTGTTTGAGCGCGTGATAGTTTTGCTGGTTGCGCAGAATGCAGTTGTTCGCGATGGTCTCCAGGGCCACCGAACGCTCGTAGGCATCCCGCTCCAGCAGGCTCAGCGTCTCCCCGCCGAGTGCGGGCTGCTGATCCATGACCCTGAGCTCCGCCCGCTCCAGCTCGTCGCGGAAGTCGTTCAACAGGCCGCGCTCGTGCGAGGCGATCAGGTGTTGGGCGTCGAAAAAGGTTGTCTGCAGGTCGAAGCTTTCCGTCTTGGATGCAAAATCGACCAGGGTTTGGCCCGCATTGTCGAGCAGCAGTTTGAGGCCGTCGCACAACTGTCGCATGGTATCCACGCTCCAGTCGGACAGGATTTTTGTTGCCGCTTGGTTCATCAAGTCTCCGTGCCGTGGCGCTCCACTTCGGGTTCAGAATATAGTCGTGTGCGAATCTATTTGCTATCGGCAGGTTCCCGGGATGATAAAGAGTCGGAATATCGGATGATCGGGCTGATCCAACGGGTGCGTTACGCGCGCGTCGCGGTCGATTCGGAAACGGTGGGCGAGATAGAGCGGGGCCTGCTGGTGCTGGTCGGTGTGCAGAAGCACGATGTCGAGTCGAATGCCGACCGCCTGCTGCAGCGCATCCTCGGCTATCGGGTGTTCGCGGATGCGGACGAGCGCATGAACCTGAGTGTGCGCGACGTGGGCGGCGGTCTGTTGCTGGTATCCCAGTTCACCCTGGCGGCGGACACCCGCAAGGGTGCCAGGCCGAGTTTCTCCAGTGCGGCGCCGCCGGACCTGGGCAGGCACCTGTTCGACCATCTTGTGGCGCGCGCCGCCGAACTGCATAGCCCGGTCGCCAGCGGGCGTTTCGGGGCGGATATGCAGGTGGAACTGCTCAATGACGGGCCGGTCACCTTCTGGCTGGAATCCTGAACCGGTCGAGCCCGGTCATTGCGCTGACAGCATCGGTGGATTTGGCATAAAATGCCGGTTTGCAACGATGTCCGCGGAGGACGCCCCGCATGTCACGCCAAGCCCGTGTGGAACGCAACACCCTGGAGACCCGGATAACGGTCTCGCTCGATCTCGACGGCAGCGGCCGCGCGAGTTTCGAAACGGGTGTGCCGTTTCTCGATCACATGCTGGACCAGGTCGCCCGCCACGGGCTGATCGATATCGAGATCATGGCCGACGGCGATCTGCACATCGACGCGCACCACACGGTGGAGGACATCGGCATCACCCTCGGCCAGGCCTTTGCCCAGGCACTGGGGGACAAGAAGGGTGTGCGTCGCTACGGCCACGCCTACGTGCCGCTGGACGAGGCGCTGTCGCGCGTGGTGCTGGATCTCTCCGGACGGCCCGGCCTGGAGTTCGATGTCGATTTCGTGCGCGGCAGCATCGGCAGTTTCGACGTCGACCTGTTTCACGAGTTCTTCCAGGGCTTCGTCAATCATGCGCTGGTGACCCTGCACATAGACAATCTGCGCGGCAGCAATGCCCACCATCAGGCGGAGACGGTGTTCAAGGCCTTCGGGCGCGCCCTGCGCATGGCGCTGGAACCCGATCCGCGCATGCAGGACGTGGTCCCCTCGACCAAGGGCGCATTGTAGGTAAAGCGGGATGACTCAAAAAATTGCCGTCATCGATTACGGCATGGGCAACCTGCGCTCGGTGTCCAAGGCCATCGAGCACGTCGCCGCCGGCGCCGAGGTGCGCGTGACCGACGATCACCGCTATATCGCAGCGGCCGACCGGGTGGTGTTCCCGGGTCAGGGCGCGGCGCGCGATTGCATGGCGGCCATCAGCGGGCACCATCTGAACCAGGCGGTGCTGGACGCGGCGCGCAACAAGCCCTTCCTGGGGATCTGTATGGGGCTGCAGGTGCTGATGCAGCATTCCGAGGAAAATGGCGGCACCGACCTGCTCGGCCTGTTCCCCGGCACCGTCAGGCGTTTCGACGGGGTCGCCAGGGGCGACAACGGCTTGCCCCTGAAGATACCGCACATGGGCTGGAGCCAGGTGGAACAGCGGGTCGGACATGCCCTGTGGGCGGGGATCCCCGACGGCAGCCGCTTCTATTTCGTGCACAGCTACCGGGTGGTGCCGGATGACCCCACCCTGGTGGCGGCCACGACCGACTACGGGGTGCGCTTCACCTCCGCGATCGCCCGCGGCAACCTGTTTGCGTGCCAGTTCCACCCGGAGAAGAGTGCCGACATGGGACTGCGCCTGCTGCAGAATTTTGTCGAGTGGAAACCTTGAAAAGGCAACCGCCTGGACACGCAGACCCTCAGGATTTTTTTTGCTTTGGAAACTTGGCGTCCTTGGCGCCTTGGCGGTTTGAATAATTATGCTGCTGATACCTGCGATCGATCTGAAAGACGGAAAATGCGTGCGTCTGCGCCAGGGGCGCATGGACGACGACACGGTGTTCTCCGACAACCCGGCGGAGATGGCCGACCGCTGGGTGGCTGAGGGTGGGCGGCGCCTGCACCTGGTGGACCTCAACGGTGCCTTTGCGGGCGAGCCGGTCAACGGCGAGGCGATCTCCGCGATCTGCGCAGCGCACCCGGATACCCCGATCCAGGTGGGGGGCGGCATCCGCGACGAGCGGACCATCGAGGCCTACCTGAAGATCGGCGTCGATTTCTGCATCATCGGCACCCAGGCAGTGAAGGAGCCGGCGTTCGTCGCACGCGCCTGCAAGGCGTTTCCCGGACACGTGATCGTGGGGCTGGACGCCAAGGACGGCATGGTGGCGATCAACGGCTGGGCGGAGATCACGGAGCATGCGGTTACCGATCTGGCCAGGCGTTTCGAGAACGATGGCGTGTCCGCGATTGTCTATACCGATATCGGCCGGGATGGCATGATGCAGGGCGTCAACGTGACCGCCACCACGGCGCTGGCGGAGGCCATCGATATCCCGGTCATCGCCTCGGGCGGGATAACCAACCTGGACGACGTGCGTGCGTTGTGCGCCGCGCCGACGGACAACATCATGGGCGCCATCACCGGGCGGGCGATCTACGAAGGGACCCTGGATCTGGCCGAGGGGCAGCGTCTGGCGGACGAGTTGAGCCAGTGAGTCGGTTAAAACCGCAAAGGACGCCAAGGAACGCAAAGGTTTACCGGGGGCTACGGACTTTCGGGATTCGTCGCCTTGCGTCTCATCGTGACCTTGGTGGTTTTTCGAGGAATACATCTGGATTGCCTTATAACTCCACTGCGCCCCTTTGCGGCCTTTGCGGTTTTAACGAGGAACACTCCTAATGGGCTTGGCAAAACGCATCATCCCCTGCCTGGACGTGGACAACGGCCGCGTGGTCAAGGGCGTTCAGTTCGTGGATATCCGTGATGCCGGCGACCCGGTCGAGGTGGCGCGGCGCTACAATGAGGAAGGTGCGGACGAGATCACCTTTCTGGACATCACCGCCACCTCCGACGACCGTGAGACCATGGTGCACGTGGTCGAACAGGTGGCCTCCGAGGTGTTCATTCCGCTCACCGTGGGCGGGGGCATACGCAAGGCCGAGGACGTGCTCACCATGCTGAACGCCGGGGCGGACAAGGTGGCGATCAACTCCGCGGCGGTGTCCAGGCCCGAGTTCGTCAAGGAGGTGACCGAGCGCTTCGGCTCACAGTGCATCGTGGTCGCGATCGACGCCAAGCGGGTCGGCGACCATTGGGAGATATTCACCCACGGTGGACGCAAGCCGACCGGGATCGATGCGATCGGGTGGGCGAAGAGGATGGCCGAATACGGTGCGGGCGAGATCCTGCTGACCAGCATGGACCGCGACGGCACCAAGATCGGCTTCGACAACGAGCTGACCCGGGCGGTGGCCGAGGCGGTGCCGATTCCGGTGATCGCCTCCGGTGGGGTGGGCGACTTGCAGCATCTGGTGGATGGGGTGAAGCTGGGCGGTGCGGATGCTGTGCTGGCCGCCTCCATCTTCCATTTTGCCGAATACAGCATCGCCGAGGCCAAGCAGTTCATGGCCGATCAGGGCGTGGAGGTCCGCTTGTGAGCGAGGTGCTCGATCAACTGGCGCAGGTGCTCGAGGAGCGCAAGAATGCGGATCCCGGCAGCTCCTACGTGGCCGGGCTGTATGCCAAGGGCCTGGACGCCATCCTGAAGAAGGTCGGCGAAGAGGCGACCGAGACGGTCATGGCGGCAAAGGACGGCGTGGCGGAGAAGATTGTCTACGAGACAGCGGATCTGTGGTTTCATACCCTGGTATTGTTGGCGTATCAGGGACTGGCTCCGCAGGACGTGTTGAATGAGCTGGCGCGCCGGTTCGGGCTTTCCGGCCTGGAAGAGAAGGCGTCGCGGGAAACGAAATAGGCCGCCGTCGGCGGAACAGTACAGACGAGGAGATAGAACATGGGTTTTGGTGGAATCAGTATCTGGCAGTTGCTCATCATCCTGGCGATCGTGCTGGTGTTGTTCGGGACCAAGCGCCTGAAGAATATCGGCAGCGACCTGGGTGGCGCAGTCAAGGGCTTCAAGAAGGCCTTGGGAGACGAGGAAAAGAAGACGGAAGAGCCGCAGAAGCTGGAGAAGGCCGACGAGAAGGTCATCGAGGGCGAGGCGGTCAAGGACCAGGAAAAAGAAAAGCAATAAACGGGTACTCCGGTGTTTGACGTCGGCTTCTTCGAACTGCTGCTGATCGGCGTGGTCGCCCTGCTGGTGATCGGCCCGGAGCGTCTGCCTGTGGTGGCGCGCAAGGCCGGCATGTGGGTGGGGCGTGCGCGGCGCTTCGTCAACCAGGTAAAGCGGGATATAGATCAGGAGATCCAGAACGACGAATACAAACGTCTGCTGGACGACCAGAATCTCAAGAACCCGGTGCACGACATCGTCGAGGACACGCGCCGGGAGTTCAAAGACATCAAGCAAAAGACCGAATCCGCGGTGCCCGCGGCAGGTGAATCCGACAAGAAGGCCGCAGGCGACAGCACAGACAAATGAGCGACACCCTGCGGGAACAACCTTTCATGTCGCACCTGCTGGAGCTGCGCGACCGCCTGATGCGCTCCGTGCTGGCGGTGCTGCTGTTGCTGCTGGTGCTGTTTCCCTTCGGTAACGACATCTACACCTTCATCGCCGAGCCTCTGATGAAGGTCCTGCCGGAAGGCGCCTCCATGATCGCCACCCGCGTGGCGTCGCCCTTCCTGACCCCGTTCAAGCTCTCCCTGGTCGCGGCGGTGTTCCTCGCCATGCCGTACCTGCTGTACCAGCTCTGGTCCTTCATTGCGCCCGGCCTGTATCACCACGAGAAGCGCCTGGCGCTGCCGATGCTGGCCTCGAGCATCTTCCTGTTCTATCTGGGTGCGGCCTTCGCCTATGTGGTGGTGTTCCCGCTGGTGTTCGCCTTCCTGACCAGTACGGCGCCGAAGGGCGTGCTGGTGATGACGGATATCACCGAATACCTCGACTTCGTGCTGACCCTGTTCTTTGCCTTCGGCATCTCCTTCCAGGTGCCGGTGGCGACCGTGCTGCTGGTAATGGCGGGCATGGCGACACCGGAGCAACTGTCGGGCAAGCGCCCCTACGTGATCGTCGGCGCCTTCGTGGTGGGCATGCTGCTGACGCCGCCCGATGTCATCTCGCAGACCCTGCTCGCCGTGCCGATCTGGGTGCTGTACGAGATCGGCGTGTTTCTGGCGCGCCTGGTGGCGCGCGATCGTGCCGCACGCGCGCGCGAGGAGGACGAGGCGGCTGAGGCATCCCCGGCCAATAATGTGCCGCCCGATCCTCCGCCCGAGACCTCCGCGGAAACGATGGAGGAGGGCGAATACCGCCCGCTGAGCGACGAGGAGATGGAGAGCGAACTCGACCGGCTGGACGAAGAGGATGACGACGAGCCCGCCGCGGACACCGCCGCAGAACCCGCCGGCGAAGACTCCTACGAGGTGCCGACCTCGTTCGTGCCGGACGCGGTGGACAACAAGTTGGAATGGGTGATGACCTTGCGCGACGAGGGACGTTTCGACGAGGCGCGGACCCTGCTCTACGAGGTGCTGGTCGAGGGCAATGAGGACCAGGTCAAGGTCGCGCGCAACATCCTGGCACAGTTGGATGCGTGAACCGCGCCGGACCGGGCGCGCGGTCCGTTCGCGCCTGCCGCTGCTGTTCCTGCTCCTGTCGCTGCTGCCGTCCGCGTGGGCCCTGCAGAATCAGCTCAAGGGACACGCCTCGCCTTACCTGGCGATGCATGGCGACGACCCGGTCGCCTGGCAGGACTGGGACCCGTCGATACTCAAGCTCGCGCAACAGCAGGACAAGCTGATCTTCATCTCCAGCGGCTACTTCTCCTGCCACTGGTGCCACGTCATGCAACGGGAGAGCTACCGCAACCCCGAGATCGCGGCGTTCCTCAACGAGCATTTCATCCCGGTCAAGGTGGATCGCGAACTCAACCCGGCGCTGGATGCCTATCTGATCGACTACCTCGAGCGCACCCAGGGGCGTGCCGGCTGGCCGCTGAACCTGTTCCTCACCCCCGAGGGCTATCCGCTGCTCGGCTCCAGCTATCTGGCGCCCGATCGCTTTCTGACGGTACTGACCCAGCTCGATGAGACCTGGAAAAAGCAACGCAGCGATATCCGGGATCTCGCCCGCCAGGCGCTGCTCGAACTCACCGCCGACCGGCCGCAACACCCGCGGCAAACGCTGTCGACGGACGAACTGCAGCAACGTTTTCTGCGCGAGGCGCTGGCCTACGGGGACCCGATGGAGGGGGGATTCGGCGAACAGAACAAGTTCCCCATGGCGCCGCAACTGGATGCGCTGCTGCAGATCCGCGCGACGCATCCCGGCGCCGATCTGGACAAGCTGCTGCGGCTCACGCTGGACCAGATGGCGCATCAGGGAATGCGCGATCAGCTCGGTGGCGGCTTCTTCCGCTACACGGTGGACCCCTCCTGGCAGGTGCCGCATTTCGAGAAGATGCTCTATACCCAGGCGCTGCTGGCGCGGGTCTACCTGCTGGCCGGCGAGCTGTATCGGGATCGGGAGTATCTGGACGTGGCGCGGGACACCCTGGATTTCGTGCTGCGCGAGATGCGCGGTCCGCAGGGTATGTATATCGCCAGCTTTTCCGCGGTGGACCAGACCGGCAAGGAGGGTGCCTACTATCTCTGGAGCGCCCAGGAACTGACGCAGTTGCTGGGCGGGCCCGGCGCGAAGCTGGTGCAGCGCCACTGGGCCATGCTCGGGCCACAATCGCTCGATGGCGGCCATCTGCCGCGCCGCGGCGAGACGGTCGCACAGATCGCCGCTTCGCTGGGCGAGGAGCCCGGCGCGGTGGCGCGGTGGTTCGCAATCGTGCGGGCCCGCCTGCTGAAACACCGCGCCGCGCGCAGCCTGCCGCCCGACACCAAGGAACTTGCGGGCTGGAACGGCATCTTGCTCGGCACCCTGGCGCTGGCGGGCCGGCAGTTGCAGATGCCGGCCTACCTGGACGAGGCGCGACGGCTTGCCCTGCGGATAAAGGGGCAACTGTGGCATGACGGGGACCTGTGGCGCGCGCGCGCCGGCGACCGGCCGGTAGGCCGGGCGAGCCTGGCCGACTACGCCTATCTCGCGGATGGGCTGGGGATCCTGCTGAAGGTGTCAGATGCCCCCGAACTGGAGACGTGGCGGAAGCAGCTGGTCGAGACCGCCTGGCAGCGTTTCCATGACAAGCGTGGCTGGCGCACTGCCGAAACGCCGCCGCTCCCGGGGATGGGGGCGGCCAGGGCGATCCGGGATGGTGCACTACCGGCAGCCCCCGCGCTGCTGATCAAGGCGGGTCTGGAATCGAGCGATGCGGCGCTGGCCGCGGAGGCCGCAGGGGCCCTGCAACAGGCGATGGGCGAGCTCGCCGACGAACCGTTCTGGTACCCCTCCTACCTGTCGCCGCAGCCCGCCGAATAATCTATGCGTGTCGCCGCGCGGCGATACGCCCGTCTGGCGGGCGCGACGGCAATAACCTTTCGCGATGGCCCCAATAGGCAAAACCTGCTTCATTGGGCGGCCTCAGCCGCCGCGAACAGGTATCGGTGGGACGACCGCGTTGCGCCGCTATGCGATGGGGCTGAACTCCTCTTTGCCCGCGCCGCACACGGGACAGACCCAGTCGTCCGGGATGTCCTCCCAGGCCGTGCCGGGCGGGATGCCGCCGTCGGGGTCGCCTTCGGCCGGGTCGTACACATAGCTGCAGGCGCCGCATTCGTAGCGGGTGCCTTCCTGCGGCGCATCGGCAGGCCCGTGTTCGGGCGCTGCGGGAAGCAGTTCGGGCATGCGTTTGGCGAGCTGATGCTGCTCCTTGGTCCGGTTCCCTGCGAGGGCAAAGCCGAGCTCGCGGCCGTTGCCATCACGATACAGGGCCATCGCTCCGTCCGCGTCGATCTCCACCTCCCAGGCACCTTTGGCGCCGGCGTGCGGCGGGCATATCGCGAGGGGCAGGGCCGGCGTTTTCACCACCACCGGCATCGCCGGCAGGTGCAGGGGTGTTGGCTCGCCGCACAGGGTCGCCGCCAGGGCCTTGGCCTCGGCCAGCAAAGGCGCGATGAAGGGCTGCACGCCCGCCTCGGTCTGCGCGCAATCGCCCAGGGCAAAGATTGCAGGGTCGCTGGTCTGCAGGTAGCGGTCGACACGAATACCGGTGTCCACTTCCAGACCCGCGGCCTCGGCGAGTGAGGTGCGCGGTGCGAGTCCCACTGCAGACAGCGCATGGGCGAAGGGCACCGGTGTGCCGTCATCGAGGATCGCAACCAATCCATGCTCGGTCGGTCCATATGCCGCCACGGTGCGTTCCATATGCAGTTCGCAGCCGTGCTCGTGCAGCGCTTCGGCCAGCATCGTGCCGATCTGCTTGGGCAGCAGGCGGGCCAGCGGCCTGGGCGCAGGGTCGACCATTGCGACCTCGAAGCCGCCGCTGATCAAGTCGTTGGCGAACTCGCAACCGATCAGGCCGGCTCCGATCAGCAGGATGCGCCCGCCGTCGCCGATCTGCTCGCGCCAGCGGCGATAGTCGTCGAGGTCGTTGACCGTGACGATATCCGCCGTTTCGTGGCCGGGTGCGGGGAAGATGCGCGGATCGGCCCCCATGGCGAGTACCAGGCGGTCGTAGGACAGGGTCTCGCTCACGCCGTTCTGTTCTATCTGCAGGCCGTGTCGGGCACGGTCGACGGCGCTTACCCAGCAGCGGGTGCGGATCTCGATGCCGAGTTCCTTTGCCAACTCGGCGGCCTCTTTCTGCACCATGTCGTCTGCAGCATGGTGGCGGGCAATGGCATTGGACAGCATTGGCTTGCTGTAGAGTTCGCCGCCGTCGGCGGTCAGGAGCAACAGCGGTAGCTCCCGGTTACGCTTGCGCACCTCCCTGGCCAGGGTGTAACCGGCCAGTCCGCTGCCGACGATCACCAGCGGTGCGCGTTCGGCATATGCGGCTGGGGCGGCGGGGACCTCCTCGCTTGGGTTTTCGACCGGCTCGAAGTCCTCCTTGCCTGCACCGCATACCGGGCACACCCAGTCGTCCGGGATATCCTCCCAGGGGGTACCCGGGGCGATGCCGCCGTCGGGATCGCCCTGTTCTGGGTCGTAGACCCAGCCACAGGCCGTGCACAGGTAGGAGGTATTATTGTTGTTGGCCATGGCCAGTCCCTGAAAGTCTGTCTTGGAACGACATTATGCTGCACGACGACGGAGAATACCCCCGCCGTCGGTCATGCATTCAGGCGGCAAGAAGGAATTTCTCGCCTTTGGCCTTGCACACCGGACATTCGTCCGGGGCATCGCCGATCACGGTATGGCCGCATACCGGACACACCCGTATCGGCAGGTCCTCGAGGTCCTTGCCCGC
>Ga0316579_10000932_pt1 | contig 10169 bp, 9 predicted proteins | sample J5NA_2_FD_203074 | JGI IMG/M metagenome (GOLD analysis project Ga0316579, IMG submission 203074) | Rhizosphere microbial communities from salt marsh grasses in Alabama, United States - J5-7_160517rDrA | ecosystem: Host-associated > Plants > Roots > Rhizosphere | place: USA: Alabama | collected...
ACACGCTCTCGCGCGCGCCGCGGCCGACGCGACCGCGCAGCTGGTGCAGCTGCGCAAGCCCGAATCGTTCCGCGTGCTCGATCACCATCAGCGACGCGCTGGGAACGTCGACGCCCACCTCGATCACCGTCGTCGCCACCAGCAGCTGCACTGCGCCCGCCGCAAAGGCCTCCAGCGCCGCGGCTTTCTCGGCCGCCGACAGGCGTCCATGCACCAGGCCGACGCGCAGCTGCGGCAGCTCGCGCGTGAGCGCAGCAAAGGTATCGAGCGCGGTCTGCAGGTCGCCCTCCTGCGACTCCTCGATCACGGGACAGACCCAGTACGCCTGCTGGCCTTCTGCGCAGGCCTCGCGGATGCGCGCCAGCACCTCGCCGCGCCGCGCCTCGGCGACCAGGCGCGTCGCGACCGGGCGCCTGCCGGGAGGAAGCTCGTCGATCACCGAGACGTCGAGGTCGGCGTAGTAGCTCATCGACAGCGTCCGCGGGATCGGCGTCGCGCTCATCATGAGCTGGTGCGGCACGAGCGGCGAGCCGCGGGTCCCGGCCTCGCCCTTCTTGCGCAGACTGAGCCGCTGCTGCACGCCGAAGCGGTGCTGCTCGTCGACGACTGCGAGGCCGAGCCGGGTGAATTCGACGCCGCGCTGGAACAGCGCATGCGTGCCGATCGCGATCGCCGCCTCGCCGGAGGCGACCGCCTGCTGCGCCGCGCGCTTTTGCTTCGCCGAGAGGCCGCCGTGCAGCCAGGCGATGCGCACGCCGAGCGGCGCGAGCCACTCGCAGAACTTGCGGAAGTGCTGCTCGGCGAGCAGCTCGGTCGGCGCCATCATCGCGGACTGGCAAGCGGCGTCGGCGGCCGCGAGACAGGCGATCGCGGCGATGATGGTCTTGCCGCTGCCGACGTCGCCCTGCAACAGGCGCTGCATCGGATGCGGCTCGGCGAGATCGCGCAGGACCTCCGCCATCACCCTCGCCTGCGCCGGCGTGAGCCTGAACGGAAGCTTGCCGAGGAACCGCCGCAGCAGCGGGCCGTCGGACCCGATTGCGGGCGCGCTGCGGCCGCGCCGCGCGCGGTAGGCAAAGCGCAGCGAGAGCTGCTGCGCGAGCAACTCGTCGAATTTCATGCGCCGCCAGGCCGGGTGCGTGCGGGCGGCGAGCGCCGCGAGATCCGCGCCCGGGGGCGGCAGGTGCAGCTGTCGCACGCTTTCGGCGAAGCGCTCGAGCCCGTAGCGCCGGATCAACGCGTCGGGCAACGTATCCTCCAGATCGGCCTCCTCGAGCGCCTGCAGCACCCGCTTGCGAAGCTCGGCCTGGCCGAGCCCCGCGGTCGTCGGATAGATCGGCGTCAGGCTGTTCGCCAGCGGCTCGCCTTCGCGCACGATGCGATAGCGCGGGTGCGCCATCTCGGCACCGAACCAGCCCGGGCGAACCTCGCCGAAGGCGCGCACGCGCCGTCCCTGCTCGATGGCGCGCTCGAACTGCTTGAGCTGGCTGCCGTAGAAGTTGAAGAAGCGCAGCGCCAGCGGCTCGCCTTCGCATTCCGCGTGGACCACCAGCTGGCGCCTCGGACGGTACGCGACTTCCGCGCGCCGCACCGCGGCCTCGACCAGCACCGGCTTGCCGGCCTGCGCCAGCCGCGGCGAAGTCAGCGCCGTCTCGTCCTCGTAGCGCAGCGGCAGGTGCAGCACCAAGTCGAAACGCGACCGGATGCCGAGCTTGGCGAGCTTCGCCTCTGCGCTCACCCCGCGTGCAGGATGGCGTCGATCTCGACCAGTGCGCCGCGGGGCAGGCTCGCGACGCCGATCGCGGCGCGCGCGGGGTAGGGCTCCTTCAGGTAGCGCGCCATGACCTCGTTGACCCTTGCAAAATGCGCAAGGTCGGTGAGATAGACGGTCATGCGCACCGTGTGCTCCAGGCCGAGCCCTGCCGCGGCCGCGACCGCGGACAGATTTCGGAACACGCGGTCGATCTGCGCCTCGATGCCGTCGACCAGCTGCATCGAGACCGGGTCGAGGCCGATCTGCCCCGACAGGTACACCGTATCCCCGGCCCGCATCGCCTGCGAATAGGTTCCGATCGCGGCCGGGGCATCCTTGGACTGGATTGCGGTCTTCATCTTGGACACGAGGGTAAAATCGCGGTGGCAGTCCAGCCATCTTAGCCGAAATGTCCTCCCCGATGATCTCGAACCTCGAGAAGATGCTCGGCACGCCGCGCGACGGCGCGCTGCTGCGCTATTCCCTCGGCGCCGAATACCTCAAGGCCGGAGATCACGCGCGCGCCGCGGATTTCCTGCGCGAGGCGGTGGCGCGCGATCCCGCCTATTCGGCGGCCTGGAAGGCGCTCGGCAAGGCGCTGGCGGAAGGCGGACGCGCCCGGGAGGCGCTCGACGCCTACCGCCGCGGCATCGAAGCGGCGCAGGCGAAAGGCGACAAACAGGCCGAGAAGGAAATGACGGTGTTCGCCCGCCGCATCGAACGGAGCCTCGCCGGTTGAGCTTCTTCCGGGGTCTGCGCCAGGCGGTGCTCGGAGCGCCGCTCGATCCGCTGTCGAACAAGACGCGGCACAGCATCGCGCTGGTCGCGTTCTTCGCCTGGGTGGGACTCGGCGCGGACGGCATCTCGTCGTCGTGCTACGGGCCGGAAGAGGCTTTCCGCGCGCTGGGTCCGCACGCCCATCTCGGACCCTACCTCGCACTCGCCACGGTCGCGACGGTCTTCATCATCGCCCTCGCCTACAACCAGGTGATCGAGCTGTTTCCGACGGGCGGCGGCGGCTACCGCGTCGCGACCCGCCTGCTCGGGCCGACTGCCGGCGTCGTCACGGGCGCGGCGCTGCTGGTCGACTACGTCCTGACGATCGCGATCTCGGTCGCCGCCGGCGTCGATGCGCTGTTCTCGCTTCTTCCGGTCGGGTTCCACCATTACAAGCTCCCCGCCGGCCTCGCTATCGTCGTCGCGCTGATGCTGCTCAACCTTCGGGGCATGAAGGAGGCGATCAAGGTCCTGCTGCCGATCTTTCTCGGCTTCGTCGCGACCCACGCGGTGCTGATCGGCTACGGCATCTTCGCGCACGTGGGAGAGTTCGGCCGCCTGATTCCGGAGATGACCGCCGACACCCGTGCGCTCGGCAACGCGATCGGATGGGCGCCGCTCGCGGCCTTCCTCCTGCTCGCCTACGCGCAGGGCGGCGGCACCTATACCGGACTCGAGGCGGTCTCGAACAACGTGAACGTGCTCGCCGAGCCGCGCGAGCACACCGGCAAGCTGACCATGCTGTTCATGGCGCTGTCGCTCGCCTTCACCGCCGGCGGCATCATCCTGGTCTACCTGCTGTGGCACGTGGCGCCGGTCGAGGGGCGCACCTACAACGCGATCGCCTTCGGCGCCGTGCTGCATGCGATGGGCTTCGACACCCCGGCGGCGAACCAGTGGGCCCTGCTGGTCGTGCTCGGCTTCGAGGCCGGGCTGCTGTTCGTGGCGGCGAACACCGGCTTTCTCGGCGGACCCGCGGTGCTGTCCAACATGGCCGCGGATTCCTGGGTGCCGCACAAGTTCCGCTACCTGTCGACGCGCCTGGTCACCGAGAACGGCATCGTCGTCATGGGGCTCGCCGCGCTCGGGATCCTGTGGTGGACCGCAGGCAGCGTGACGCTGCTGGTGGTGCTCTATTCGATCAGCGTGTTCCTCACCTTCTCGGTCTCGCTGCTGGGGCTGGCCACCTACTGGTGGCGTCAGCGCGCGAGCAAGGCCTGGTTCGGCCGGCTCGTGCTCTCGCTGCTCGGCTTTATCGTCTGCGCCGTGATCCTCAGCCTGCTGGCGGTCGAGCGCCTCGAGCAGGGAGGGTGGGCGGCGTTCGCGATCATCGGCGCCATCGTGCTCGTCTGCGTCGCGGTGCGGCGGCACTACGACTGGACCAAGGCGGCGCTTCGCCACATCGACGAGCAGTTCGAGAGCGTGCCTTTCGGCTCGGTCGCCGAGCCGCCGCCGCTCGTGCCCGAGGCGCCGACGGCGGTCTTCCTGGTCGGCTCCTCGCGCGGCGGCGGGCTGCACGCGCTGCTCTGGGTGCAGAGGATGTTCCCCGGTCACTTCCGCAACTTCGTGTTCATCAACTCGCGCACGGTCGATGCGCGCAGCTACGGCGGCGCCGAGGACATGGAAGCGATGAAGGTCGAGGCCAACGTGGCGCTCAAGTTCTTCGTCAATTTCTGCCACTCGAACGGGCTGGCGGCGAAATCCTACCTGTCGTTCGGCACCGATCCGATCGACGGCTTCGCCGAGCTCGCCGCCCAGGTGCGCGACGAGTTTCCCAACAGTATCTTCTTCACCTCGAAGCTGATCTTCGAGAGGGAAAACTGGTTCGTCGGCCTGCTGCACAACCAGGCCGCGCGGGTGCTGCAGGAGAGGCTGCACGCGGCAGGCCTGCAGATGGTGATCCTGCCGATGAAGGTGGAGGTCTAGGGCACGAGAATCATCTTGCCCCGCACCCGCCGCGCGGCGAAGCAGGCGAGCGCGTCCGCGAAGCGCTCGAGCGGAAAGGTCGCGCTCACGAGCGGCCTGAGCCTGCCCTCCAGGTACAGCGCGTAGAGCGCCTCCTGCACGCGCCGCACCCTGTCCGGTTCGCGCTCGCGGTAGTCGCTCCACTGCAGGCCGATCGCCGAGATGTTCTTTAGCAGCAGGTAATTCGCCTTGATGTCCGGCAGCTGCATCGAGGCGAAGCCGACCACCACCATGCGCCCGCACCAGGCGAGCGCACGCAGCGCCCCGTCGAACACCTCGCCGCCGACGTTCTCGAGCACGATGTCGACGCCGCGCTTGCCGACCGCGGCGTAAACCTGCTCGCGGACGCTGTCGCGCAGTCTCGGCGCCGCCAGGTTGATCACGTGGTCCGCGCCGTGGCGCCTGGCGAGCTCGCCCTTTTCCGTGCTCGTCACCCCCGCGACCACGGTCGCGCCGAGCGCCTTGGCGATCTCGACCGCCGCGAGCCCGACGCCGCCCGAGGCGCCGGTCACCAGCACCGTCTCGCCCTCGCGGAAGGCCGCCCGCTCGACCAGGGCGAAGTACGAGGTCTGATAGGCGAGGCCGAGCGCCGCGCCCTCCTCGAACCCCATCGGCTCGGGCAGGCGGTAGCAGGTCGCCTCCGGCGAGAGCGTCTTCTCGGCGTAGGTGCCGTACTCGCGCTGCGCCATCACGCGATCGCCCGGCCTGAAGCGGGTCACCCCGGGGCCGACGGCGCTGACGACGCCCGCGACCTCCTTGCCGGGGCTGAACGGCAGCGGCGGCAGGAACTGGTACCTGCCCTCGATCACGAGCATGTCGGGGTAGTTGACGCCGATCGCGCGCGCGTCGATCACCACCTCGCCGAGTCCCGGCACGGGATCGCCGACCGTCTCCACGCCCGCCGAGCGGAACGGGCCGTAGTCGTGAACGATCACCGCGCGCATCGATTCTAGTGGGCGATCCCCTGGCCGCCGTCGACGTAGATCGTCTCGCCGGTGAGGAAGGGAAGGTCCTCGGAGAAGAGCGCCGCCACCAGCCGCGCCACGTCGTCGACGCCGCCCGGCCCGCCGGCGGGAATGCGCGCCTGGAGAAACGCGCGCAGGGCGTCCTTCTTCATCGCCTCGGCGTTGAGCTCGGTTTCGATGTAGCCGGGCGCGACGTCGAGCACGCGTATCTTCTTCGGCGCCCACTCGACCGCGAGGCAGCGGGTGATCGCGCCGACCGCCGCCTTGGAGGCGCAATAAGCGAGGTTCTGCTTCACGCCGAGCTTGTCGAAGAACGAGCCGATGTTGACGATCGTGCCGCCGGCGCGCTCGAGATACGGATAGATCTCGCGGCAACCGATGAACACGGAGCGCGCGTTGGTGTCCATCACCTCCTCGTAGCGCGCCGTCGCGAGCTCGGCGGACTTCCCGTACAGGTGCACGCCGGCGTTGTTGACCAGCCCGTCGATGCGTCCGGCCTTGTCCGCGAGGGCCTTGAACGCCCGCCTGACGGAGTCCTCGTCGTTGACGTCGCAGGCGATAGGGAGCGTGCCGTCGATGCCGATCGCCTTTCGGGTGAGGGAGCCGACCGTGAAGCCGCGGCGCACGAGCTCGGCGGCGATCGCCGCGCCGATGCCGCGACTCGCCCCGGTGACCGCGACGACTTTCGCCATGTCAGCGATCCCTGAAAGCGGCTTTGCGCTTGTTCATGAACGCGTCCATCCCCTCGCGCGCGTCCTCGAGCTGGAACGCGAGCGTGGAAAGGTCGGCCTCGATCCTCAGCCCCTCGTGCACCGGGGTGTCGAGCGCGCGCTCGACCGCCTCGCGCGCAAAGCCGAGCGCCGGCAGGCTGAAGCGGGAGAACTCGCGCGCAAAGGCGACGCCGGCGGCGAGCGGATCGCCGTCGACCACGCGGTTCGCGAGCCCCCAGGCCACTGCGGTCTGCGCGTCCACCGCCTTCGCGGTCAGGATCATCTCGAGCGCGCGCGCCTCGCCCACCGCGCGCGGCAGGCGCTGCGTGCCGCCGTAGCCCGGGATGAGGCCGAGCTTGATCTCGGGCAACCCGAGCCTCGCGTTCGGCGTCACCAGACGGAAGGTGCACGCGAGCGCGAGCTCGAGGCCGCCGCCGAAGGCGTAGCCGTTGACGATCGCCACCGAGGGCATCGGCAGGCGGGTGATCCTCTCCATCGTCGCCTGGCCGAGCTCGGCGCCGCGCTTGGTCTGCGCCAGCGTCCTGCCGGCGAGCTCGGCGATGTCGGCCCCGGCGCAGAACGCCTTCTCGCCCGCGCCGGTGACCAGCAACGCGCGCGCATCGCTCGCCGCGACCTCGTCGATCGCGCGCGCGAGGTCTTCGACCAGCGCGAACGAGAGCGCGTTCAGCGCCTGGGGTCGGTTGAGGCGGATCAGCGCGAATTCCTCGACGCGCGAAAGTTCGATGGCCATTTCACTTCTCCTTCACCGGTTCGTTCCAGCGCACCGGCTGCAGCGCGATGCGCCCGCTCTTCGCCCCCTCCTGCAGCTCGCGCTTGAGGATCTTGCCGCTTGCGGTCAGCGGAAAGGCGTCCATGGCGGCGAAATATTCGGGCATGTCGTACTTCGACAAACCCACCGCGTGCAAATGGTCGAGCAGCCCCTCGCCCGAGACGTGCTCACCCTCGCGGCAGATGACCGCGAGACAGGCCTTCTCGCCCAGACGCGCGTCCGGCACGCCGAAGGCGGCGGCCTTCTGCACCGCCGGGTGCCGGTGCGCGAGATCCTCGATCCGCGCGGGATGGATGTTGTGGCCGCCGCGGATGATGAGATCCTTCTTCCTGCCCATGATCCGCAGGCAGCCGCGCTCGTCGAGCATGCCCAGGTCGCCGGAGAGAAACCAGCCGTCGCGGTTGAACGAGTCTTCGGTGGTCGCCTGGTTGTCGAAATAGCCGAGCATCAGCAGCGCGCCGCGGGTGCCGATCTCGCCCACGCTGCCGGCCGGCAGCTCGAGGTCCGGGTTGTCCTGCGCGAAGATGCGCGTCTCGTAGCCGCGGCAGGCACGGCCGCAGGTCTCGACGATGGTCTGCGCGTCGTCCGAGGGCAGCGTGTACTGGTGCGAGCCGTTCTCGGTCATGCCGTAGATGTTCTGCGGCGTGATGCCCATGCCGAGGAAGGTCTGCGCCACCTCGCGCGGGATCGGCGAGCCGGCCATGTAGAACAGGCGCACCGCGCCGAGCTTTTTCATGCCGCGGCGCTTCGCCTCGGCGAGGATGTCGATGGCGTGGGTCGGAACGCCCATGATGTAGGTCGCGCCGCACTCGAGCACCCAGTCGAACGGCTTCAACCCCGGCGGCGGATCGTTGACCACCAGCTCGAATCCCGCCGCCAGCATCTGCTCGACGGCCACGGTGCCGATGTGGTGGCTCATCGGCGAAAGGCTCAGCAGCACGCTCGAGTGGTCGTGGCCCCAGTCTTCCACCATCGCCCTGCCGTTGGCGAGCAGCGTGTTGTCGGAGTGCATGACCCCCTTGGGAACGCCGGTGGTGCCCGAGGTGAAGGCGAGGTAGACGATCTTGTCGGGATCGGCGACCGGCGGCAGGTCGCAGACCGCGCCCGGGGCCGGGAAAGTGCCGCCGCCGACGTCGAGGACGGCCTTCACCGAGGAGGGCGCCTGCACGGCCCCCGCGCCATAACCCGACTGCATCACGAGCGCCGCAGCCCGCGTGCGCTCGAGCAGCTGAGCGATTTCGGCCGCAGTGTAGTTCTGGTGCAGCGAGGCGACGCAGACATAGCCGTTTCTCGCGCAGGCAAGCAGCGTGACGACGCTCTCGGCGCGCGAGGGCAGCCACACCGCCACGCGCTGGCCGCGCCGCACGCCGGCCTGGTGCAGGCCGGCGGCGACTGCGTCGACCCAGTCCAGCAGCTCGCGCCAGCCGAGCCGGACCCGTGCGTCGCGCAGCGCGTGCGCCTGCGGGCGCTCGGCGGCGTGGCGCTCGAGCAGCGAATACAGCGTGTCCGTGCGCCAGGCCCCCGAGGCGTAGTGGCGCGCCGCCTCCTGCGGGCTGAGCAGCGTGAGGACGGTATTCACGGCGCTAGCGGCCGAACTTGTCCGGGTCGGGCTTCCTCTTGGCGCGGAACGCGTCGCCCAGCTCGTGCGACTCCTCGCTTTCGAGATAGCCGCGCAGCAGCAGGTCGTGCGCGACCCGCGCGAGGCCGCCGACGCCGCCGTGGCGCGCGTTGAACGCACCCTTGATCGAGGCGAGCGCGAAGGGGCCGCGCTCGGCGACCTCGAGCGCCATCTTGCGCGTTTCCTCGCGCAACGCGCCGTCGGGTACGACGCGGTTGATGAGGCCGATCGCGAGCGCCTCCTGCGCCGACAGGCGCGGATTGAGCATCCACATCTCTTTCGCCTTCTTCTTGCCGACCAGGTCCTCCAGGTACCAGGTGCCGTAGCCGGCGTCGAAGCTTCCCATCATCGGGCCGACCTGGCGGAAGACTGCGCTTTCCTTGGCGATCGTAAGGTCGCACACCACCTGCAGCACGTTGCCGCCGCCCACCGCGTAGCCGTTGACCGAGGCGATGACGGGCTTTTGCAGCCTGTCGATCGACTCGTACATCTCCAGCGTCGGCAGCACGCCGGCGTAAAGCAGCGTGTCCTCCATGCCCTCCTTGCGCCCACCGATGCAGAAGAACCTGTCGCCCGCCCCGGTGATCACCAGCACGCGGGTGCGCGTCTCGCGCCGCACCTCGTTGATGCAGTCGCGGATCTCGTGGCACATCTGCGGCGTGAACATGTTGCCGTCGTCGGCACGGTTGAGCGTCAGCCAGCCGATCGGCCCGTCTTCCTCGTACAGGATCGTCTCGAAACTCACTGCGGATTCCTCTGGTCTCCCGGTCGGACGATGATAAGCCCGCTCACGCACTGCGGGCGAGGATCAGGCGAAACACGCGCGCCGGATTCGGCGCCTCGAGTGTCCGCGCAAGGCCCTCGGCGGCCTTGCGCAGCTCGGCCTCGTCGTGGCCCTCGAGCAGAACGAAGGTCGCCGGCAGCCGGTCGGGCGCGCCGCGCATCTTCGCCTCGGGGTTGGGCACCTGCGTCGTCTTCGCATCGGGAACCGCGAGCCGCAGCCTGCCCGTGCCTGCGTTCGCCTCCAGGATCTTCAGCACCTCGCCCCCCGCAGCGCCGCCGAGCTCGAGCGTGGCGAGCACCGCGCCGGGCGAGCGCAGCGGGCCGAAGTCGGCCGCGATCTCGCACACCGCGCGCGTCATGTTGCGAAAGCGCGGCATGATGGCGCGCGTGCGCGGCGTCGGATTCGCGAGCCGCTCGAGGTAGGCTGGCGAGGCGAGCGCCGCGACCGACTCGATGTCGTAGATCGCGGCGTAGGAAAGCGGCGCGGCAGCGTCGCGGTAACGGCGCGCGCTCAGGATTCCAGGAACGCCGAGCCGCTCGGGCACGTGCTCTTCGACGTACCACGCATTGAATTCGGCTTCGTCTTCCGCCGCGATGTCGTTCCACACCGCCAGCAGACCCGGGCTTGCGGGCATCGTACCCCCCGTCCTTGGATCTCTTGAGGTTATCGGTTGGCTTGCTTGACCGTCAGACATCTTTTGCTGCACCATCGTCCACCCTAGAGGGAGGGGACCCTGAACGCAACTTTGAGTGCAGGGTCACCCCCATCTTCGTCATCGTCCGCGGCAGCGTCAGCACGCGCGCATAA
>Ga0316579_10000934_pt1 | contig 10166 bp, 6 predicted proteins | sample J5NA_2_FD_203074 | JGI IMG/M metagenome (GOLD analysis project Ga0316579, IMG submission 203074) | Rhizosphere microbial communities from salt marsh grasses in Alabama, United States - J5-7_160517rDrA | ecosystem: Host-associated > Plants > Roots > Rhizosphere | place: USA: Alabama | collected...
GTTGCTTGGCAAGATACAATTGGTGTTTGTGAACGAAGCCGCTGCGAAAAAAGCCGAAGTCGAAAGACTCTCGCGAACGGTCAGCACAGTGGATTCCACACAATCCCGAACAAAATCCGAGTATGCGCACCACCCTGGCACCCATTCTGGCATCGCTGATTTTGAACAACCCGATATTGACCGGTCGACCGGTGGACTCATCCAGGAGATCGAGCATGGAAAAGACGAAGATCCGGAGGAAATTACGCTGCAAGACATACCTACACTGGATGAGGCCCTGCCATTGAGCCAGATGCGCATGAAATTATCACAGGCGCTGATTACCCGAAAACCGGGTTCCCGGCCGCAAAACACCGGCATGTTTACCGGGTTTGATGCGGGGAACGTCGAAGATGCCTTAACTACCGTGTCAGGTTCCCCAGCCGTGGGGGACGTGGCAGCCGCTGCTGAACCTCCAGTACAAGCGAATGTGCCGGACTCACGGGAAATGCCTGCTTTTCGATCTTTCCTGTCGGGGTGGAAAATATTGTTGGCCGGACTTTCCCTGCTTGCAATGGTCACCGTCATACTGTTCCTGGCGCTGTGGGATATCCCTTCCTTGTAATGGGCATGGATTCCTTTCATCCGGTAATTCGCGATTGGTTCCGGCAATCATTCGGGCAGGCAACCGATATCCAGAACGAGGCATGGGCAGCCATACAGGACGACCAATCCGTGCTCCTGTCCGCGCCAACCGGCTCCGGCAAAACATTGGCTGCATTCCTGGCTGCCATCAACAAGCTGCTTGTGCAATCACTCGAGCATACGCTGGAAGAACAGGTTTACATTCTTTACGTTTCTCCGCTGCGCGCCTTATCCAGTGATATCCAGAAAAACCTGAATCTGCCGTTGATGCAAATCCGGGACGGCTTGCTCGAATCCGGTTTGCCGGACGTCAATATCACGGTCTCACTGCGTACCGGGGACACGCCACAGGCGGAACGCAGCCGTATGCGCAAACGACCGCCTCAAATCCTGGTAACGACGCCGGAATCCCTGTATATCCTGCTGACATCGGATTCCGGCAGGCGCATGCTGAAAACGGTACAAACCGTAATTGTTGACGAGATCCATGCGCTCGCCGGGAATAAACGCGGGGCGCACCTGGCGCTTTCACTCGAACGCCTGTCCCTGCTGACGCAGGTCCCGCCCAACCGGGTCGGCATATCGGCCACGCAAAAGCCGCTGGAGGAAATCGCCAATTTCCTGACCGGTGGCAGACCCTGCAAGATCATCGACAAGGGCTTTCATCGAAATCGCGACCTCGGCCTCGAACTCGTTGCTTCTCCACTGGAAAGTATCATGTCCGGTGAAATCTGGACGGAGGTATATGAGCGCCTGGTAACGCTGATCAACGAGCACGCGACCACACTTATTTTCGTCAACACCCGGCGTATGGCGGAACGCGTTTCGGCCGCGCTGGCGGAACGGATCGGGAATGACCAGGTGACATCTCATCATGGCAGCCTGTCGCGTGAACATCGCCAATCCGCCGAGAATTCCCTGAAGACCGGTAAACTACGCGCAATCGTGGCGACGGCATCGCTGGAACTGGGTATCGACATCGGTGATATCGACCTGGTATGCCAGATCGGATCGCCGCGATCGATTTCCATTTTCCTGCAACGGGTCGGGCGTTCCGGCCATGCATTGAAGAAAACCCCGAAAGGCAGGTTGTTTCCGCTGTCTCGGGATGACCTGTTCGAATCCATCGCCCTGCTCCGGGCAATCGAACGGCATGACCTGGACACGATACGTATTCCACAGCATCCACTTGATGTCCTGGCACAGCAGCTTGTCGCCGAGGTCGGTAATGGCGAGTACGGACTCGAGGAACTTTACGGGCGGTTCATCAGGGCCTGGCCCTATCGCGAGCTGTCACTGGAAAAATTCCGGGAAACCGTCAGGACCCTGGTTATGGGGTATCACACATCACGCGGGCGGCGCGGCGCATACATTCATCACGACGTGATTTCAGATACCCTGCGACCCCGTAAAGGCGCGAAACTTTCCGCGGTTACGAACGGCGGGGCCATACCGGACCAGTTTGACTACGATGTCATACTTCAGCCGGAGGGCTGTTTTGTCGGCACGCTGAACGAGGATTTTGCCTTCGAAAGTCTGCCGGGTGACATCTTCCAGCTGGGCAATACCTCGTACCGGATTCACAGGGTGGAGAAAGGCAAGGTATACGTTGAGGATGCACGTGGGCAGCCGCCCAATATCCCCTTCTGGATTGGCGAGGCGCCCGGTCGCAGTGACGAGCTGTCCACCAATGTCAGTGATCTTTCCGAGCAACTGGACCGCCTGCTGGCGGAGAGTGATGCTGCAGCAAGACACTGGCTGGAAACCGAGCTCGATCTGCCGGACAGCGCCATTACCCAGGTGATCGAATATCTGTCCACGTCCCGGGCCGCGCTCGGACATTTGCCGCACAAGCAACGGATTATTCTCGAGCGTTTCTTTGACCAGAATGGTGATACGCATCTGGTCATCCATTCCCCGTACGGTTCGCGCATCAACCGGGCCTGGGGCCTCGCGCTGCGCAAACGTTTCTGCCGGAAATTCAATTTCGAATTACAGGCAGCCGCGGACGAGAACAGTATCGTATTGTCCCTGGGGCCGACCCACAGTTTTGATCTCGATGAGGTATCCCGCTACCTGCAAGAGAAATCCGTGCGCGAAATCCTGACCCAGGCATTGCTGAATTCACCGATCTTCCCCACGCGCTGGCGCTGGGTCGGCAATATCTCGCTGGCGGTGCTGCGTTTTCGCGCCGGCAAGAAACTGCCCGCCATTTTTCAGCGCAATGATGCGGAAGACCTGATTGCCGTTGTGTTCCCGGACCAATTGGCCTGCCAGGAAAATATCGTCGGTGACCGGGAAATCCCCGCGCATCCCCTGGTCGAGCAGACCTTGTATGACTGCCTGCATGAGCTCATGGATATCGAGGGACTGGAGAATCTCCTGCGTGGCATTGCCGGGGGTAGTATCCAGGTCAATACCTGCGATCTGAGCCAGCCTTCCCCGCTGGCCTCCGAAATCATCAATGCCCGGGCCTATTCTTTCCTCGATGATGCGCCGGCCGAGGAACGCCGGACCCTGGCCATTCATATGAAGCGTTTCATGACACCGCAGGAGGCCTCTGAATCGAACGTATTAAACGCCAATGCGATCGAGAAAGTCCGTAGTGAGGCATGGCCCAATCCCCGCAATCCGGACGAATTGTATGATGCCTTGTGTGAACTCGGCTACATGACGTCCATCGAGGGTGCGCAATGGGCATCGCAATGGAACGAACTCGCCACGCAGCAACGTGCGGTTCGCCTGTCGCTTTCAAGGCATGACATCTGGGTTGCGATCGAACGCCTGCCGGAAGTGCGACTGATTCATCCACAAGCGTGCCAGTCCGTACCTGTTCATCCCGTCGAGGCGCAGACACCCGCGGACGCGGACACTGCCCTGCTGGAAATCCTGCGCAGCCGGCTCGGTTGCCTGGGCCCGGTGGCCCTGGCCGATGTCGCGCACAGCCTGGATATCACCGAATCCCTGGTCAACCGGATATTCGTGCAACTGGAAACGGAAGGATACCTGTTCCGGATCAAGCCCCAGGTAACGACCGGTATCGAACTCTGGTGCGAACGACGCCTGCTGGCCCGCATCCATCGCTATTCACTGGAGCAGATGCGTAACGAAATAGAGCCCGTGAGTATCCAGACTTACAGCCGATTCCTGCTGCATTGGCAGGGACTGGATCAGCCCGCCGAGGGAGAAGCGGCATTGGTACGTTGCATGGAACAACTCGAAGGCTGCAATGCCCCGGCCAAGATCTGGGAGCAGTCAATTTTGCCGAATCGGATTCGGGACTATGCGCATTCCTTCCTGAATAACCTGACCGCGAACGGACGCCTGGTCTGGTATCGTCCCGTTTCGTCGACGGCAAAGACACAACGATCAACCGCCCAGTTCACGCGCATGACAGCAGTTTCCATCCTGCCACGCGCCGATTTACGCTACTGGCGATGTGCCGGCAGTTCGCAACAGCATTACACGCTGTCCGCCAATGCCGAGCAGATCATTACCCTGTTACGAAAAAACGGCGCCTGCTTCTTCTCGGATATCACCAGTTCCACCGGATTGCTGAAGGCCCAGGTGGAGGAAGGATTGGGTGAACTCGTGTCCGCCGGCATGATCAGCTCGGATAGCTATGCCGGGCTTCGCTTTATCAGCAAGCAGCATGGCAGGCAAAAACGTCGATTTACGCATCGCTCCGCGAATATCGCTCTGCAGAACGACTGGGACCGCGCCGGACGCTGGTGGGTGCTCCCCGCACCGGACAAGGACCATGAACCGGATCACGTTGAGCACATTGCACGCATTTTGCTGAAACGCTACGGTGTGATATTCCGCAAACTGCTCGATAACGAATCCGGCCTGCCCGGCTGGCGTGAACTTCTGTACGTATATCGCCGCATGGAGGCCCGCGGGGAAATACGGGGCGGACGGTTTGTCCAGGAATTCAGTGGCGAACAATTCGCACTGATCGAGGCGATTCCCCAATTGCGCAAGCTCCGCAAACAGGACAATACAGAGGAAACCTTATGCATTTCCGCGGCAGATCCCCTGAACCTGACCGGCATCATTACCCCGGGAGAGCGTATACCCGCACAGGGAAACAACCGGATACTCTATCGCAACGGCATTCCAGTCGCGGCCCTGGTCTCCGGCACGGTTCACGTTCTGGATCCGGCACTTGCCCATCTGGAATGGCAATTCCGCACCACGCTCATGCGTGACACACGAGTGCCGTCGGCCCAGAAACTTCCTACGCTTACCCAGGCCTCGGGAAACATTCATTAAGCGAAACCTCCCGGCTGCATGCCCGATGTTACTAAGCTGTTGTTTTTGTATATATTCTACATTATATTGTGAAACTTGAATCTGGAACTGGACGGATGGGCGGCTTGACCCTGTCACGTATGCTCTGCCAGATTCGCCCTGACCTTACCGCCGGAGAAGATTTGTGAAGTTAAGCCTGGACGAATTTCGGAAATGGAATAACAAGTGCGTGACGCTGCTGGGCATGTCCGGTGTCGGCAAGACCCGCCTGGCCAACATGTTGCGACACAAAAACTGGTTTCATTATTCCGGCGATTACAGAATCGGCACGCGTTACCTGGATGAACCGATCCTGGATAATATCAAGCAACAGATCATGCATATCCCGTTCATGCGCGATTTGCTACGCTCGGATTCGATTTATATTCGAAATAATATTACGGTGGATAACCTGCAGCCGGTTTCCACCTTCCTGGGCAAGCTCGGCAACCCGGAGCTCGGAGGCCTCGGCCTGGAGGAATTCAAGCACCGGCAATCCCTGCATCACGATGCTGAAATTGCAACCATGAAGGATGTCCCGGAATTTATCCAGAAAGCGCGTGATATCTACGGATACCAGCACTTCGTCAACGACGCCGGCGGCAGCGTATGCGAACTGTCCGACCCGGGCGTGCTGGAGATCCTGGCACAGCATACGCTGATCCTGTATATCAAGGCGAATGACAAGGATGAAAAGGAATTGATACGCCGCGCGGAGCAGTCGCCCAAGCCACTCTATTATCGCGAGGAATTTCTCGACGAGCAGTTGCGTATCTACATGGATGAAAATAATTATCCGTATGTTGCCCTGATTGAACCCGATGAATTCGTACGCTGGATGTTTCCGCGGCTCTTTTACTCGCGTATTCCCAGGTATGAAAATATCGCGGCTAAATATGGCTACACCATTACCACGGAAGACCTGCACCAGGTCAATGAAGAGGAAGACTTCATTAGACTGCTGGAATCCGTGATCGAGCGCCAGGCCTGATGTCTGGATTATTAAGACGCCTGGACTATTGAACAGAGTACAGATATGCCACTAGTTGCAAACTCATCATTGCCCGCGTTCGAACGCCTCAGACAGGAAGGAGAGACCATCCTGTCCGATGATGCTGCCGTGCACCAGGATATCCGGGAATTACACATCGGTTTGCTGAACATGATGCCGGATGCCGCACTCGAAGCCACCGAACGGCAATTTTTTCGCCTGATCGGCGAAAGCAACCAGATTGCCCAGTTCTACGTGCATCCGTTTACGCTCAGTGAACTGGTTCGCTCGGAGCACGGTCGCCAGCATATCGAGACGTATTACCAGAGTTTTGACCAGATCAAACAGAACGGACTGGATGCACTGATCATTACCGGCGCAAATGTCACGCAACCCGACCTGTCCCTCGAACCCTTCTGGGATCCATTGATCAAGGTTATCGACTGGGCGTATGACAATGTGACCTCGACGATCTGCTCCTGCCTGGCGACACACGCCGTGCTGCAGTTCCGCTATGGACAGAAGCGACGCAGGTTGCCGGAAAAACGCTGGGGCATCTACTCGCACCGGGTCACGGACCGCAAGCATCCGCTGGTCAATGGTGTCAATACGCGATTCGACGTACCCCATTCACGTTTCAACCAGATTGACCGGGAACAGTTCGAGCAGGCCGGGCTGTATGTGCTTGCCGAAAGTGAGGAAGCCGGCGTGCATCTCGCGGTCAGCGAGGACCTGTTCCGCCTGGTCTTCTTCCAGGGGCACCCGGAATACGACCTCATCAGCCTGTTAAAGGAATACAAGCGCGAGGTCATGAACTTTATCGCCGGCAAACGGGAAAACTACCCTCCCGTTCCGAAAAACTATTTTACCTTGCAGTCACAGTCGATACTTGATGAGCATAAATACAACGTCATCCGTGCCAGGAATCAGGACACGGCGATCCCGCCTCTGCCCGAGGACATCCTGATACGCACACTGGACAATACCTGGCATGATACCGCAGAGGCTGTTATCAACAATTGGCTCGGGAAGGTCTACCAGGTAACCAATAGCGAGCGCAGGCTCCCCTTCATGGATTCCGTGAATCCGCAGGATCCCCTGGGAATAAAATCGGGGATCGCAAAAAAGTGAACCGGGGCGGAATGCATACCCTGTCGGTAACCATCGATAGCAAGCTACGATCGTAAACTTCCATGCCTGACTTACGTGCCCGCATCCTGTTGCCCGCCATGCTGCTTTGCGCGTTGTTACCCATGCCTGTCCTGTCGGCCGGGCCGGAAAACCCTCCTGCCGTAATGCCCCGGCCTGGCAAGGTGCTCGTCTCCGATAATCTCGATATCGATATCAGCATTTATCCGGCCAAGGGCAACCAATTGATCCTCTGGATTGCCCCGAGTTACGAATTCCGCCAGGGACACAAGGAAATGGCGGCCCTGTTAGCCGCCAGCGGTTTCGAAACCTGGATGGTGGACATGAATGAAGCCCAGTTCCTGTCCCACGACAGCCAGGCCATGCGGGATATCAACGGCCGATACATCGCGGAAATCGTCGACCGCGCGCATGCGAAAACCGGTAAGTCGATTGCGATCATGGCTGATGCCAATGCGTCGATCCCGGCCCTGCGAGCGATGCGGGAATGGCAGCTGCTTACCCATGAGACGCAATACCTGCAGGGAGCGATCCTGTTTTCGCCTAACCTGTACAGTGGCATACCCCAGTTGGGCTTTGCGCCGGACTTTATGCCGATTGTTTCCGCCACCAACATGCCGGTCATGATATTGCAGGGCGAGAAAAACGGCGCGCGCCTGTACCTCGATCGATTACTGGAACAACTCTACTCGGCAGGCAGTCAGACTTACCTGCGCATGTTGCCTGGCGTCGTGGGGCTGTTTTATGGTGAGCAAAGAACCCCGATCCAGGACAAATCCTTTTATCAGGTGCCGGACTTTGTCCGGACAGCCTTCAGGGTCTTCGGCCAGGTAAAGCCACCTGCATCGGCACTGCCCTTGCCGGAAAAGATAATTACCGTCACTCACTTCGACACGAAACTCAAGCCTTTCAAGGGAAACCGAACACCCTCGGAAATTACACTGCTGGATGCCACGGGTCTGCGGCACGTGTACAAGGATTTTCGCGGACAGGTTACACTGGTGAATTTCTGGGCTACCTGGTGTCCTCCCTGCCTGCAGGAAATACCTTCCCTGAATCGCCTGGTCAGGAAAATGCAAGGTAAACCCTTGCGCCTGGTCTCGATTGACTTCGGCGAACCGCAAAAGAATGTCACCGATTTCCTGAAGAAGGTGCAGGTAGACTTCCCCGTATTACTCGATTCGGACGGCAGCATATCCAATGCCTGGAAAGTCGTGGTACTGCCTTCGACATTCGTGATAGGCAAGGATGGCCGTATCGTTTATGGAATAAACGCCTCCATTGAATGGGACAGCCCGGAAATCATTGCCCTGCTCAACAAGCTGATGCGCGAGTAATGATGCCTCATTCGGGTCCGATCGGTGACTATGGCATGCCACTATCCGTGGGAGAAAGTGTTAAGCTATTAGAAAGGCGAAAGGCGTACTACAGGTTCCAGCCTTTCGAGGCAGCAAGATGGTATCAACGGGCACTGGGATCGGAATGAACATCATCGATACACATTGTCACCTGGACGTTGAGGAGTTTGATTCCGACCGGGACCAGGTCATCGATAGCTGCCTGAAAGCAGGCGTGGATAAAATCGTCGTGCCCGCAATCTCAGCACCAGGTTGGGACGCTTTGCTGTCATTATGTGCCCGTTACCCGCAACACCTGTTCCCAGCACTGGGCTGTCACCCGATTTATATAGACCAGCATCAGGAACAGGATCTTGCACTTTTGCAAAACAAGGCACAGGAAAACAGGCCACTGGCGATTGGTGAAATCGGCCTGGATTTCTATATACAGGATCTGGACCGAAGCCGACAACAGGCATTCTTCGAAGCCCAGGTTAGTATCGCAAATGACGTGGATCTCCCGATCATCGTGCATGTACGCAAGGCGCATGACCAGGTCATCTCCACATTGAAAAAGACCCGGAATCGCGGTGGTATCATTCATGCCTTCAATGGCAGCCGGCAACAGGCAATGCAATATATCGATCTCGGATTCAAACTGGGTTTTGGCGGCACGATGACCTATAGCCATTCGAACAAGATCAGGAAACTTGCGAAGGATTTACCGATGGATGCCATTGTACTGGAAACGGATGCGCCGGACATGACTGTGGCCAGTCATCGAGGCGAACGTAACAGCCCGGAGTACCTGCCTGAATGCCTGCACGCACTGGCAGAGATCCGCAATCAACCTGTCGACCAGGTTGCCCTTGCTACCACGAACAATGCACGCGACATATTACGACTTCCATGACAATAGAATACAGCGCTGACTATCTGACGCGTTTCCAGGGCCTGCAACGATTGTATGGTACGGATATCAGCGCGATCCTTGCCAATCTGCATATCTGCGTTGTGGGCCTCGGTGGCGTCGGTTCCTGGGCTGTTGAGTCCCTGGCCCGCTCGGGCATCGGAAAGATTACGATCATCGATTATGATGAAGTGGCCCTGAGCAACACCAACCGGCAGTCACACACAACAACCACGAATATCGCACGCAAGAAATACCAGGTCATGCAGGAAAGAATTCTGGATATCAACCCGGAATGCACCTGCATGGGGATCGACGATTTTGTGACTACCGAGAACCTGGCGATCCATATGAATCCCGAACATGGCTATGACTACGTGATCGACGCCATTGACAGCATCAAGTTCAAGGCCGCATTGATCTATTATTGCAAGCGAAACAAGATACCGATCATCACCACGGGAGGCGCCGGCGGCTGTACGGACCCACTCCTGATCAGTGTCAAGGACCTCAGCCGAACGTACAATGACGCCCTGGCCGCCAGGGTCCGTTCGCGACTGCGCAATGAATTCGGGTTCTCGAAAAACACAAAGCGTTATTTTGGCGTAGAGTGCGTGTTTTCCTCTCAGCACAAGGTCTACCCGAAAGAGGACGGCTCGGTCGGCCATGAAAAACCGGGCATACATGGCGTGCACCTGGATTGCCGGTTCGGCTATGGCGCCGCCAGCTACGTGACCGCCTGTTTCGGGTTCATTGCGGTATCGAGGGTTATCAACAAGATCGTTGCCAGGGTGCGGCGCACGGGAGAATCCGTCGGGAATTAATATAATAAATAACTTTAAATAAGATGATTAACTACATG
>Ga0316579_10000935_pt1 | contig 10163 bp, 9 predicted proteins | sample J5NA_2_FD_203074 | JGI IMG/M metagenome (GOLD analysis project Ga0316579, IMG submission 203074) | Rhizosphere microbial communities from salt marsh grasses in Alabama, United States - J5-7_160517rDrA | ecosystem: Host-associated > Plants > Roots > Rhizosphere | place: USA: Alabama | collected...
TCCCGTTCGAGACACTCGGCGCGGCCCCCGGGCACCTGGCCGCGGCGAACCTCCGTGCCAACGCGCGCCGGACGGCCTCGGTGCTCACCTCCCTCGTGCTGGCGGTCGGGTTCGGCGGATCGCTGTGGTTCGTGCAGAGCAGTCTCGAACGCGAGACCCGCGCCCAGCACCGTGAGGGGACCCTCGCGGACCGGGCGGTCCTCGCGGACGGCGGCCTTCCCCCGGGACTCGCCCTGCGGGCCCGGCAGGTCCCCGGGGTCGTCGCCGCGACCGGGGTGAGCACCAGCACCGCCGTCGTCCAGCGGTCGGACGGCCTGGAGACCTGGCCGATCCAGGCGGTCGACCCCGAGGGGGTGACCGGTACCCTGGACCTCGGCGTCCGCCGGGGCTCCCTGGACGGCCTGCGCGGCCCGACCGTCGCGGTCTCCCGCGTCGCAGCCGACCACCTGGGGTGGGAGCCGGGCGAGCGGGTCGGCCTGATCCTCGGGGACGGGACCGCCGTGGACCTGACGGTCGTCTGCGTGTACGACCGGGGGCTGGGGTTCGCGGACCTGACCGTCCCCCGGCAGGTCATGGCGGGGCACACCACGTCGGGACGGGACGGGGCGGTGCTCGTTCGCACCAGGCCCGGTGCCGGGGCGCGGGCCGTCGACGGCCTGACGTCCCTGCTGCGCGAGTACCCCGGCAGCACCCTCGTGGACGCGGACGTCCTGGACGGGAGGCTGGCCCAGGAGGTTGCGGTGAACGCCTGGATCAACCGCATGATCGTGGGGGTCCTCGTCGCGTACACCGCCATCACCGCCGTCAACACCCTGCTCACGTGGACGCTCTCGCGGCGGAGGGAACTGTCCGTGCTCCGGCTGTCCGGGGTGACCCGGGGGCAGGTCCTGCGGATGCTGCGATGGGAACAGGCGGGGATGCTGGGGGGCGCCCTCCTCCTCGGCGGGACGATCGCCGGTTTCACCCTCGTCAGCGTCGTCGCGGGGGTGACGGGGGCGAACGTCGCGTACGTGCCGCCGTCGGGCTGGGTGGCCGTCCTGGGCGGGACCGTGCTGCTCGCCCTGTCCTCCACCCTCCTGCCCGCCCGCGCCGTGCTGCGCTCGCAGCCCGTCGAAGGGATCGGCCTGCGGGAATGACCCCGGACGGGCGGCAGGCACCCGGTACCCCGCGGGGACGTCGGGCGGTTCCCGGGACCGGTGCACACGGATATATTGGACATATTTCCATGCCGGGCCCGAACGCCCGGCGGACCGGGCCCGGACGTGCGGTGGAAAGGTCCCATGCGACATGCACTGGTGCTCCACGCGAGCCGTCACGGTTCGACGGCGCAGGCCGCCGAGCACATCGCCACGCGACTGGAACGTCACGGCTACCACCTCCAGGTCCGGCCCGTGCGCTACCAGCGGTCCCGGGTCGGGCCCGAGCACCTCGTGGTCCTGGGGATCGCCGTCCACCGGGGACGGTGCCATCCCGAGGCCCGGCGTTTCCTGCGGCGGCATCGTCGGGACCTCGCCGAGCTCCCGCTGGCGCTGTTCGCCCTCACGGCCGGGACGGACACCCCCCTCACCCCGGAGCTGATGCTCGCGCAACTGGACAGGGCCCTGGGGGGCCTGCCACGGGCCGCTCCCCTGACCACCGCCGTCTTCCCGTTGCCGGACCCCGCCGGCCGCCCAGCCCCCGCCGGGTGCCCCGACCTCGTCGAGCTGCCGGACGTCGAGGGGACGGCGGAGGTCGACGGACTCCACCGTCCGTCGATCGACCGGTGGGCCGACGCCCTGGCCTGCGAGAACTGATCCCCCCGGGCGGGATCGGCCGAACGGGCGGTCCCGAGGCCGACCGGGGGCGCTCCGGCCGCTGGTGCCGGTCCACCGTTCGGCGTGCCCGGACGGGAACGGCCGGTCGCCCTGGGTCGTCCGGCCCCGCCGGTGCCCGGTCCCTTCCCCCGTCCGTGGAGGTCCGGGGTACCGAACGGCCCACCTACCGGGCCTGACTGTAATGGAGCGATTCACCCGTTGCGCGTCTGACAGGAATCGGCCCGCATCGTTCATCATGAGGACTGGACATCCTGCGCTGTTCCCGAGGAGGTCACCATGGGTGTCGGTTCGATCAGCCAGAGCACCGGTTCCGGTGCCATGAAGGCGATGACGGAGTACATGCAGCGGCAGGTCGACTCCGCCGTGTCCGGCAGCGGCCAGGGCGCCCGTGCCCAGGCCGCAGCCAAGGTGGCGGACCGCTCCGCCGCCGAGCAGGCCGCCGCGGCGAAGCTGCTCGCAGGCAGGAGCTGACCGGCGGCAGCACGAGGTCCCGGGCCCCGGGACCCGGCGACCCCCCGACGGGGGGACGGACCCGGAACCCGTGACGGACGGCGAGGGGACAGGCCCGGACAGGGAACGGGCGCACCCGGACGGCCCTGGGAGCAGGGCGGTCGTCACTCTTCGTGAACACCCGTTCTGGTCTGCCGGAATCCGGTGGGACCGGTCATGATGAGAGACGGCGGACAACCCGCCTCAACCCTGAGGGGGTCGTCATGGACATTGGTTCGATCGCCCGGGGCTCGCAACCCGGCGCGACGAGAGCGATGACGGAGTACACCCAGAACACGGTGTCCGGCGCGCTCGGGCAGGACGCCGGGCCGGCGGAACGGGCGCAGAGCGTCTCGGCCGAGAAGGCCGAAGGCGCGCGCGTCGCCGACAGGAGCGTGGCGGAGCGGCAGGCCGCCGCCCAGCTCACAGCGCTGAAAGCCCAGTCGGGTGCCGATCCGGCCGCCCTGACCGCCAAGATCAGCAACGGCTCGACGGCCGCGGTGACGAGCGTCGGGGTCGCGACCGGGGCACCCGTGAACACCGTGGCGCGGGGACCGGAGTCCGTCGTCGCCGCGGCCGTGAAGGGCCGCAGCGAGAGCGGGGCCGTGGACAACAGCGTCCACCGTCACCAGGGCGTCGTCGAGCCCAACGGCGTGACGGGCAACGGCAGCCCCGTGGTGGAGGGCACCGGGTTCGACTTCAGGGCCTGAGCCCGCAAGGAGCGGTGCCCCGATCGGTGGACGATCGGGGCACCGCTCCCGTTCAAGGACGGTGACGAACGGGCCGACAACGTCACGGTGAACGACGATCGGGCTCTTTCCCCCTCCGCGGAGGCGGCCTTCGAACCGGGCCGGGCGTCCCTGCTGTGGCTGCTCGCCCCCCTGGCGGTCGCCCACGCGGGAGCGATCCCCGTGGACGTGTCGTCGGCCTCCGGAACGGAACGGATCGTCGCCGTTGCGACGGACGGCGTCGTGGCGCTCCTCCTTCTCTCCGGACTCCTCGCCGTGCTGACGCGGGTGGTGCCTCGCGCGGGGTGGATCGTCTCGTTCCTCGTGGCGATCTCCGCGGTGGGCACGGGGGCCCGGATGGCCGTGACGGGGGACCCCCTCACCGGGTCGGGCATCTGCCTCGCCTTCGTCGCCGCGCTCGCGGCGGTCTCCTGGGCCGAGGTGCGATGGGCGTGGCTGGTGGGCATCGTGGCCTGGGGGACCGGTCTGGCGTTCGCGGACGACGGCGCGACGGCCCGCTGGTGGTGGACCGTCGTGGTCGGCCTCGGCGGGCTGGTGGTGGCTGCCGTCCTGCACCGGGGGATGAACCGTTACCGCTGGGGGATCGAGGAGGCGCGCACGGCCCTGCTGCGCCTGTCGGTGATCGACCCGTTGACGGGGATCCCGAACCGCAAGGGCCTGGACATGCTCGCCGAGCCCCTGATCGAGAACGCGCGGCGGCAGGGGCAGGCCGTCCACTGCCTGTTCATCGACGTCGACGGGTTCCGGGAGGTCAACGAGCAGCTCGGACGGCACAGCGGGGACACGGTCCTCGAGGCCGTCGCCGAGTCCCTCAAGGCGTCGGTGCGGACCACGGACATCGTGTGCCGGTGGTCGGGCGACCAGTTCGCCGTCGTGGGTCCCGGGACGGGCACCTCCCCGCTGGAGCTCGAACGCCGGGCCCGCAGCCGCTTGGAGAACGACCTGCCGGTCCCGTCGGAGGTCTGGCCCGGCCGGCTCAGCGTGGGGTCGGCGACCCTCGTCCCCTGGGACGACGGCGACCTCGAGTCGATGCTGAACCGCGCGGACCAGGACATGCAGCTGCGCCGGTCGCTGCGGCGGCAGAGCCGCGAACGCGCCATGGGCCAGGAGCCGGGCTCCTCCTCCGGCGGCAGCAGCCCCCTCCCCGGCCGCTGGGGGACCTGACCCGGCCCGACCGCGGCCCGGGTCCCGTTCCCGCCGACGGGTCCCGGGGAACCACGGCGTGTGCGGTCCGGTGGTGCGGGCATGCTTGTCCGGTCGGGGACCGTCGACCCGGGCAGGGAGGAGGGGCGCGCGTGCCGTCACGGTGGCGGGTCCTGCTGTCGGGGCCGGTGGGGGTCGGCGTGCCCCTGGAGGCCCCGCACGCGGTGGTGTCGCGGTGGCTGGACACCGACGGGGCGCACCGGGCCCCGGTGAAGCCGTACGCGATCGGCCCGCCGTCCGTGGAGGGCGACCGGACGGTCCTGGAGATCCGGCTGCTGGACGACCGGCTGTCCGAACGGTTGGTGGGATCGGCCCCGGCCGGTGCCCCGGTGAGGCTGGGCCGGCACCGGTTCCGGGTGGCGGCCCGGCCGTCGCCGGTGGACGCCGTCGCCTGGGCGGAGCTGTCGTGGCGGTGCTCGGGTCCGTGCGCGGGCCCGGTCGAGCAGGCGTGGCGGGTGGTGTTCGAATCGCCCGCGACCTTCCGCAGCGGGAACCGTTCCTCACCGTTCCCGGCACCCGGGGCCGTGCTGAGGGGACTGCTGTCCCGGTGGAGGCTCCTGGACCCGGACTCGGTGCCGACGCCGCAGGGACCGGAGCCCCGCTCGGTGTGGGTCTCGGACCTCGAGGGCAGGACGGTCACCGTGCGCCGGGCGGGCAGGATCCTCCCGGGTTTCGTGGGGGAGGTGCGCTACGTGTGCGATCCGCCGGAGGGGATTCCGGACGGGCCCGGGACCCCCTCCGGCGGGGCCGGTCCCGAGGACCCCGGGAATCCCGGGGACCGGGAGGTCGTGGGATCCCTCCTGCGTTTCGCCGAGTACGCCGGCGTCGGATCGCACACCCCCTTCGGATTCGGCACGATCCGCGTCGACCGTGTCTGGAACTCCTCGGCCCGGACCCGGTCCGGGCCGTCCCCCGGGTCCCGCCGGCCATGACCCGGAGCCCGTCCGTCGGCCGCCGGACCCCACCCGGCAAACCGTCCCGTACCATCCCGAACATGGTGTGTGCCCCCTCTGACCTGCGCAAACGTCCCTCCGGGCGCTTGTCGACCTCCCGGGCCACCCCCGCGACACGCCGAGCCGTGCAATCGGACACCGTTTCCGCAGGTCAGACCCCCCTCCGATGCGGTAGAGTCCCGGAAACGGTCACGCCACAAGGCGTATAGAAACACCCTTTCAACGAATCTCAGCTCGTCCATGGTTCTATGAGTCCCGGAAACGGTCACGCCACAAGGCGTATAGAAACCCGTTGACATCGACTCGCAGGACGCCCAGGACCGCGGGTCCCGGAACCGGCCGCGCCGTGAGGCGTTGCGGGCCGGAGGTCCGTAGAGCCCGCGCGGGGGAGTCCCGGTTCAGTCCGTGGTGGTGTCCCGCTCCCGGGCGTGGGAGGTCCAGGCGGCGCGGAGGGTGGTCCTGGAGCCGGTGCTCAGCAGGGATCCCCGGTACAGGCGGGCCGCGACGAGGACGAGCAGGACCCCGGTGGCCACGATGACGCCGCAGGCCGCTGCGCCCTCCCACCAGGCTGCCCCGCCGGTCAGCAGGCGGCGGGGCATCACGATGGGGGAGAACACCGGGGCGAAGGACAGCCCGGTCAGGACGCCGCTGTCCTCCGGTAGGTAGATCGCGGTGAAGAACGGGACGAACAGGAGCATCTGCATGGGCACGGTCGTCGCGTTGAGGTCCTCCAGCCGGGAGGCCAGGGACCCGGCCACGGCCCACAGGCAGGCCAGCATGACGAAGCCCAGCAGGAAGTAGAGCACGAACCACCCGGAGTTCTCGCCCAGCAGCTGCGTGAGGACCGACTGTCCCACGGTCTGTGACACCCCGACCCCCACGACGAGCAGGAGCAGGACCTGTCCCATGACCATGAGGGTGTTCCCGATCACCTTGCCCGCGAGCAGGACCGGCACGGGGACGGCCGCGACGAGGATCTCCACGACCCGGCTCTGCTTCTCCTCCACCACGCTCTGCGCGATCGAGACGCCGAAGATCATGTTGGTCATGAGGAAGACGACGGCGAAGGCCGCGAAGAGGTACATGGCCGTCTCGCCGTCCCGCGGGTCGGGGTCCTGGAGCCTCTCGGCCGGCGGGGTCGCGGCCCGGAGGAGGACCGCGCGCACGGCCTCGGCGTCCGCCCCCACCCGGGCGAGGCCGGCGGACAGGCGCCGCGCGTAGGAGCTCCTGGCCAGCAGCTGTTCCAGCTCCGGGGGGACCTCCCGCGCCGCGACGATCGTGAACCCGCCCGCGGCGCCCCCCGTGACCGCGGCGTCGGCCCGGTCCGACCGGACCATCTCCTCGGCCGCGGGCAGGCCGTCGGCCGGTTCCAGGGCGATGTCGGCCCGCGGGAGCCCGGAACCGTCGTCCCCGGCGGCGGACGCGAGGGCGGAGGCATCGGTCACCAGCGCCGAGGCTTCCGGCCCGACCGCGGCGACCGTGAACCGCGGACGGTCGTCCGACAGCAGCTGGGGAAGGACCACGGAGGCCGCCATCACCAGCAGGAGGAAGGCCGTCGATGTCCGGAATGCCTTGTCCTGGAGCTTGACGACGATCTCCCGTCGGGCGACGGTCCAGATCAGGGGCACGGTCCTGGGGGCGGGCGCGGTCATCGGACGGTCTCCCGGTAGATCTCGGCCAGGGTCGGGACGACGGGGCCGAACTCGTGCACGGGGCCGTGCTCGAGCGCCCGGGCGAGCAGGGGCTGCTCGTCGTCGGCGTCCAGGAGCTCGACCAGCGCCCGGGGTCCCTCCAGCTCCAGGACCTTCCAGCGCGGATCGGGACGCAGCCACTCGGTCGGGCCCCCGACCACCAGGCGGAACCGAGACCCCGACCGTTCCCGGCGGATCCGTTCGGACGGGCCGGCCACGACCACGGTTCCCCGGTCGATGATCACGATGTCGTCGCAGAGGCGTTCGACCAGGTCCAGCTGGTGGCTGCTGAACAGGACCGGGTTGCCCAGATCGGCCCGTGCCCGGAGCATCCCGGCCATCACGTCGACGGCCACCGGGTCCAGGCCGCTGAAGGGCTCGTCGAGGACGAGGGCGCGGGGGTCGTGGATGACGGCCGCCGCCACCTGGACCCGCTGCTGGTTGCCCAGGCTCAGGGAGTCAAGGCGGTCCCCGGCGCGGTCGGCCACGCCCAGGGAGGTCAGCAGGCGCATCGCCCGTTCCGCGGCCTCCGCCGGGCGGAGCCCGAACAGCCGTCCCAGGTGGACCAGCTGGTCCAGGACCTTCATCTTCGGGTAGAGGCCGCGTTCCTCGGGCATGTACCCGAAGGTCCGGCGCGTGCTCCTCTCCAGGGGACGCCCGTCCCACAGGACCCGGCCGGCGTCGGCCCCGATCACCCCGAGGACGATCCTCATCGTCGTGGTCTTGCCCGCGCCGTTGGCCCCGATGAAGCCGGTCAGGACCCCGGGCCGCACCGGGAAGCTCACCTCGTGCAGGACGTGGCGCTCACCGAAGAACCTGTCGATCTGGTGCAGTTCGAGCACGGGGCCTCCCCTGCCGACTCCCGCGGGCCCGGCGTCGGGCAGGGTCCGGGAAACGGCGGCGCCGGACGCGTTCCGTTCCCGCCCGGGCCTGCAACGATTCCGCGCAGGACCCTACGATTCCGTACGGTTTTCCGGCAAGTCACGTGTGGTACGGGCAATTCCAGGTCCTGGGCCGGGGACCCTACTCGTCCCCGGCCAGTCGCAGGGTGCGCAGGCGCAGTCCCGCGTACCAGGTGGACCCCACGGTCACGACCAGCAGGAGGATCCCCGCGGTCACGGGGGCGACCTCCGACTCCACCCCCAGGCGCGTGGCCTGGTCGCCGCCGACCTTCTCCGCGAAGGCCAGGCCCCACTGCAGGACGCTGAGGGTCTTGGCGCCGGGGACGAAATTGCCGACGATCGACTCCCAGACGACCGCGTAGACGAGCCCTGCGATCACGGCGTTGCGGGTCAGCACGGACAGGAGCAGGAACAGGGCGCAGTAGGCCGTCCCCGCCAGCACGGAGCCCAGGCAGCACCCGAGGACCAGGTCCACGGACCTCTCCGTGAGCAGCAGTCCCGCGACCAGCATCGGGAAGGTGCCGAAGGCGAACACGACCCCGCAGGCGACGATCAGTTTGGAACGGACGATCAGGTGCCGGCTCACGGGCTTGGCCATCAGGTACATGATGGAGCCGTCGTCGATCTCCGGTCCGATCGCGCCGGTCCCGGCGATCAGGGCCAGCAGGGGCAGCAGGGTGCTCAGGGCGAAGCCGCTGATGATCGCTTCGACGAGTTCCTCGTCCGCGCCGACGGTGAGGCGCAGGACCAGGCTGAACACGAGGAGCAGCGCGGGAAGGGCGGCCAGCACGAGGATCCGGCGACGGCCCAGCAGGCCGCGCAGGGTCAGTTGGGCCACTACGGGGTTCATCGGGCCACCAGGTAGGAGAAGACGCTTTCCAGGGACTCGTCGGCGGGGCTGACGTCGTACAGGCTGATCCCTCGTTCCCGGGCCAGATGGGGCAGTGCCCTCACGAAGGCGGAGAAGTCCGTGGCCTCGACGTGCAGTTCGGCCTCGGAACCGGCCGAGGGGGACACCGGCCCGGCTCCCCGCAACGAGACGCCCGAGGCCGATCCGTCGGAGATGACGGCGGCGGCGAGCGCCCTGTCGTCGCTGGACCGGATCGTGTACTGGTGGGGCCGCTCGGTCATCAACCGGCGGATCTCGCGGAAGTCCCCGGACGCCGCGTGCCTGCCGGCCACCATGACCTGGATGCCGTCGGCGATCCGTTCGACCTCCTCCAGGATGTGCGAGCTGAACAGGACCGTCCGGCCCTCGCCCGCCATGGTGCGCAGCAGGTTCATCAGGTGCAGGCGCTGGCGCGGGTCCATCCCGTTGAAGGGCTCGTCGAGCAGGAGGACCCCCGGGTCGTGCACCAGCGCGCTGGCCACCTTGACCCGCTGCTTCATGCCCTTGGAGTAGGTCCGCACGGCGCGGTCCTTGGCCTGCACCATGTCGACGGTCGCGAGGGCGCGCGCCGCCGCCGACCCCGGATCGGCCAGGCCGTGCAGGCGGGCGTTGGCGAGGACGAATTCCCAGCCGGTGACGATGTCGTACATCGCCTCCCGCTCGGGGACCAGCCCGACCGAACGGTAGACGTCCTCGTTGCGCCAGATCGTGTCACCGTTGAGGGTCACGGTGCCGGACGAGGGCGCGAGGAAGCCGCTCAGCATGTTGATGACGGTCGACTTGCCGGCCCCGTTCGGACCGAGCAGGCCCGTGATGCCGGGGCCGATGGTCATGCTGACGTCGTTGACCGCCACAACGTTGCCGAACCAGCGGGACACCCGGTCCAGGACCAGCACGCTCATGAGACCGAGACCTTCCGGTAGCGCAGGGACAGCAGGAGGTAGTTCCCCACGAGGACGGCCGCGAGGACCGCCACGAACAGCAGGCCGGCAGCGGGGCCGGGGGGAGCGTGCTCGTCGAGGCGTCCCCCCTCCAGATGGAGCATCCAGGACAGGGAGCCGTCCACGAGGGAGAAGGGCGAGATGGCCCCGCCGAACCAAGCGACGGCCTCGTTGTGCTGATCGGCGGCGATCGCGACGGTCGCCCCCGAGACCGAGTCGGCCAGGAGCAGGACCGTGACGATCGCCGCGACGCCGAATCCCCGTTTCGGGGTGACCGCCGCGATCGTCAGTCCGATCCCGGCCAGGACGACGGCGAACACCAGCGCCGTCACCAGGCCCGCGAGGAACGGCGGCGTCTGCTCGTCCGGGGGCATCCTGCCCAGCAGCGCCCCGACGTAGAGCACGAGCAGGGGCAGGGCGCAGAAGAGCAGGACCGCCGCTGCCATGGCCGCGAACTTGGCCAGGACGTAGTCGCCCCGGGGCATCGGTCGGGAGAAGTACAGGGAGATGGTGCGGAAGCGCAGGTCCCTCG
>Ga0316579_10000936_pt1 | contig 10161 bp, 6 predicted proteins | sample J5NA_2_FD_203074 | JGI IMG/M metagenome (GOLD analysis project Ga0316579, IMG submission 203074) | Rhizosphere microbial communities from salt marsh grasses in Alabama, United States - J5-7_160517rDrA | ecosystem: Host-associated > Plants > Roots > Rhizosphere | place: USA: Alabama | collected...
CAGCAACAAGTCTGCCGGCCTCACGCATACGGGCAATTTCTTTCGCGTTTTTAGGGCGAATTCTCATAAAAATCTCCAAATAAAAGAGTTAAAAGTATAACTCAACCGGGGTTTGTCACATCGGGACAAACCTCAATTATTAATTATAAATGCTCGATCTCAAGGAGATGATTTTAGGCCCAAAGTTCCATGATGACCAGCTAATCAAGCTGAAGCCAATACTTTGCAGTTTCATCAACGAAAGGTGTCAAGGGCATGACGACCAACGTGCCCCCTTCTTCAAGGTAAATGAATTGTTGCACTTGATTAAGTGGATTAAGAGTGAGTGTTTCTACCGTTGGATTATTGCCATGATGTATCAGACGTACAATCCATTGTTGTGGTAAAAGCCAACCGGTTCGCACGAAGCCTTGTGCATCCCATTCTCCCGTCGCGCTCTCTACATCATCATAGAAACCTAGTTCAGAAATTGCGATATCATCGATTGCAAATCCCTGACCAACAGTTTCGAAATCTGTTAATACCTGAAAACGAAGAAGTATTTGTTGCCCTACGTATTGGTTTAAGGGAATTGTCTCTCTTACCCAACCGTTAATGGCGTTTGGTGAATCTGTACTTTTCCCCGATAGTGCCGGCCCGTAAAGGCCGCCTTGACCGTTCTGAAGATGAAGAATATCCCACGTATTACCCTGGTCTGTTGATATGGACACATAAGCGAAATCGTAATCCTCTTCAAGATCGTACCATGTGTTGAAAGTTAAGGCGGCCTGATCCAGCTGGCTTAAGTCGAAACTCGCTGTTAATTGGGCATCCGAATCGTTGGAAGGCAGGGCATACCACATCTGTTCTCCACTTGAGGGAGCAGATTCAATCAAACGGGCAGTGGTGTCTCCGGCAAATGTCAGAGTCATCGAGCCGCTGCGATCGATGTCGATATAGTTGACGCCGAATTGTTCGATTTGATCAAAATTCTTGTATGGAAGCTCGTTAACTCTAGCTTGTAGGGCTGCATGGGGTAAATCAAGTCTGGCATAAGCATATCTGTCACCAGCGAATGGATCATCTAGAAAATTGGCAACTGCCCAATCTGCCATGAAATCTTCCAAGGTCCGGTCTGGCTGCAGTGCGTGAAGCACACTTCGTACGGCAATTAGGCCATTGGCCGGATGTCGGACCAGTTCATAGATGCCGGCCTCGCCTAATTGTTCCCAAAGATAGGTCATGAATAGAAAACTTGCCCCGTAATGTGCGTCAATGACATGATCGTCATAAGACCAGCGATCAAGCCGAATATGGGGTTGTTCAAGATAAGGATCTGGATTAACCGTGCCTAAGCCGACATATAGTTCTGCTAACTGGGACATTCCTTCGTTGAACCATGTAACCTCATTCTTATCTTGATTCCATTGGAAAAGATGTTGGAGCTCGTGGATCAGTGTACCGTAGTACAATTCACTGCCAATCTGCAGCTGCTCCATATTTAGGTAGACGATTTCTTGCTCGTTTGAATCACGGAATAGTAATTTAGGATATTCATCTTGATCGCTGAAATAGCCAAGTTCATATCGATTACCGACGGATGCAAGATGCAAAATAGAAAATCGCGAATCGCCATCTATACCTGGATCCCATGGTTGGCCGAATAAATGGTTAACCCGCGGATAATAGTTTTCCTCCAGCTCCACCGCTGCCCAATCGACCAAGTCATCTCCAATATCTAGGTTGTTATCCATCCAGAAATATGCGTGTTCTGTGATGGTTACTAAGGTGGCGGTTACTTCCCCATCTTCGGTTTTAAAGACTTGCTGAGCCCCAATTTCATAAGTGGGCTTGCTAATAGTGCGCAAACTTTCGTCAAGCTTCCCAAGATGTACGGCCGCATTGAAATAATCATGTGCTGGATGATCGGCTAGATAAAGGCGCTCCAGGTATGCGTAAGAATTATTTGGAATTGGGTATTGATCTAAAGTTTCAGGAAGTGAATTATCGAATTCGGACTGAAAATTATTTGGTACTACCACCTGATTTGTATCAGGGGTAGGTGCTGGCAATGATGGCAGAGGGGTTGGCCAATTTTCGGGTTCGGCAATGGGGGGAGCGAGTGTTGGGTCGATGGATGGCTGGAGTGCTGCCGTAGTGGGTAAAGGCGAGAACCCTTCAATTGCTTCTGCTCCATTAGCGATGACTTCGGGAAATCCATAACGATCATAGAGATACAATCCGGTGAGTACCGATGTACCAATGCACATAAGAAGGATTAATATGACCAAACAGCCACTTAAAGCATATACGAGAGTGTTTTGTTTCTTGCCCTGCATCGCTGGTGTTAAACTACTTTCTAGTCTTCCATGAATCCCAATCGAGTCATTTCGTAACTTGTTTCCCTTCTATGGGTTAAGTTTTTTAGAACATTGGAACTTTGCTGTTACACTTCTTTATCAATCTGGCTTGAGCTTTACTTACGCCTTTCGAATCATTACCCTCTTTTATGGTACACAAATTGCTTCCTGATTCCAACCAGGATGCGTTAAAACATAATAAAAAGATATGAAATTCGCGCATATAGTAGGCTGGGGGCGTTTTTTGCCTAACCAGATTTTAACTAATCATGATATTGCTCAGATTGTTGATACATCTGATGAGTGGATCTATTCCCGAACCGGTATTCATCAAAGACGCATAGCCAATGAAAAAGAAACAACGGCGACAATGGCTTTTGAGGCTGCAGCACGTGCCCTTGCCGTTGCTGATTTGCACCCCTCTCAAGTAGACCTGGTGATTGTTGCATCATCCACTCCGGAATATATCTTCCCATCCACAGCCAGTCGGGTGCAAGATTATCTAGGAGCACTTAATGCCGGGGCTTTTGATTTGAGTGCTGCTTGTTCAGGTTTCGTTTACGCACTGAACATGGCTTCACAGGCAATCATAACCGGTTCTGTACGGAATGCGGTCGTTATTGGATCAGAGACGATGTCCCGTGTTGTCGATTGGACGGATCGCGCTACCTGCATTCTTTTTGGTGATGGCGCTGGGGCAGTTGTTCTCAAAGGATCAGAGGTTCCTGGAGGCCTGCTCGCAGCAACAATGCGTTCCGATGGATCGGGGAGCAATCTGCTCAGATTACCCGCAGTTTATCATAATCCTGTGCCAACCCTCGGTCCGGAGTATCTCGGTAATGGGCATAAGGACAATACGATTGCCATGCACGGCCGTCAGATATTTCGTTTTGCCTCTGAAGTTGTCCAGTCCTCTATTGAAGAAGTTACCAGGCAAGCCGGCTTAACATTAGATGACATAGACCTCATCATTCCCCATCAGGCAAATAATCGGATCATGGAACATGTTGCGAAAAAATTGAAGATTCCTAAGGAAAAATTTTATTCCAATGTTGAATGGGTCGGCAATACTTCTGCAGCTTCCATCCCGATTGCCCTTTGCGAGGCCGCTGATGCGGGTCGTTTGCATCCTGATAATAATTTCATTTTTGTTGGCTTTGGCGGTGGTCTGGCCTGGGCTTCGGCGGTGATTAAGTGGGATGTAACGCCGCCCGAAGTATCTGTTCGCGATCGCGAGTGGGGAAGAACACGTTATATGATTGCTCGCGGCCGTTCCCGCTGGCGCAAATGGCGCCGCCTCGTCGGGGCGAGAATTGCCGGCTCCCCGACGCCTGATGCCAGGTTAAAGGATGCAGATCGGCGTGACAATGATTGAGAAGCGATCAATTTATCGCAAGAGCGATTTGTTTCAGGATAGCTTCCTCGCTGAGCAAACCCTCTGAATGAGTACGACTGTTAACTACCAGTTTGGGGATCTCGCGTATTGAATATTGCCATAACGCCTCGTAAAAAACATCGGCCATAATCAAAAAAGATCGAATATGTTGGTTGGCTGCGGCCATACCAAATATCGATTTCGCCATGATCGTCCCCAGCTCATCATCGGCCGAGGTAAAAAGTTCGAGATCGACGTCATTTTGGAGTTTGCTCAGTTGGATACGTGTTTTAGCTTCCAGGTTGCTGCCGCGAAATGAGACACTTTGAATAGCAGCAATTAAGGATGTTATTTGCAATCCCGCCGGTAGACCAATAATCCGAACTCCGTGATCTACTCCCTCTTCTCCATCAATGCTAAAAACTCCAATAACTGGGTAGTAGGGATAGTTGACGCGCCTTGGCAATATGGCCATTTCGATTTGTTCAAATTCATCGGCTAAACCTTTTACTAATCTGGCCGCTTCCCTCTCACCGGTAGAGAAATTTGGATCGCCCCATACCCTTAACTGGATGGGGATTGGCAGATTTTCCAGGTATTCCGGTAATAATGCACGGGTCTTTTCATCAAAAGGGTGAGGATCGTTCAGGCTGGTCATAGGTTCACTTAATCCGCCTTGTTGTTTCCGGTGTACCGTCTCTGCCATTCATATAGCTTATTGATCGCTTCCAGGGGAGTCATTGCTGTGACATCTAAATTATCCAGCTCTTCAAGAATGGGACTGGACTCAGGAAAAAGGGCCATTTGCTGCCCGCTGGTATAACGGGAAGGTTCAACCGCGGCGGTTGGTGCATGCCTTTCCAAGTCTAAGAGAATCTCGTTGGCCCGCATCACGACCTCTCTGGGCAAACCGGCAAGCTGCGCTACGTGAATACCGTAACTGCGATCCGCTCCGCCAGGTACGATTTTGTGCAAGAAGGTCACTTTATCCCCTTCCTCAGCGACATCGACATTGTAGTTTGAAACATGGGGTAGAAGATCAGCCAGCCCGGTCAATTCATGATAATGGGTTGCAAATAGGGTGCGCGGTTTTAAGCGGGGATGATTGTGCAGGTATTCAACAATTGCCCAGGCTAGAGATAAGCCATCATAGGTGCTGGTCCCCCGGCCGATTTCATCTAATATCAATAATGAACGGCCTGTCGCGTGGTTTAATATCTCGGCCGTTTCAATCATTTCGACCATAAAAGTGGACCGGCCGGCATGCAGTTCGTCATGCGCGCCAATACGTGTGAAAATGCGATCAACCAGGCCAATATGGGCAGACGAGGCTGGAACAAAACTACCGATCTGGGCCAGCAGGGTAATTAAAGCCACCTGGCGCAAATAGGTGGATTTACCGGACATATTCGGACCGGTAATAATTTGAATACGCTCATCCTCGTCAAAATGGGCGTCGTTAGGAACAAAGCGCTCGCCCAGGGAGATTGCAGCAGGATTTATTTGTTCCACTACCGGATGACGCCCATCCGTTATATTAAGAGAACTGCTCTCAGAAATAATGGGTCGAACATAATCATTGCGCGCCGCGACTTCGGCGAGTGCGGCAGCAACATCTAATCTGGCCAGGGCGTTCGCCGTTTCCAGCATCCGGTCATGCGCCAGCCCTACGCGCTGCCTAACCTCACTGAAGATACGCTGCTCTATTTGTAAGATGCGTTCTTCGGCATTGAGAATCAAAGTTTCGTATTCTTTCAATTCAGGCGTGATATATCGCTCGGCGTTGGTCAAGGTTTGCTTGCGGATATAATCGTCTGGCGCCAGTTTAGAGTTGGATTTGGTTAATTCGATGTAATAACCAAAAACTTTATTGTAGCCGACTTTTAGGGAGTTGATGCCCGTTCGTTCGCGTTCACGCACCTCCAGGCTGCCAACCCATTCTCGAGCATGGGCGGATGCGTTCATGACCCCATCTAGTTCGGCTGAAAAACCGGGCCGGATAACGCCCATTTTGTTTAGATTTGGTGGGGCATCCTCCGTGATTGCCCGGGCAATCAAATCGGTTGTTTCCGGGCAGCGCTCCATCTGGGCGGTGACCTCTGCCAAAGCTTCCCGACCTTGATGAAGTTCTTGTAACTCCGGAATGGTGGAAAGTACCAGGCCGATAAATTCCAAGTCTCGCGGGGTGGCCGACTCATTGAGTACACGATTGGTTAATCTTTCCAGATCCGGCAGCCCTTTTAAGATTGAACGGCTTTCAGTTCGCAGTAGTGCATCGCTGAAATAACCTTCTACACGGTCCAAACGCGTATTGAGATGGTCAATATTCAATAAGGGGCGGGTCAAATAGCGCCGCAGCCGCCGCGCCCCCATTGGTGTTACGGTTCGATCGACAATTCCTAGCAGAGAACCACTGCGATCGCCGGCTATGGATTCGATAAGTTCCAAATGCCTGCGGGTGTTTAGTCCCAGGGCCATGAAGCCGTCGGTGCTGTAGGTGGAAAGTCGTTGGATCTGGGCAACCGATCCTTGTTGGGTCTCTTGCAGGTAATGCAGTACGGCTCCAGCTGCGCGATAGGCAAGCGGTTTTCTTTCGCAGCCAAAAGCATCCAAAGAGGAGACGCCGAAATGTTTTAGCAAGGTTTGGCGCGCTTTCCCGGTTTCGAAACGCCAATCCGGCAGTTTGCTGACCGTAAGAGCGCCGGCGAAAAAACCGTCTTGACTATCAGGGATCAATAGTTCAGAAGGTGTTAATCGCGCCAGTTCATCTTCCAAGGCGCGGCGATTGTTGAGAACTGTAGTTTGAAACTCTCCCGTCGTAATATCGGCGAATGCCAGGCCTGCGCGTTCTTCCTCAAGGACGACTGCGGCGAGGTAGTTATTCCGCCCTGAATCAAGCATTCCCGGCTCGATGACGGTTCCCGCAGTAAATATACGAACGACCTCGCGCGGCATCAGGCCGGAAATCGGCTCATTGCCGACCTGCTCGCAAAGAGCTACTTTATAACCTTTGGCAACAAGACGGGCGATATAGTTTTCCGCTGCATGATGGGGCACACCGGCCATTGGCGTGCGTTGATTCTTACCTTGCGGCCGGCTGGTTAAGACGAGGTCTAACTCACGCGCGGCGATTTCAGCATCCTCATCAAAGGTCTCATAAAAATCACCCAGGCGGAAGAAGACAATGGCGTTCGGGTGCTGCGATTTGATGTCCAGATATTGTTGGCGGCTCGGCGTCACTTTACCGCTGCTTTTGGCTTTAGCCATGCCTCTTTCCTTTTGGTTATTCCTCTGAAGGTTGCTCGGCCAGCCACGCATTCAATCTGTCGCGATGTCTATCTTCCAGTTTGGTCAACGGCCGTATTGAAGACATGAGCGCTTCCGCCTCGTCAAAGCTCATCCCTTTCTCCCTCATTAAGTAAGCCGCGACTAATGTAGCGGAGCGACCCCTTCCCTTGGCGCAGTGTACAAGTACCGTCCTACCATCGTCGATCTCTTCTTTCATCCAGTCGACTGCTTCAGTGATAACTTTCCCTTTGGGTACGGTCACATCAGGAACTTTGTACTGTACATAGGTAATGTCATGATTGTTATAGAGCGCGATATTATCTTCCCGTTCGGCGCGAATATTCACAACGGCATTGATGTGATTGTCCATGATAAATTGATAGTCGCGTTCGTAGGTTGGTGCCCCGCCCAACCAGATTTCAGGCGTGATCTGGTCGAACCACCTGTGGCCGTAAATCCTCTCGTATAGATAGCGAATTGCCGGGTAAAACTGATCAAAGATGCGATGAAATATGTTCACAATCAAAAAGCATAACCTCTTAGGGGCAGGGTTGCAACTTGAAAAATCAAGGTTGTGAATTTCTCTTAAGAAACCAGTTTCGGAATCAGCCTTGTCAGATTCATATGTTCGAGAAATGCTTTTTGAGATAAGATTGAGTCAGGGTAGGGGTTCGGGGTCGAGCTAGTTCTATTATAATTAAAGCCTTAAGGAGGACGTGTGACCATGAGAAAAATGGATGTCGTCGCCGTAATTTTAGGTGGTGGGGTGGGCTCTCGCCTTTTTCCCTTGACACGCGATCGCACAAAACCGGCTGTTCCCTTAGCAGGAAAATATCGGCTCATTGATATTCCGATGAGCAACTGCTTTCATGCAGGGATTGACAAAATAGCGATCCTGACCCAATTCAATTCTGTGTCGCTGCACAGGCATATCCATAGGACCTATAATCGCGATATATTTACGCCCGGTTGGGTGCAAATCCTTGCTGCGGAACAGACGTATCGTAGTGGAGATTGGTACCAGGGTACGGCCGATGCAATCCGCAAACAACTACATGAAATTGGACAGGCGAATGCGAAATATGTTTTGATATTGGCCGGGGATCACCTCTATCGCATGGACTATCGGAAGTTCATTCAGGATCATGAGGAATCCAAAGCAGATATATCTATTGCTGTCCAGCCGGTAGACCGGGCGAATGCTTCCAGTCTTGGTATTCTGAAGATGGAAGAGAACGGCCGTATCGTAAGCTTTGTTGAGAAACCAAAGATCGATGAAGAACTTGAAGGGTTTGAAAGCGGTGACGATCCCGAAAAACCCTACATGGCTTCGATGGGTATTTACGTTTTCACCGTCGAGCGCTTATTCGAGATTTTAACTGACAGCCCTGGCACAGATTTTGGCCGAGATATTATCCCGGCGGCAATCAATACGCGTCGGGTGATGGGCCATGTATTTAACGGCTATTGGGAAGACATAGGTACAATGCGCCGTTTTTATGAGGTAAATCTTGATATGGCGGCGCCGCTGCCCAAATTTAACCTCTACGACCCGCAGCTCCCGATCTATTCGCGCCCTCGCTTTCTCCCTGGTTCCAAAGTAGAAGGTGGAAATTTGCAAAATGTACTCCTGGCAGATGGGGGACGAATCACGGAAGCGACGATCCGTAACACAGTCGTTGGACTGCGCAGCATCATCGCCCGCAATGTGACCATAAATCGGTCCATAATCATGGGTGCTGATTATTACGAAACAGCCAAAGAAATTGAGGCTAATGCCCAGGAAGGACGCCCGAATATCGGAATTGGGGATGGCGCAGTGATCGAGGGAGCGATTATCGATAAGAATGCTCGTATCGGCCGTCAGGTGATCATACGAAACTTGCCCGATCGCGAAGATTCGGAAGAAGATAATTGGGTAACCCGTGAGGGGATCGTGATTGTTCCTAAGAATGCCAGTATTCCCGATGGCACAATCATTTGAAAAATTCCCGTTATCGGCAGCATATTTACCTTAAAACAAAAAAGACCGGATGATTTTATCCGGTCTTTTTAATGCTTCTTATGTGATATCCCGTTAACCGCAGCCGCCGCTGGTTGGCGCACGCTTCAATTCCAGCTTTACTTTGGGAGTATACTCTAGTTCGTACGCATGTGGGTCGGGTTCAGCGGCAAGATTCCTGGACCCAACGGCCGAATCAAAAATATAACAAAGTTGGTCGCTTCCTGATCCCACGTTGAAGTTTTTAGTTAGGTCGTCTTCACCAAAAATATCCAGCCAATTGTTAATGCCGCCTTCCAGAATGTAGGCATTGGGGATACTTTCTGCTTCAAGAATCTTCCAGGCATCTGTGGCTTTGGCTTCGTCGTTGCTCATAGTTACGAACAAGGTATTTGCTGGCTCGAGATGGAGCTCATCGATGATAGAAGGAATTTCTTCCACGGGGATATGGCGGGCATCCAGAATGTGGAAAAGGTTGTAATCCACCTCGTCGCGCACATCCAGCATGATCACTCTCAGCTGCGTATCATGCAGTTTTTCCAACAATTCGCCGGGGTGAATCTGCACTTCACGATCAGCCAGAGCTATATCTTTCTCTTCAGCAATACTAGCCCAGCGGTCGGCAATGGTTGGTTGGCCGATAATCATCACCGCAATAGCGCCTATTAGGAGCGCGATCGCCGCCGCATAACGCCATTTGGGGTAATCAGCCGGATCTTTATCACCGAAATGTTGTTCCAACTTCTCTGCGCCCCAGAACATGAAGAGGGCCATGATCACCACGCCGACGACAACAACACCGGTTGGCAGGCCGAAGAGCTCTGGTAGTGTGAAGCGCCCCATATAAGAGGAATTCCAGAAGACTGCGAAGTTGCTTATCGTTTCCCCGAACACGAAGATTCCGGCCAGGACGCCAAGCACGAACATGATGCCGTCCTTCTTTAAGGTTGCTGCGGCTACCAAGGATGTGCCGGGACAGAAACCGCCGATGATAAAGCCGGCCCCCATAATTAACCCACCAACGATTCCTGGCCATAGGTAGGTTGGGTTGACCCAAATCAGATTGTAGTCAAGCAAACCGACGGCCGTTGCCCCAAAAATTAAGACCATCGCCACGACAATGGCGGTGAACATAACCTTCAGTACGGTCATATCTT
>Ga0316579_10000938_pt1 | contig 10158 bp, 12 predicted proteins | sample J5NA_2_FD_203074 | JGI IMG/M metagenome (GOLD analysis project Ga0316579, IMG submission 203074) | Rhizosphere microbial communities from salt marsh grasses in Alabama, United States - J5-7_160517rDrA | ecosystem: Host-associated > Plants > Roots > Rhizosphere | place: USA: Alabama | collected...
GATTGGATAGAGATGATGATAAAGCAAGCTGTCGAACGCGAGCCGGAACGACGCATCAACGTGCTCAACCTGTTCGGCTACACTGGTCTGGCTACCCTGGCGGCAGCACGTGCGGGAGGCCATCTTACCCATGTAGACGCATCCAAAAAAGCCATAGGCCAAGCGCGGCGGAACCAGGCCCTCTCCGGGTTGGAGGAACACCCAATCCGCTGGCTGGTGGACGACGCATTCAAGTTCGTCCAGCGGGAAATCCGGCGCGGCAATCGCTATGAAGCCATTCTGCTCGATCCACCCAAGTTCGGCCGAGGCCCTAAGGGACAGGTTTGGGAACTGTTCGAATCATTATCCAGTCTGCTGGCTGGTTGCCGAGAATTGCTCAGCGAACAAGCCCTGTTCGTAGTGATCACCGCCTACGCTATTCGGGCATCCGCCTTGACCGTATATTACGCCTTAGATGAGATGCTGGAAGGCCGTGACGGTCACATAGACGCCGGGGAATTGGTCCTGATTGAGCGCAGTGCAGGGCGACTGCTTTCGACCGCCATCTACGCTCGTTGGTCCGCACGACCCGGATAATCGCAAGCGTGGTTAAACTGAGATACAAGATCGGAGCGAAACCCATGCATGGTCTGGTATCCTTACTTCCCGAGCCTTCCTACCGGCAAGTGCAGGACATATGGGAAACATTAGCCAAAGAACATGGCTTACGAGGCATTCGCGTCACACCCTACCCACATTTTTCCTGGCAAATCGCAAAAGAGTATGATTTCGACCGCCTGGAAGACATCATCGCCGAGATAGGCCTCAAAACCCCACCAATAATAGTTCACACCGCCGGGTTGGGCCTATTCAGCGGCAATTGCCCCGTGATCTATGTCTCGGTTGTCAAGGATCCTAACTTGATGAGGTTACACGCTGATATCTGGGGAGCTGTACAGCCCGCCGCGCAGGATCTAAGTCCCTATTACGCCCCCAGCGCCTGGATGCCGCACATCAGCCTGGCTTACGAGGATGTTACTCCGACCAATATCGGACCGGTAGTGCAACGACTGGCCTACCAGAGCTTAGCCTGGGAAATGAGAGTCGATAACATCGCCCTGATCTACGAGCCGGAAGGCCAGATTGGGGCGCTCAAATTTCAAATCCAACTAACGGGATAGGAAACCATGAAACTAAACGCTTTGATCGCCGTTCAAGCTTTTCTTTTCATCGCCCTTGGGATCGCTTTTGCTCTTTATGGCCCTTTGATGATGGCCTTCTATGCAGTGCCCGAACTGTCAGGAGTCGACGCCCGCATCTATTGGCAGATCGCCGCCTTTGCACGCATGTTCGGCGCGGCTTTGTTCGGGTTCGGTTTCTTACTATTCGCGGTCCGAGGTATCGTCGACGAAATCGAAGCCCAATCTCGCCGTGGTCTGGTTTTCGCCCTATTCCTGGCGAACACAATGGCATTCATCGTCTCGATCACGCAGCAATCAGCCGTTTGGAGCAGCCTGGCTGGTCTGGTTACAACCACAGTATTTGCAGTATTATTAGTCGCCTATGGTTATTATCTGGTGAAAGAGTATAGAACAACCTGATTTTACATTCTACTGGTTCTGTGGAGCAAACTATGAATTATGGTGGAATGTTCGGCAAATTGAAACAATGGATCATTGGCTCACCTCTGCCCACCCACCAATTGGCCGAAGCAAAATTGAATAAAATTCGCGCCTTGGCGGCCTTCTCGCCTGATGCGCTGTCCTCGATCGCGTATGCAAACCAGGAAATCTACCTGGGATTGGTCATCGCAGGCAGCGCCGGACTGGCAATGGCATTTCCAATCGGGGTTGCCATTACAGGTTTACTTGTAATGGTCGCAATCTCTTATATGCAGACCATCAGAGCTTATCCATCAGGCGGCGGTTCTTACGTGGTGGCTCGAGACAACCTGGGGCGAACCCCGGGCTTAGTTGCAGCAGCCGCCTTGCTAATAGGCTATCTGCTAACTGCCGCCGTTAGCCTGACCGCCGGCGTAGAGGCAATCGCCTCAGCTTATCCTGGGCTTTGGTCTTATCGCTCGCTCATAGCCCTCATATTATTAGTTCTCATTACCCTCGCTAATCTGCGAGGAATGCGCGAAACAGGCACGCTGATGGCAATCCCAGTTTACCTATTCTTATTAACTTATCTACCTATGTTGGCGTACGGATGGATAAAGCTGGCAATGGCTGGGCCAGGTGATTTAAACGCTCTCGCTCCCCACGCCGTTACGCCCCTCTCCACCTACCTGATCTTGCACGCTTTTGCCACGGGTTGCACCGCCTTGACTGGCATCGAAGCCATCAGCAACGGTGTGCCGTCTTTCAAGACACCCGAGACGAAAAACGCTTCCCGTACCTTGATTGTCATGGCAATCTTGATGTCAATCCTGTTCGTAGGCAGCATTGGGCTGACCCAATACCTGGCAATTATAGCTGGCCCAGACGAGACGATCCTCTCAGCCCTGGCGCGCAGATTGCTAGGCGACGGGCCTACTTATCTTCTAATCCAGGCGTCAACCATGATGATCCTGGCAGTAGCCGCTAACACCAGCTTTTCAGGCTTTCCGCGACTGGCTGCTATCCTGGCTGCAGATGGGTACTTGCCACGCCCACTCACTAACCTGGGCGACCGGCTGGTCTTCGCCAATGGGATCATATTCCTATCAGTAGCCACCGGGGGGTTGATCCTGGCTTTTGGCGGCGACAGCCACTCCTTGGTGCCGCTGTTCGCCATAGGCGTTTTCATGGCTTTCACCTTATCGCAGGCTGGTATGGTGTTGCACTGGATGAAAAACCGGCAGTCAGGCTGGCAGATCAAGGGCATCATCAATGGCTTCGGCGCTCTGACCACTGCGGCGACTGTCCTAATAATTGGCTACAGTAAGTTCATCGAAGGCGCCTGGATCACGATCTTCGCCATCCCCATCCTTGTCCTTGGCTTTGAAAAAGTCAACCGGCATTATCAGGGAATTAGTAAGCAATTGTCGCTGCGAGGTGTGCCGCCTTCATTGCGCCCATTGCCCGCTCCACGCCTGGTCATCCCTGTCTCAGGAGTCCACCGTGGCACGATCGATGCGATGAATTTCGCCAGCGCTATTTCTAAAGATGTGACCGCCGTCTATATCGAGCTAGAACCCGAGAATACGCCTCATGTCCAGGCGATGTGGAAGCGCTGGTTCCCCGACACCCCACTCATCATACGTTCCTCCCCCTACCGTTCTGTTATCGGACCATTGTTGGATTTTCTGGATGAGACCGACCGCCAACATCACGACGGTCAACTGGCTGCCATTGTACTACCTGAATTCATTCCCGCAAAGTGGTGGCACGGCTTGCTCCACAACCAGACCAGTTGGTTGATCAAAACCGCCCTTTTGTACCGGCGAAGGCAATTGGGTTATCAGCGGGTTATCATAGACATCCCATATCACTTACGCGACTAAATCATTCAAACCTGGCGCTTCGATTCTTGCCAGAGTTCTTCCATTTCATCAAGCGTCATGTCCACCACCGAACGTCCTTGAGCGTGAGCGGAAGTCTCGATATAAGCAAACCGCCGCCGGAAGCGAGCATTCGTCTGGCGCAAAGCGCTCTCAGGATCCAATTTGTACCATCGAGCTAGGTTGACCACCGCAAAGAGCAAATCTCCGATCTCGTCCCGACGCGCCTTGTCATCCCCAGCAAGATGGACCTCTTGCATTTCCTCAACGAGCTTATCCAGGACCCCTTGGATATCTGGCCAGTCAAAACCGACCCGAGCGGCGCGCTTCTGGTATTGCTCGGCTTGCACCAGGGCTGGCAAGGCTAACGCCACCCCATCCAGCAAGCTGGCTTCGGCTTTGCCGTTGTTAGCCCGTTCTTGCTCCTTGAGGCGTTCCCAATTCAATAACACCCCTTGTGCGTCACGTAATTCCAGATCTCCAAACACGTGTGGGTGACGGCGTACGATCTTAGCATGGATGCCTTGCAAAACCTCCGCCATGTTGAATTCTCCGTACTCGTTAGCAATCTGGGCGTGGAGTACAATTTGCAAGAGCAAATCGCCGAACTCCTCCCGCATACCTACAGGATCGTTAGAATCCAGGGCCGCCAACACTTCGTACGTCTCTTCCAACAAGCTGGAACGCAGGCTCTGGTGGGTCTGCTCACGATCCCAAGGACAGCCGTCCGGGGCGCGCAGATGCGCAATCAACTCCTGGAAAGCCTCGAAAGATGTTCCCGGACCCAGAGGCGGCAGGTACAACAACGTGAGTGGGGAAATAGATCGACTTTGATCAACCTCTTCAAGCGTCAATTTCTCCACGTTCTCGGTAGGTTCAAGAGCCATATGAACCAATTCGACAGGATGTTCACCCGAGTATACGCTCAATAAGACGGGCTTGATCTTAGCGGCGATCAGCGGTGAATCAATATGAGCGACCAGCGTAGGAGCATCAGGCGGGAAGGGCAGGGTGTGGGCGTTGGCTAACTCAACAGCGTCAATTATTGACAGGTTTGGCAAGGGACCCAAACCCAGGGCAGTTATGGCCGGTTCCAGCAAGCTCATCCCTCCCACAACACGTAACGGCAGCCCTTCTTCCCCCGCCTTCCGGGCAATCTCGGGACAGGCGGACTCGCCCACGAAGGGATGTCCCGGCACAGCGTAAACAACTCCTTGAGGACGGCGCCCAAGATCCAGTATACGGGCGACGATGTTTTCGTTGACCTCTTCCAGGTCATTCCCATTTTCATATAATTCTTCCAAAGAATAAATGTGAATACGGGGAGGCAGATCTTCAATGACGGGATGCCGTCGTGTACGGAGATAAAGCTCGTCACAATTCTCCAGGATATTCCATGCCTGGCGCGTGATCCATTCGGATTTACCCGGTCCGAGGCCCAACAAAACGATACCAGATGTTCCCATTCTTTCTATCTACCTCACTTGATCGACGTTTCCCAAATAGCTTCAAGAAATATTCTATAGACCGTACAACTAATCTCGATGAATACAAAAAATTCGTTCTCAAACCTTCGAACAGGTGATTAAACAGAAACGTAATGCGCCGAGGGGCATAATCCGCAAGGGATCTATCTTTACGCATTACACCAAGCGCATCACGCTTCGTGAAGTTTCAGCATGTCCTCGATCGAGGATATGCTGAACCCTGAATATAGAGACAATGGCTGTTTGGTAGCCCTCTCCTAGAAACTAGCGCTTGGTATATGTAGGGGCTTTGCGCGCACGCTTCAAGCCAGGCTTCTTGCGTTCCTTAACACGGGCGTCACGGGTAAGAAAACCACCCTTGCGCATTGCCGGGCGAAAATCCGGGTTCATGTTGATCAAAGCACGGGCGACGCCGAGTTTGACGGCGTCGGTCTGGCCCGTCACCCCACCGCCACTGACTATGACGGTGATGTCAAGCCCGTTACGATCCATGCCTGCCGCATCCAAAGGCGCCATGATGGCTTCGATGTCACCCAGGCGGGTGAAATAATCTTCAAATGTTTTTTCGTTGACCATAAATCTTCCAGAGCCGCTCATCAGCCTGACGCGCGCGGTGGCTTCCTTGCGACGACCTATTCCTTCGAAATACTGTACTGCCATTCTCTTACTCCTTGATTACGCCATTTGCTTGGGCTTCTGGGCGCTATGCGGATGTTCTGGCCCGGCGTATATTTTCAGGTTCTTGATCACTTTGCGACCGAACTTATTGTGCGGCAACATGCCCCACACCGCGTTGCGTATCACCCGGTCCGGATGCTTTTCCAATTGTTGCCGCAAAGAGATCGATTTCAGACCGCCAGGATACATAGAGTGGCGATAATAAATCTTCTCGTCCATCTTATTACCGGTCACGCGCACGCGTTCACAATTCACAACCACTACGTAATCGCCCATTTCCACACCCGGAGTGAAGGTCGGTTTATGTTTTCCCAACAAGATCGTGGCGATCTGCGTCGCCAGACGACCCAGGTTCTGGTCATTGGCGTCCACGAGCACCCATTCCCGGGTAATTTCACTTTCTTTAGGTATGTATGTTTTATCCACGCTCATCATCTCCGCTTTTTGACGCACCTCCAGAGAGTCCGCGCCGTATTTCAATTTACTTCTTTCACTATCCACCAGGTCATTCAACATTTTGGTTAGCGTAGAGCACTTGGACCAGGATCAACCCCTGTGGTGGGGCCAGATTCCGGGCCGGCGTTTGCGCGCCGCTTTCCAAATATACGGACATGGCTTCGCTTCCTATTGCACCCTGCCCAATCGAGACCTGGAAACTCACCAATCGACGCACCATGTGATAAAGGAAAGCATTGGCCTGGATTTCAAAGCTCAAACCAGAATTATCCTCCTGCCAGGCTGCCAGGAATACCCGACGAGTTGTAGCTCTTCCGGGTTGGGGCGGGGAGCCGAAAGCGCCGAAATCGTGAGCGCCGGGCAGATATGCAGCCGCTTGTTGCAGTCGCTCCAGGTCCACTGGAGGCCAAACCCGCCAGGCATAACGCTCTCTCAAAGGCTGGCGAATCGGATGACAGAAGATCTGGTAGCGGTAACGCCGTGCCAGGGCATCAAATCTGGGATGGAAATCCGACCTGACCGGTTCAGCCTCCTGCACCGCCACATCGAGTGGCAAATTGGCATTCAATGCGGCCACTAAAGCTTCCATAGAATGATTCCAATCCAAGTCGAAGGCTACCACCTGTCCACAAGCGTGTACACCCGTATCGGTGCGTCCCGCGGCCAGGATCGAGTGCCCCTGCCAGCCGATTTGCCTCAGCGCGTTCTCAAAAACGCCCTGGATTGTCCGCTGATTTGAATCCCGCGCCTGACGTTGAAAACCATTAAAATCACTGCCGTCGTAGGCGAGAACAACCTGGTAACGTGCCATTCTTGATCACCAGTCACTTATCTTGCATTTCCGGTCACTGGTGGTTTATCCGATCTCAAATCATCAATCTTCGACCAACTCCAAGATTACCATATTCGCCGCATCGCCCTTACGCGGACCCAGCTTGATGATGCGGGTATAACCACCCGGGCGATCTTCAAAGCGAGGGGCGATATCCTCAAATAACTTCTTTACCGCATCTGCATCGCTCAGGCGTGAAGCCGCCAGGCGGCGGGCATTTACCATCCTGGCATCGCCAGCCTGGTTGCCTTGCTTCGCCAGGGTTATCAAACGCTCCGCTTGACCACGCACCGCCAAAGCCTTTGCGTGGGTGGTGCGGATCCGTTCGTGCTCGAATAATTGCTTGACCAGATTACGTCGCAGGGCTGCGCGCTGGTCTTTCTGCCGACCTAACTTATATCCAACTACTCGATGTCGCATGGCTATTACTCCACTTCGTTTTCGTTTCCATCCTCAAGATAGCCCTTCTCACGCATCTTCTGACGAAGTTCTTCCAGGCTCTTCTCTCCGAAGTTCCGGATGGACATAACTGCCTCATCGCCTTTCTCGAGCAATTCGAGCACTTCCCCGACTGTTGTGATGCCTGTACGCTTGAGCGAGTTGAACACTCGCACAGATAAGTCCAGGTTTTCAATCGGGGTCTCGATCATCTCGCTGGTCAGGCGGCTACTCTCCTCTTCTTCGAGTGCTATAGCCGCAAGCGATTCCTCGCTGATTCCTGCGATGTGGCGCAAGTGATCTATGACAATTTTTGCACTGGTACTTAAGGCTTCTTCCGGACCCACAGTGCCATCCGTCCAAATTTCCATTATCAATCTATCAAAGTTCGTGCTCTGCCCAACACGGGCATAGCCCACATCCCAATTTACTCGTCGGATAGGGCTATAGATCGCATCTACGGGTAATTCGCCAATCGGCAAACGGCCTATGCGGTCATCCGCTGGCGAATATCCTCGGCCGTGTTCTACAGTCATCTCGATTTCCAGATGAGCATCATTATCATCCACGGTGAACAGATAGAGATCGGGATTCACAATCTCTACTTCAGGCGGCGTAATAATGTCGCCTGCCGTAACAACACCACTGCCCCGCACCTCGAGGTGCAGGCGAGCGGTATCTACATCGTATAACTTCATCCGCAGTTGCTTTATCTGTAACATCAGCCGGATAACGTCTTCACGCACGCCCGGGATGTCGCTGAATTCGTGTTGCACATCTGCAATGCGAATCGAGGTGACCGCCGCGCCCTCCAGAGAGGACAGCAATACCCGGCGGAGGGCATTACCCAGCGTGTTTCCGTATCCACGCTCCAGCGGGCTGATGACAAACTTGCCATAATTGCGCGCTTCAGCCTCGCGCTCAATCTTTGGCGTAACCATATTACTCAAACCAATCACGGTTCACCTCATCCCCGTTTCATTGCTGACTGACTCGTTACACGTTGGCGCGTTTCAGGAACACGCCAACGTGAAAACCGTCAGAGGTAAAGATCTTATCGCGAGTAATACTCGACGATTAATTGCTCATTCAAATTACTATCGATCTCGCCACGTTCGGGTAGTCGCAGAACGGTCCCCGATAACGTGTTGAGATCCCTGCTAAGCCAAGCAGGTACATTCTTATCCTCGGCCACAGCCGCAAGGTCTTTGAAATACGTTCGTTTTCGCGAACCCTCACGAACTGAAACTGTGTCGCCCTCGGACATTAACATCGAAGGCACGTCTGTGCGACGGCCGTTTACACTGAAATGTCCATGGGTGACCAGCAAACGCGCCTGAGAGCGACTATCGGCAAAGCCTAGCCGAAAGACCACATTATCCAGGCGTGATTCCATAATCTGTAATAGATTAAGTCCAGTCAATCCACGCCGGCTTAGCGAAACTTCATAATAGCGGCGGAATTGCCGCTCCATCATGCCATAGATCCGGCGAGCTTTCTGCTTGGCGCGCAACTGGCGATTGTAATCCGACTCGCGCCTGCGACGGAACTGCGCGCTTTTACCATGCTGCCCAGGCGGGTAGCCGCGGCGATCAAACGCACATTTAGGGCTGAAGCAACGTTCTCCTTTCAAGAACAGTTTCTCGCCCTCACGGCGGCACAATTTACAAACTGGCCCACGATACTTAGCCATGTGTCAACTACCTTATCCTTCCTAGAAAAATTTTTATACGCGGCGTTTCTTCGGAGGCCGGCATCCATTATGGGGCACCGGCGTCACGTCAGAAATAGCAGTCACTTTCAAACCCAAAGCCTGAACAGCCCGTATGGCGGATTCCCGGCCGGGGCCTGGACCTTTGACGAATAATTCAACTTCCTGAATACCCATCCCCATTGCAGCCTTAACAGCTTGCTCGGTAGCCAAACGAGCCGCAAAGGGTGTGCTCTTACGCGATCCTTTGAAACCTACTGATCCGGCGCTGCCCCAGGCGACAGTATTGCCCTGATGGTCGGTCACTGTGATGATCGTATTGTTGAATGTTGCAAAAATATGTACCTGTCCGGAGGACAGCATTCGCTTCGTCTTTTTCGCTCCGCCTTTACGGCGTGCAGATCGTACACTCTGAGCCATAGCACCTCTCTAATTTTCTAAACTTGCTGGCTTCTCTGTTACTTACCCTGTTTACAATTACCGCCTGAACAGCCGCAGGGTGGAAGGTACCCAATCCAGGCAACGCTCGAAACAGGAACACCCGATATTCCCGGCCTAAGTAGACGCCGAAAATATTATTTCTTCGCGCCTCTCCGCCGACCGCGTCCAGCCACAGTCTTCTTGGGACCTTTGCGAGTACGAGCATTTGTGCGCGTTCTCTGGCCTCGCACCGGCAAGTTGCGACGATGGCGCAAGCCACGGTAGCTGCCGATCTCGATCAAGCGCTTGATATTTAGCTGGACCTCACGACGCAGGTCTCCCTCAACCTTGAAGTTTTGGGAGATATAGTCACGCATTTGAGTGACCTCTGCATCGGTCAAGTCCTTTACTCGCGTATCAGGGTTAACTTGCGACGCGGAAAGGACTTTTTTCGCCCGCGAGGGGCCTATCCCGTAGATGTATGTCAAGCCAACTTCGATGCGCTTATTGCGCGGTAGGTCAATGCCTTCAATACGTGCCATTTTTCTATCCCTGTCGCTGTTTATGCTTTGGATTATCACAAATTACATATAAAACGCCCTTGCGTTTGACAATCTTGCAATTCGCACAGCGTTTTTTAATCGATGCCGATACTTTCACAATTCACTCTCCT
>Ga0316579_10000939_pt1 | contig 10157 bp, 7 predicted proteins | sample J5NA_2_FD_203074 | JGI IMG/M metagenome (GOLD analysis project Ga0316579, IMG submission 203074) | Rhizosphere microbial communities from salt marsh grasses in Alabama, United States - J5-7_160517rDrA | ecosystem: Host-associated > Plants > Roots > Rhizosphere | place: USA: Alabama | collected...
CATTGCCGAGACGGTACGCGTGCTGCTGTTCATGACTCTCTCGATCTTGGTATTCAACTTTTACCCGGTCACCGCGGTGATGATCGTGCTGCTGGCCTTGCTCAATGACGGCGCGATCTTGTCCATCGCCTACGACCGTGTCTACTATTCAGACGATCCGGAAGCGTGGGACATGCGCCGGGTGCTGGGCATCGCCACCATCTTGGGTGTGTTCGGCGTGATGGCCTCCTTTGGCATGTTTTACATCGGGGAGCGCGTGCTCCACTTGGACCGGCAGACCGTCCAGACGCTGATGTACCTGAAACTGTCGGTGGCCGGTCACCTGACCATATTCCTCACCCGTACCAAAGGCCACTTCTGGTCGGTCCGGCCAGCCCCCATCTTGGTCGGAGCGGTGCTGGGAACCCAGGCAGTGGCCACTTTGATTGCCACGTTCGGCCTGTTCATGGCGCCCATTGGCTGGAAGCTGGCCCTGTTCGTGTGGGGCTATGCCCTGGTCTGGTTCCTGATGGGCGACGGGGTCAAGGTAGTAGCGGAGCAGATCGTCGACCGCGAGCAGCCGGGGCTGCTGTCAAAGATACACGACATCGCTACCCGGTCGTGAGCCGGTGGGGTTTGAGGAGGATGCACACTTGAAGACGCCTAGTTTTCCGCAGCCGTTCGCGCACCATCATGCGCCGGTGCGAAACGTCAACGAAATCCTGGAAGAAGAGCTGACCTTTGGCCAGCGGGCCGCCGATTGGACCACCAAGATCATGGGATCGTGGCGATTCATCATCGTGCAATCCCTTATATTGGTCTTGTGGGTGATTGTGAACGCCGTTGCTTGGACCAGGCATTGGGATCCCTATCCCTTTATCCTGATGAATCTGGTCTTGTCGTTGCAGGCAGCCTACACGGCACCCATCATCATGATGAGTCAGAATCGCCAGGCCATGCGCGACCGGCTCGACGCTCACAACGACTATCTGATCAACGAGAAGGCTGAAGAAGAGGTCAGAGCCATCCTGGATCATCTCGCGGCGCAAGACCAGGCACTGGCCCAGATGCATGAACTCCTGCTGGCCCTGCAAGCGCAGAGCCGCGAATGACGATGAGATGAGGTGAAGGTATGAGTACAAGGTCCCAATTCCCCAATCTCCCGGAGCGCATCAGCGGTTTGGGCAGGTTGGCCTACAATCTGTGGTGGAGCTGGCATCCATCGGCGCGGGGGCTCTTTCGCGCCTTGGACCGGCAGGCCTGGCGCGAGAGCGGACACAATCCAGTGCGGATGCTGTCTGTGCTTTCCTCAAGCGTGATGGAAAACGCCGTACGGGACCAGGGTTTCGTGGCGCAGTATGACGCGGTGATGGACCAATTCGAAGCCGCGACGAGTGCGTCCGGAGGGTGGTTTGCTGCAAAGTATGGCAGTGTCGCGGCGCCGCTGGCCTACTTTTCGGCAGAGTATGGGCTTCACGTGTCGCTGCCGGTCTACGCGGGTGGACTTGGCATCCTGGCTGGGGATTATCTCAAAGAGTGCAGCGATCTGGGCATCCCGGTCGTGGGAGTTGGTCTTATCTATTCAGAGGGCTATGTCTGGCAGCAGATCCGGGAGGATGGCTGGCAGGAAGACGTGGAAAAGACCCTGGACCGCACCTACGACCCCATCAGCCCGGTGTTGGACGACGACGGCAAACAATTGCTGGTGCAGGTGCCTCTCTTCGATCCAGCCGTCTACGTGGCCGTGTGGAAGGTGTCCATAGGACGAGTGCCGCTGTACCTGCTCGACACCGACATCGAGGCCAACCAACCCTGGGATCGAGCCATCGCCCATCGGTTGTACGCCAGCAACCCCGAGCAACGCCTACGGCAGGAAGTTGTGTTGGGCATCGGTGGCATGCGCGTGCTGGAGGCCCTTGACATTCAGCCCTCAGCCATCCACCTGAATGAGGGCCATCCCGCCCTCGCTGTGTTGGAGCGCATTCGCGTATTGGTTCAGGAGGGCATGGGGTTCGAGAAGGCGGCCGAGCAGGTGCGGCATACCTCCATCTTTACCACACACACGCCGGTAGCGGCTGGCACGGACGTCTTCCCATTTCAGTTGGTCGAAAAGTACTTTGCCGATCACTTGGATCAACTGGGCGCGGATTGGGATACCTTCGTGCATCTGGGGATCAACCCCGAGGATGCCGGTGCCGGGTTTAACATGACTGTTTTCGCCCTACAGATGGCCGAGTTCCGCAATGCGGTCAGTCAGAGGCACGGCGAGGTGGCGCGCGAGATGTGGGCCAGTCTTTGGCCGGATCGCGAAGGGGGCAAAGTGCCAATTGCCTCCATCACCAACGGCGTCCATCTGGCCGGCTGGATCGAACCATTGCGTTTGCAGCCGTTGTGGGACCGTGCTATTGGTTCCAATTGGCTCTCCGAGGAGGATCGATCCGAGACCTGGGAAGCGGTAGATCAGATCCCCGACGACGAGCTGTGGCACCTACATCAAGATCTCAAAGCCGACTTGATCGCACAGATTGACGAACGGGTGCGAGCGCGCTGGCAAAACGACAGAATTGCTGCCGCCAACGTCGTCGCTCTCGGTGCCTTGCTCGATCCTGAGGTCCTGACCCTGGGCTTTGCCCGGCGGTTCACCGGCTACAAACGCCCAGATCTCATCCTCTCTGACCTGGAGCGGCTGAAAAGATTGCTCGCCAATCCCTGGCACCCGGTGCAGATCATCTTTGCCGGGAAAGCGCACCCCGCAGATGTCGATGGCAAGCGCCTGATTCAGAAGGTCTTTCGCCTGGCCCAAGATCCCGACTTTGGCGGCCGGATCGCCTTTGTAGAGAACTATGACCAGCAATTGGCCGAATACCTGGTACGCGGGGTGGACGTCTGGCTGAACAACCCCGTTCCACCTCTCGAGGCCAGCGGGACCAGCGGAATGAAGGCCAGCGTGAACGGCGTTCCCAACCTGTCCATCTTGGACGGCTGGTGGATCGAGGGCTACAACGGGTCCAACGGCTGGGCCTTTGGCGGACAGGTCGAGGGCGACCGTACGCAGGCCGATGCCGAGGCCCTCTATAGATTGTTGGAGCAAGAGATCATCCCTCTTTTCTATCAACGCTCCGACGACGGCGTGCCCCACGAGTTTGTGCATGTGATGAAGGCTGCCATCAAGAGCGTGTCTCCCCAGTTCAGTGCCCGGCGGATGGCAAAAGAGTACGTGGCTCGGTTCTACGCGCAGGCTCTAGACCTGAGTAGGCCGGATGGGCCAGGAGAGAGTCGTGACCGCGGCTGAAAGGTAGACGAATTGAACTTTGCTTGAGCTGCTGTCTCCTGATATCACAGAGGTGCCAAGAAACTGATGGCTGAGAACGATGGGAAAAGGGAATGTACATGAGCAATGAAAGTGCCCTACGCGATCGGCTGGGCATTCCTGCCGATGCCCAGAAAGTCATCATCTTTGCCGAGACCAGCCACTGGGACCCGAACTGGCTGTACACCTCGCAGGAATACTACGATCGCTTCATCCAGAAGCAACTGGACCTGGCGATAGCCGCACTGCTTCGCGAGCCGAGGCGCATCTACTCGGTCGAGTGCATGTTCTTCCTGCGGATGTATTGGGAGCGGAACCCGCAGCAGCAGGACACGATTCGAGAGCTTGTCAATGAGCGGCGCCTGCGCCTGACAAGTTCGGGGGTGACAACTGCGGATACGCTGATCCCTGATTCCGAGGCCATTCTCCGCGACTTTCTGCTGGGCCAGGAGTGGCTTCGCCGCAATGGCATGGACCAGGAGCCCCAGCTCGCGTATTTCTCCGACAGCTTTGGTTGTTCACCTGGGCTTCCTTCGCTTCTGCAAGCTGGTGGGTTCCAGCAAACGGCAATCACACGGGTCGACGGGATGTACTTCCCCGGCTTTGAGCGCAATCATCCCCGAAAGTATCCAGCGGCCGGCTCGACTGCCGAATACCTGTTGAAAAAGGAGCGCACACTCGATTTCGTCTGGCGTGACCGCGCAGGTGCGCAGGTATTGTGCCATTGGAACGCGTTCAGTTATGGGCAGGGAGATCTGCTTGCCCATCGGGGTGTCAGTCGCATTTATCTCTTCCCCTTGGCCATTCCGGATCGTTCCGAGCACAATGTCGCGCGGCGGATCAGGCAATACGTGAGTCAGCTTGGGCCCTACAGTCCCACACCCTACATGTTTTGCCCGATTGGTTTTGACTTTATCACACCCCTGCCCGATCTTGTCTCCCTGCTAGATCGGTACAATGAACGGCGGTTCCCAACCACAGGGATCTGGGCGGTGAATGCGGGCCTAGACGACTATCTGGATCTAGTGAATTTCTACCGAGATCAACTGCCGGTGATTGAACTCGATCCAAATCCCTACTGGACAGGCTTCTACACCTCGCGCCCGGCGCTCAAGATGCGTTGCCGCCGGCTTATCAGGGAACTGCGCCTGGTCGAAGAGCTGTCCTTTCTGCCCGAGAACTCGAGGGTGGCCCAAAACCTGAACGAAGAGCTGGAACCTGTATGGTGGACGGCCGCTACGACGAATCATCACGACTTTATCACCGGCACATCGCCTGACCGGATCGTGGAGGAGGAGCAGATTCCCTGGCTCGAAGAAGCGTTGCGGGTGGTTGCGGTAGAAATCGGACAGCTTGCTCCTGAGACAGCGAGTCCCTCCAGGCCCAAGGCAGGGGACCTGCCCCAATGGTCGCAAGAGCATGGACGGGTGCGAGTCCACACGCGGTACTACAGCGTGGTCCTGGCTGAGGAAGCTGGCGGCTCGATCATTCGTGCAGAAGGCCCTGATTCGGAAGTCCTGCTGGCTGATGAGCCGTCGAACGACCTGATCAGCTACAAGGACTCAGGTGGCCTGTGGCGCATGGGCTACGAATACACCGGCGGTATCTGGCAGCAGCGGGACCAGGCCAGCAAACATACAGCCAGGCTCGAGGTGTCAGCAAGGCCCGGCGGATTGGAAGTTTCCTGGGTCAGTGTGCTCGATGGCGAAGAGCTTCAGAGATCTACTTGGTTTCGCGGCGATTCGCCTCTCATCTATTTTTGTCTCCGTGGTCGCGCAGCCAAGCGGCGCTCTGTCACGGTGCGTTTCGCCACCGGGATCACGGCCGAAGAAGTGCTTATGGATATGCCGGGGGGGGTGATTTCCAGACCTCGGGAAAAAGTATATTCTCCAGCTTTTTGGCCTTTTCAGCATTTCATTTACATGCAGGATCGTGGCAGCGGGCGCGGGCTGGCCCTGTACCAGAACCTGCCTGGGGCCGCAGCATTGAGTTCAGGCGGTGCGCTGCAGGTCGTTGCTTTGCGCAACGCCCCACGGGAACGGGCGCATCATATCCTTCCCGTTGCCGGAAATCCGGCCAAGGGATATGAGAAGGACGAGTTTGCCTTTATCTGCGCCCTGGAGTTTCTGCCCGCCAGGCAGGGGGTTGAGAACGAGGTCGCGGCAAAGGCCCGCGTAGGCACGGTACACCCGTGGCGAGATCCTTCTCGTGCCCATCTGCGCCAGATTGCCGAGGGACAGGTGCACATTGACCGGCCCGACGTGTGGGCGATGGCCGACAAGCCTGCGACGCGCGGGCGGGGCCGGATCCTGCGCCTGTACACGCTTGCCGATCCCCAGCGACCCGTCATGGTGAGCCTCCCCGGGCAGGAAATCAAAGAAGCCCATCTGTGCGACGCTCGCGAGCGCGACATTCGGCCTCTGGAAGTCCGTGATGGGGCGGTCCATTTGACCTTGGCGGGAACAATCGCAACGATTCGCCTGCTCGCAGTTCCGCGAGAGGCAAATGAGAGGTTGATACTTGAGCAGTAAGAAGATTGATCTTGAGCGACACATGCCAGTCCTGATCGTGGCGGTGGCTCTGATCGGCCTTGTCTTTATCGTGGTGGACTGGCACCAGATCCGGGACGCGCTGATGCAGGCTAGTTGGAAGCCTATTCCCTATGCGCTGGCTGCCACCGTGGTTTCCTATGCCTGCATCAGTTTGAACTTTGCCCTGCTTAGCAAGCTGATGGGCGTCAACATGCGCTGGCGAGACTTGTCGGTCGTCGGTTTCGTGTCGGTCGTGCTCAACCACCTCGTGTCAGGTGGCGGAGCAGCAGGCTACTCGGTGCGGTTCATGCTGATGCATCGATATGGCGTGACCATGCGCGAGGTGGTCACCATCTCGATTCTGCACTTCCTGCTCACCAGCCTGATCATGATCGTCACGTTGCCCGTGGGTCTTCTCTACCTGGGGTTGAACGCGTCACTGGGTCGGGCGACCATCACCCTTCTGAGTATTGCTGCGCTGCTGCTGATCCTGGTGACGTTGCTCGCCCTCAGCATGGTGTTCTGGGGTAGGATGCGAAAAACGGTGATCGGCGGCGTGGCGAAGGGGATCGACACCCTTTTCCACCGAGATGTACGAGAGCCGCTGGAGCGTTTTGACGCTACGGTCGCCCTGGGCATCCAGGCAATGCGTGAGCGCCCGCTGGCGATGATCGTCGTTATGGGTCTGATCGTGACTGACTGGGCCTTCAGTTTGCTGACTCTGTGGTTCTGTTTCCGGGCATTCAATATTACGTTGTCGCCGGGACAGGCGATCTCGGGCTTTGTCATCGGCACGGTGGCGGGGGTTGCTTCCTTGCTTCCTGGGGGGTTAGGCATCCAAGAAGCTTCCATGGCTGGGATATTTGCCTTGTTTGGGATATCATTCGAAAGCGCCGTGCTGGCCTCTATTCTTTATCGAGCTGTCTACTCTATTGCCCCCTACCTGGTCAGCTTGGGCATGTACAGGCAGATCTTACGCCGGCAGAGATCTAGTACACAGGAGACAGAGTATGAAAATCCTTATGCTTAGTCACGGCTATCCTCCCGTGATCAGTGGCGTGACCCTGGTGGTGCAAAAGGTTGCCCGCGAGATGGTGCGGCGTGGACACGAGGTCACGGTCGTGACGGCTAGCGATCGCGGGCCTGCCTATGAAGATCAAGATCAGGGTGTGAAACTGATGCGCGTTCACTCCAGGCCGAATCCATTCTGGTCAGAGGGGCGTTTTCCCATTATCAGCTACGACAGATTGATAGAGATCGTGATGGACGTTGAACCCGACGTCATCAACACGCATGATAGTGCGCTCCTCAGCGTGCATCTCCACCGCCTCGAGCGCGATAAATGCCACGTTCCGGAACTCTTAACCTGTCACTACCTACCCCGCTTCGTGACCTACTATGTCCATGCAGGCAACGTCGTGCAGAGAGTGGTTGAGGACATTGCCTGGGATGTCACGATGCGGATGATCAATGGCTTCGATCATGTGATCTTTCCTACTCAAACCCAGCAGCAGGCCTTCATCGAGGAGGGCCTGAACAAGCCGTCCACGGTGATCTCGAATGGCCTGGACACCGGCCGCTACAACCCCACCGGCCCCGGCGACGAGGAGTACGTTGTTGCCCGCTACGATCTGCCGCCCGGGCCTCGTGTCCTGGTCGTGGGCCGATTGGCAAAGGACAAAAAGATCGACGTGGTTGTCAGGGCAATGAAAGACGTAACGTCGAGCCAGGAGGCGTACCTGCTGCTGGTGGGGCGGGGTGATGACCGGGAGCGGTTGGAAGAGCTTGTGGATAGCCTAGATTTGCGAGAGTATGTCCGGTTCTTGGGCTTTGTGCCGGAGGAGGACCTGCCCGCCCTCTATCGCTATTCTGACATTTTTGCCATTGCTTCCGACGTCGAGGTCCAGAGCATTCCGACACTCCAGGCAGCCGCCACAGGACTACCCATCGTCGCTGTCGAGGCAGCGGCCCTGCCCGAGTTGGTGCAGAACAATACGAATGGCCACCTGGTGCCGCCAGACGACCCGAATGCGCTCGCAACCGCGATCCGCCATATCCTGGACAACCCCGACCTGGCGAAGAGATTGGGTGAGGCCAGCCTGGAGATTGGGCGTCGCCACGCCGACGAAGAAACCTTTGACGCCTACGAAAAGCTCTACCGCGCGTACAGCCAGAAGATACCCGCGAGATGTTGAGTTGTGGTTGCACGGTCCAACCAACTCAGGTCCAACCTTTTGCGACGAAAGCCAAAGCCCTGGCCAACCAATTCCGGCGAAAAGAGAATCGTATCTGTGCTACAATGAAGGCGGACTATCATTGTGAAGGTGAGAATGAAGAGAGGACACTATGTTGCGCTATGATTATTTGATTGTTGGCGGCGGCATGACTGCCGACGCGGCGGTCTCAACCCTGGTGGCAGGCGATCCCGAGGGCAAGATCGGGCTCGTCAGTGCGGAGAGCGATCCACCTTACAACAGACCGCCCCTGACCAAGGGCCTGTGGAGAGACAAAAACCTGGGGGCCGTGTGGCGCAAGAGCGCGCGGCTGGGCGCGACGCTGCACCTTGCCCGACGGGTCGAGCGTCTGGATGTGGACGAGAAGCAGGCGGTAGATGACGAAGGGCAAGTCTACGCCTACGACAAGTTGTTGCTGGCTACCGGCGGACGGCCGCGGCGCCTGCCATTTGACACCGACAACGAGATTGTCTACTACCGGACCTTGGCGGACTACCGGCGGGTGTCCAATCTGGCTGAAGAAAAGGAGCGCTTTGCCGTGATCGGCGGGGGGTTCATCGGCTCCGAGTTGGCAGCGGCCCTGGCGATGAACGGTAAGGACGTTACGATGCTCTTTCCTGAGCAGGGAATCGGCGCTCTGCGCTTTCCGGGCGACCTCGCCGAGTTCCTGAGCGATTATTATGGCGACAAGGGGGTCTCCGTCGAAGCGGGCGCGCTCGTCAGCGGCATCGCCAGGGAAGGCGAGGGGTACGTCCTCGCCAGCCGGGATGGACGGGAGTACCGCGCCGATCTGGTCCTTGCCGGCGTCGGCATCGAGGCCAACACGCAGCTAGCGGAGGTTGCCGGCATCGAGACCAACGATGGTATTGTCGTGGATCGCTCGCTGCGCACCAGCCAACCGGACGTCTTTGCCGCCGGCGATGTAGCCGCCTTCTACGATCCTGTACTGAGCCAGCGGCGGCGTGTCGAGCACGAAGACAACGCCTTGACCATGGGCAAGATGGCAGGACGGGCTATGACTGGCGAACCAGTGATCTATGAGCACAGCCCGTACTTTTACTCCGATCTGTTCGAACTGGGCTACGAAGCAGTGGGCGAGCTTGACGTCCGGCTGGAGACTGTCTCCGACTGGCAAAAGGAGTTCCGCAAGGGCGTCGTCTATTACCTGGAGGACAAGCGGGTGCGCGGTGTCTTGCTCTGGAATGTGTGGGGCCAGGTGGATGCTGCGCGCGACATTATCGCTCAGGGCGAAACATTCGAGCCGGAGGATCTAGTGGGGCGTCTGCCACAGTGAGATTGTCTGGCCAGCAACGGACGAAGTGGAAGAGCAGGAGCACGAATCGGACACTGGGAGCAACGTGACTGTACCCTGTGGCCAAATCTGATGGGATACCGGTTCAGAAAACGGAGGGATAGACAATGCCGGTTGCCCGGCTGGATTTCTCCAAGGAGTTGTCAAGTGATAGAGTTTAGCAATCAAGTTGTCGTGGGCCGACCATTGGGCGAGGTCTTTGGCTTTGTCTCAGACTTTCGGAATGTGCCCAAATGGAATTACTATGTCCTCAATGTAACCAAGACATCCGATAGTCCGCTTGGTGTGGGCAGCACCTTTCACCAAGTCCGCAAGACCGATGAGCAAGAGTTTCGGATCGTCACGTATGAGCCGAATCGTCAAGTTACCATCCAAACGATCCCGCCGTCGACCCCGGAATTCGAGATGCGTTTCACGTTTGAAGCAAAGGGCGACGGGACGCGCATCACCGACAATTGGAAGCTGGACACAGGAAGACCGGCCCTGCTGGAACGCCTGGGAGCAGGGCGGATCAGATCGGCCGTCTTGGAGAACCTGGGCAAACTGAAAGTATTGCTGGAGACAGGCGAGGTTCGTCTCCAAGATGGCAGACGAGCCACCTTGTAGCCGGGAGCTCGCCGGAGAGCCGTGAAAGGAACGCTGGTTTCAGTTCCCTGCTCAGGCATTCTGAGCGCAGTCCCGGCTTGCAGTCCAAGTCTTTCACCTGCATCAGATCCGGCATCTCACTGGCATGCGGCTTGCGCGAATTCGATGCGTCCGCAGCCCACCATAGTACATCTATCCCCGACTCG
>Ga0316579_10000942_pt1 | contig 10140 bp, 10 predicted proteins | sample J5NA_2_FD_203074 | JGI IMG/M metagenome (GOLD analysis project Ga0316579, IMG submission 203074) | Rhizosphere microbial communities from salt marsh grasses in Alabama, United States - J5-7_160517rDrA | ecosystem: Host-associated > Plants > Roots > Rhizosphere | place: USA: Alabama | collected...
GGCTGCCGCTGCCTCTCGCCCGCGTCAGCTCCTTACTCTTCTCAAACCGGAAGGGTAGATAGATTTAGCGGTAACGCAGCAGCCGCAGGGCGTTGAGCACGACGAGAATGGTGCTTCCTTCGTGCAGTACCACCGTGCCGCTGAGGTCCAGCCAGCCCAGCACTGAGGAGAGAATCAGGAAGGCGATCACGATTAGGGCGATGGCCAGGTTTTGCAAGATGATGCGCCGGCTGGCGCGGCTGAGGCCCACGGCAAACGGCAGCTGCCCCAGGTCGTCGGCCATCAGGGCGACGTCGGCCGTTTCCAAAGCGACGGCCGTTCCCGCCCCACCCATGGCGATGCCCACCGTGGCCGCGGCCAGCGCCGGCGCGTCATTCACGCCGTCGCCGGTCATCGCCACGTCGCCATAGGCCTGCGCCAACTCGCGCACGGCCTTGACCTTATCCTCGGGCATCAACTCCGCGCGCACGTCGGTCACGCCGGCCAGACGGCCGATTTGCTGCGCCACGGCTTCATTGTCGCCGGTCAGCAGCACCAGTTTCTCAATGCCCAGGGCAAGCAGGTCCTGCATTGTCTGGTGCACACCGGATCGTTCCTGATCGGCCAGACCCAGGACTCCCAACAGTGTAGAGTCGCGGCCGACAAGCATCATCGTCCTACCGCGCGCTTCCAGCTCCGCGGCCGTGCGCAGTGCCTCGTCGGATACCTGTTGTCCTTGCTGTTCGCGAAACAACTGCGGCGTGCCGATCAACACCCGCTGCCCGCCAACCTCGCTGATCACGCCCTGCCCCGCCACATTTTGCAGGCCGTTGGCGGACGGCAAATCCAGCCCCCGCGCCTGCGCTTCCCGCATCACGGCCAGGGCCAGCGGGTGATTCGACTGCTGCTCTACAGCCGCCGCCAGGGCCAGGATCTGATCCGCGGTCATGCCTTCCGAATCCGCTCCACCCAGAAGCGCCACATCCGTCACGGCGAAACGCCCCTCTGTTAACGTGCCCGTCTTGTCAAAGGCCATAACCTTCACCATGCCCAGGTTTTCCAGATGGGCACCGCCCTTGATGAGGACACCATTGCGCGCCGCCTGGGCGATACCCGAAAGCACGGCCGCCGGTGTGCCGAGGGCCAGGGCGCAGGGTGACGCGGCGACCAGCAGCAGCATCGCCCGGTAAAAACTCTCTTGCAGGGGCATCCAGCCCAGAAGCGGGGGCGCGATTATCACCAGCGCGGTCAGGATCAGCACGGCGGGCACAAACTTGCTTGTAAAGCGCTGGGTCAGCTGCTGTGTCGGGCTTTGCTGGCTTTGCGCTTCGGCCACCATCTGCATGACGCGGTTAAGGGTGTTATCGGCAGCCAGGCTCGTCACCTGCACATCGAGCGCCGCCTCCTGGTTAACCGTCCCCGCGTATACGGGGTCTCCCTGTCCCTTAGCTACGGGCACGCTTTCGCCCGTGATCGCGCTCTGGTCCACGCTGCTCGCCCCGCCGGCCACGACGCCATCTACCGGCACGCGGTCCCCCGGCCGCACCAGGACGAGGTCGCCAGGCTGGACCTGCTCCACCGGTATCTCTGCGATCTGATCGCCGCGGCGTACGCGCGCGGTGCCGGGCATCAATTCGCCCAGGGCATTCACCGCGTTCCGTGCGCGGTCCAGCGCGTAATGCTCACCGGCGTGGCCCAGGCTAAAGAGAAAGAGCAGAAAAGCCCCTTCCGCCCACTCGCCCAGCAGCGCCGCGCCAGCGGCGGCAGCCAGCATTAAGACGTCGGTGTCAAAACGGCCGTGAAACAGGCCGGGAATGGCATGGGTGGCGATGTCGTAGCCACCGGCGATATAGGACAAAATATAGAGAAAAACGGCCGTTTGGTGCGGCAGGTCGAAAAAGGTCTCACCCAACCAGCCTGCCAGGAAGAAGATGCCCGCAAGGGCTACCAGAATATAGCGCCAGTTTTCCTGTATCCAAACAGGCAAAAAAGAGGGTACGCCATGGTCGTGGTCATGATCGTGATCATGTTCATGCTCCGTCTCTTTAGTGGGCAGGACCTTCTTATCGGACACCACGACACGGTAACCCAGACCGTGCAGGGCGTGCTCGATATCGCTGCGCGTGAGCTGTTCCGTGTCATAGGCCACGTAGGCCATACCGGCGGCGTAATTGACACGGGCGTGGATCATGCCCGGCAGTGCGGCCAGCGACTGCGCCAGGCCGGCGGATTCATCAGCGCTGAACATGCCTGCGATGGGGATGCGCTCGTGGCGATAGCGCGCCGCCAGCCGGCCGCCCTCCTCCTGCGCCAGCCTCTCGACGGTCGCCAATGAGACCAGGTTGGGATCATAATGAATACACAGCTGCGGCGGTCCGCTGTTCTGCTTCACGTGCGCCTGCTCAATACCCTTAACCCCTTGCAACGTCTGCTCCAGGCGTGGCACACATTCATCGCCGCCGTCTTCCACCCCCGGCAGCAGCAGGGGAATATCCAGAGAGATTCTTTCCTCGGTCATAATCTCCTAGCGATGCTGCACGTGGGCCAGACCATAGGTGAAGAGATCGCGCACGTGTTCATCATCCAGGGTATAAAAAACATAGCGGCCTTGTTTTCGTGCACGCACCAGGTGCATTTGTCGTAAATGGCGCAAATGGTGCGAAACGGCCGAATGGCTTAACCCCACCTGTTCCGACAACTCGCTCACGTTCAAATCACCTTCCAGCAAAGCGGCTAAAATACACACTCGTCCCGGATCCCCCAACGTGCTGAACAAAGCCGCCAGGTCGATGGCCGTATCTTCATCCAACTTAATTCTTTCCTCGATTTCATCCATAATTCACCAATATATGAACATATATTCATGTATTAAGCAATTCTAGCGCACAGCCTATCGCCTGTCAACCCGCCGTCATATGGCATTCAACTGCCCTAAATTGCACAGCAGTTCTTAGCGCTTGCCCCCAATATAAGCAGGAGATAAACTCAGCTTATTATCAAACCTATAGGGGGTTTTCCATGAACAGCACACTCACCGAATTTGGCGGCTATCCCTGCCTTAAACTTGACAACGGCGCCGTCTCATTATGGCTGATCACCAGCGCCGGGCCGCGCATCATCGGCTTCACCCTGGCCGGAGGCGCGAACGTCCTGGCCGAACTGCCCGATGCCACCCTGGACGGCGGCGGCGCTGATGTATACCGCGTGCTCGGCGGGCACCGCCTCTGGCACGCGCCCGAGGACCAGGTACGCACCTACGTGCCCGATGATTTGCCCCCGGCGATCGCGGAGATCGAAAACGGCGTGCGCGTCACGCAGCCCGTAGAAAGTAAAACAGGCATCGAAAAAGAAATCAGCGTCACTCTGCTCGATGAGCAGCCACGCGCCGTCGTCGACCACAAGCTGACCAACCACGGCATCTGGCCCGTGGAACTCGCTCCCTGGGCGATCACGCAGCTAAAACCGGGCGGCCTGGCTATCCTGCCCCAACCTACGGAAAATACAGGCCTGCTGCCCAATCGCCGCCTGGCTCTCTGGCCTTACACCAATATCAACTCGCCGCACATCCATTGGGGCGACCGCTTCATCTTCATCGAGGCCAAACTGGGTGACGAAGCGCTGAAGATCGGCTGGGCCAACCCCGACGGCTGGCTCGGCTACGCCGCGGGAGGCACCCTCTTCGTCAAGGAAGCGCCTTACCATGCCGATGCCGAATACTTTGATTTCGGCAGTTCCAGCGAGTGCTACTGCGGCCAGGCCTTCATCGAACTGGAGACCCTCGGCCCGCGCGTCACCCTCCAGCCCGGCGAATCGACGACCCATCACGAAACCTGGACCCTCTACGCGGACGTGGATCTAACGGCCGATGAGGAAACGGCCGTGTCGTTGGTGGAGAAATTGAGGTTGTAACAACATATACAAGCGCCCACCTTCGCCAAAAAGAAGGTGGGCGCTTGCCACTGCGTGAGCCACGCCACAGGGCTTCACTAACTGGATTGAGACCCTGTTAATAACTTTGTTTTCTAACCTAACAACTCGTCTACCACCTGGCGCATCGTCTCCTTGTAGGTCTGGATCGCCTCCCGCCCTTCGGCCGTCAGGCGAATGAGCGTGCGCGGTATGCGATCGACAAATTCCTTCTGCACGCTGATATAGCCCGCTTCCTCCAGCTTCTGCAAGTGTGAAGAGAGGTTGCCGCGCGTCAGGCCGGTCTGGTTGAGCAGGAAGGTGAAATCGGCGCTGTCAACGGCCGATAAGAAAGCCAGGATCATCAGCCGCGCCGGGGCATGAATCATGCGGTCGATATCGGCGATTGGCTGGACTCCCGGCTCTTGCAAACTCTCACCGGCCACGGCCTTCCTCTTCCTCGGGCAGCGGGTAAGCGCGCAAAAAACGGGATAATAACCAGGCACCCACGGCAAAAATGGTCAGGCCCAGCAGGACCGTCATCAAGCCTTCGTTAACCGCCAGCAAAACTCCCGCGATATTAAACAGCAGGGTCAGGACCGCATAGAGATAAAAACGTCTTAAACCGGTCACCGCGGCGGCCACGGCCAGGAGCAGTGCCGCCAGCCCGCCCAGCAGCAGGATGCCGTTCTGGCTGATGAACGCCTGCATCTGCGGCGCGATACGGCCGTAAACCAGGGCCAAAACCAAACCCAGGACAAAAATAAAAACCAGCAGGCCCAGCAAGATCAGACGTGTATTTTTCATCCGTTCCTCTTCCTCGCCCGTGAAGCGTACATAGCCGAACCGCGGCGCGGTAATGTGGGTTTTCAGCGGCAAATAGAAAAGGAAAGGCATCCAGCTCAACACAATCAGCGCCGGGGAGTCGAAGAACATGCGCAAACCGAACCCCGTCACCCCCGCCCCCAGCATCATATCGATGATGCCGTCCTGGTGATAAGCCATATAGGCGCGGTTGGCCAGGTCTTTAAAGTCATCATTCTTGCTCATGCCATAATTCCTAAATAACAAACTAATCTAAAAATCATACTAGTCTGATAAACAAACTAGTCTGCGAACAGTATACCATCGAATAAAGAACCCTGTCAAGATCCACTCCATCCTCTCAAACCGGTTAGTAATTTGAAAAAGATTTAACAGTGACAGTAAAGACTATGTAGCCGCAGCATCCTTGCTGCGCCAACGCGCAAAGGATTGCGCGGCTACTAGAAACAATTCGAGTATGATCTCCGGAAGTTTGTCGCCTATTAGTAATAGAGTATGATTCATACTCCGGAGATCATATGTTCACCAGGATCAAGACGACCTACCAGGAATTCCCGCTCGAGTACTGGATCCTCGTCCTCGCCAACTTCATCGACTCCGTCGGCGGGACCATGATCTGGCCCTTCTTCGCCCTCTACATCACGCAAAAATTTGACGTGGGCATGACGCAGGCGGGCATCTTTATCGCCATCTTCTCCATTTCCGGCTTCATCGGCAGCATGGTTGGCGGCGCGCTGGCCGATAAATTCGGCCGTCGCAGCCTCGTTCTCTTTGGTTTGGTTTTCAGCGCTTTGAGCAGCCTAGCCATGGGCTTTGCCGGCCAGCTCTATCTCTTCTATATCCTGGCCGTCGTCGTGGGCCTGCTTTCCGATGTTGCCCGGCCCGCGCGCCTGGCCATGATCGCCGATCTGCTGCCGGAAGAGCAGCGCGCCGAAGGCTTTGGCGTGATGCGCGTGGCCAGAAACCTGGCCTGGATCGTCGGACCGACCGTCGGCGGGCTGCTGGCCGCGCAATCTTATCTCTGGCTCTTTATCCTGGATGCGATTACGAGCGTGATTACGGCCGTTATTGTCTACAAACTCGTACCCGAAACCAGGCCCGAGGAATCACAGGAACAGGCACAAGAATCTTTCCTCTCCACCCTGTCCGGCTACCGCTCTGTCTTCTCCGACAAGCTGTACGTCGCCTTCATCTTCGTTTCCATGATCATGCTCATTCCCTACGGCCAAATCTACAACACCCTCTCTGTTTACCTGCGCGACGTGCACGGCGTGCCCACCCAGGGATACGGCTTCCTCATGTCCCTCAACGCCGGTATCGTCGTCATCCTGCAGTTCTGGTTTACGCGGCGCATAAAGCGCTTCGCCCCCATGCTCTTAATGTCCGCGGGCACGATTTTATACATGATCGGCCTGACGATGTACGGCTTCGTCACCATTTACAGCCTCTTTGCCGTGGCCATGATCATCATCACCTTCGGCGAGATGATCGTCATGCCCGAAGGGCAAACCCTGGCCGCCAATTTTGCGCCCGAAGATATGCGCGGCCGTTATCTGGCCTTGTTTGGACTCTCCTGGACGATCGCCGGCGCGGTCGGCCCCACGGCCGCCGGCTTGATCATGGATAACTATAATCCGGATTGGGTCTGGTACGCGGCGGGCATTCTATCGGCCGTCGCCGCCGCCGGCTACTTCACTCTCCACCTGGCCACCAAAGAACGTTTCGCGTGGACGGATACAGCGCTAAAAACCGAACCCGGCGCTCAACCCCCCTCGTAGCCTCGGAAACCTTTCCGCGTAACAGCCTCCGGAATAACCCATTATCCTTTCTTATAAGCCAATATTTCACTAATCAGGCCGTCCTTGATGCGCAGAATATCGACTCCGCGCACACTTCTCTCCTCACCCTGCGCATCCACCCACGTCATCCGCCGGCGGGCCACAACACGCATCCCCAGACCAAAAATGTCCTCGACTTCTATCTGCGCCTGGGGCGACTCGCGGAAGAACTCCTCCCAATAGCGCGCAAGCGCTTCTTTCCCCGTGTAAACCAGTCCATCAGGAGCCGGTCCGCTCGTTTCCAGATGGCAGTCCTCGTTCAACCACTGCATCATGCGCGCCACATCATGACCGTTAAAAGCCTCATAAAACTGTAGCGCGTTGCGCATCCCTGATTCCAACCGTGACATTTTCATAACGCTAATGCCTTCACCGGAGCTATTGGCCAATCAATTATTTAAACACTTTCCTTACGACCCCCACTTTACCGGGATTGATCAGGAAAAGCTAAACCAACTCGTCTTATCTTCCAATGACACTTAGGGAATTGTGGCCCTATTACCCATTTCGTCGCTCCCGCGTATTGTTCCCCGAAAAAAATTCAAAACGCAGGACAGCCACGACTGGCCAAATATCTATACGCCACGAGCTTCCTGCCTGTTGGATATTGATTGTTACTGTTGGCTTTTTACTCTGGCAGCGTCACCGAAAGCCAGGGCGTGTTGACGAAACCCGCTTCGGGATCACTGCGGTACATGCCCAGGCGAACGGCCGTTGGAGAGGAATCCTCGGGCGCCGTCACTAGGTAACGATCGCGCACAATCTCACCTGGCCGCCAACGGGATGTCGGATACCAGTTATTGACCGGGGCGGCGCGATCATCCTGGTCGAGAATGTCGGCCTCGCTCTGCGGCGGGTCCTGCGCCACCAGGTGCACGGCTACGCTGTAATCGGCATCTACCCCTTCCGGCGCCTGCCAGTAGACCGTCACTAAAATACCGTTCTCCCCCACCCGCTCCGTTTCCACGGCCCTTATGAGCACGCCGTTTTGCAGATCGAAGTTAATCTCAGGAATACCCAAAGCAGCCAGGTCAGCCTCGGTCACAATCGGGTCGGGGCTGATTTCGGTCACGCCCGGAGCGGCAGCGGCCAGGTAAAGCGGGCCCAGCCGCTCTTCATAATACGTCAGGGGGAAGATCATCAAGGTCTGGTTGGGGACCAGCAGGTGATCACCATGTTCAATAATCGCTCCTGGTTCGGCATTATGATCCACCAGGTTGAGGCCGGACAGTTCATCACGATAAGCCTGGGCGTAAGTCAGCGCCCAATAGTCGGCGCCCCAGGGCACGGTGACCGTCGTCTGCCGCCCATCCTCCGCCGGCTGTATCAGGCGCATCGTCTCCACAATCGCCTCCGAGGAGCGATCACGCGTGATGCCCACGACAAAAGGTCTCGCCTGCCAGCTCCAATACACCAGGCCGGCAAACAGGGCCGCTCCTGCTAAGGCGGCCACCCAATGCCAGCGCCGCCACAGCCAGGCTAATATCAATGACAGCCCAATCCCCGCCAGCAGCAGCAGCGGCAGCTTGGCCGCCAGCTGCGCGTCGACCACGCGGTTGCGCCAGATAAAGACCGTGACCAGGAAATTAGGCACCCAGGCCGCCGTCAGTCCCAGACTGACCAGCCACTGCCCCTTTTCCAAGGCCGGCAGCCATAAACCCAGCAGTCCGGCGACCAGCAGCGGCCAGAACATATCATCTGCCAGGATCTCGCCCGTCGTGCGCAGGCGGGCCAGCCAATCCGTATTCAGATCGAAGACACGGCCGGCGCGGTTGTCAAAGAAGAGCATCCAAAAACCATCCCAGGTGCCCGGTGAACCAAAGACCCAATCGGCGCCGGTCCATACGCGCAGCGGTAGGTAGAAATAGGTCAGCGGCGCGAGCAAGGAAATGCCGATGATCAGCAGCCAGGTGCGCCAGCCCATGCGAAAGGTGCCCAGGAAATGGGGCCAAACCAGGATCAAGACCGCCGGGGCCAGCAGGGCCACCGAGCGCTGGTGGAAGACGCCCTGGCTGAAGACAAAGACCAGCCACAGCAGATCGCCCCGTTTGCCGCTGCGGCCGAAACGCAGGGCAAACAGTAGGGTAGCCACGCTGATCGCCAGGGTCATCGTGTGCACCTCCGCCAGTGAGGCGTCAATCCAGATCGAGGTCGAAACGGCCGCGGCCAGCGCGCCTAAAGCGGCGAAAGGTCCTGGCACATCGAGGTCCATGGCCAGAATCACCAGCAGGGCCACGGTGATCAGGCCCCACAGGACGGAAAAGAGGGAAGCGCCTGCCGCCGGGGCGATGCCCAACGGCCGTAAAAGAGTTACGAAAAGCGAACCTAGCGCCGAATACTGTGGGTAGCCGCTGTGATGGATCAGGCCCCAACGCGGAAGCGCGTTCTGGATCTCGCCCACATCCGTGGCATAGGGGCTCCAACTGCCGCTGATGTGCATCTGGTAGGTGGAAAGATAAGCCAGACCGGCCAGGAATACGGCGACCAAGACCCACAGCCATTGATTGCGGAGTGCGCCGCTTCGCTTACTCGGATTGCGGATTTCTTCAGCCGTCGTTGCAGTCATCATCCAGGGCGCTTTTCCTTCAGCGCGCCCTAGAGTTTAGCCTCTGCTTTGTAACTTAACAATTCTATTGCGTCGATTTGCGGTAAAGTTCCCGATCGATACGTTCTCGTAAAAAAACTTTGATCAACGATTGATAAGGCACATCCCGCTGATTGGCTAACAGGCGCAGCTCATTCAGTATGGACTCCGACATACGGAGCGAGATGGTTTTTGTAGCTGGTTTGCGTCTGGGGAATATCACCTTTTGCCCTTGCTCCCAATCCAGATACTCAGTGGAGTCATGCGCCGCCCAGAACATTTATAAATCATAACTTCTATCCTTTAAAATATCTGGCGACACGCTTGCAAAAGTGATCGTACTCATCACCATAAAGCTTTCGCAAAAACTCCTCCTCGCTAAGGATCATCATATGGCCAATTATTCCATAGAGTGCTACCCAGCCCAACACGTACAGGGATGGCCTTTGTAGAGCGACACCAATCACCAACAGGTACCCGCCCAAAATTTGTGGGTTCCGGCTCCAGCGATAAGGGCCGCTTTGGACTAACCCCGCCCTTTGCCTGCCAAACGCCCGGCCCATACCAAACCAAGCCATCGCCCCAAAGGCAATAATAAAGCCCAGGATGATCAGGGCAAAGCCCAGATAGGCGTTCCCAGTTTGGTTTTCTCCAAGGTCCCAGAAGTTCACCCAGTCCGGCGAGTAAAAAAGATAGGGTAAACACATCAACCCTGCAAAGATCAGCATCTGCAGCAGTGAAACAGGCCAACTCAATTCACCTTTCACCAGGTATTCCCTGCGCACCACCTTCCTGAACACGACATAGGCTGCCAGCAGCAGAAATACAGCAAAGAATAAAAACAACCATGGCTCCCTGGCTGTCATGTTGAAATACCTCGCCTGGGCGTTCTACCTGTTCTAACTACCACTTACCCATACCCATAGTATATAAGACCATAACAGCTGGTGAGTATCTCAGCGCTTCGACTATAAAGCTGATCGCTTCAAAAATGTTGCATTTTGTTGC
>Ga0316579_10000944_pt1 | contig 10139 bp, 6 predicted proteins | sample J5NA_2_FD_203074 | JGI IMG/M metagenome (GOLD analysis project Ga0316579, IMG submission 203074) | Rhizosphere microbial communities from salt marsh grasses in Alabama, United States - J5-7_160517rDrA | ecosystem: Host-associated > Plants > Roots > Rhizosphere | place: USA: Alabama | collected...
TCATATGCAACTCTAGGTGAAATTGTCGGGGTGATGAAAGGTGAGTTTGGGATCTATAATGAACCTACATGGATTTAACAACTCGGGTATATAATTCTACCCGATAAGTATTGAGAGGTTTACTATGGCAAATATAAAAAAGAATAATGGTGTGATCGGCATTCTTACCGGTGGGGGGGATGTTCCCGGATTGAATCCGGCTATCCGGGCTGTCACCATTCGCGCACTGCGGGAAGGCTACCAGGTGATCGGGTTACGCAGGGGTTGGGCCGGAATCATGGAAGTGAAACGGGATAAGAAAGCGGATAACAGCCGTCATTACCAGGTTCTGACAGAGGAAGTCGTCAACCGAGCGGGTCGAACTGGCGGAACTTTCCTGCACTCCTCGCGGACCCGTCCCAGCCATATCAGGCAGGCAGATGTCCCTGGACACTTGAAAGATGCATATACAGAAGAGATCAACGATCTGACCCCAGAAGTGATCAAGAACTTGGATTTCCTGGGTGTTGACTACTTGATTCCCATTGGGGGTGACGATACTCTAAGTTATGGCGTACGGCTGTACCAGGAGGGCATTAAGGTTGTTGCCATCCCCAAAACGATGGACAATGATGTACCCGGTACGGATTACTGCATCGGATTCAGCACCTGCGTGACGCGCACGATTTCGATCGCCAATAATTTGCGCACCATCGCCGGTTCGCATGAACGTATCCTGGTACTGGAGGTTTTTGGGCGCTACGCCGGGTTTACGGCTATGTTGCCTACCATGGCTGGGGCTGCTAACCGCTGTGTAATCCCTGAGCATAAATTTGATATCGATCACCTGACTGAGCTTGCGGTATATGATCGCAACCGCAATCCCAGCAAATATGCTGTTATCCTGGTTTCAGAAGGCGCCATGTTTGAAGGCGGCGAGATGGTCTTTAAAGACGAAACCACTGATGCTTATGGGCATAAGAAGTTGGGAGGCATTGGTGATTTGATATCCTTGGAAATCAAGGAACGTTCAGCCAAGTTCAACAATGGCTCCAAGATCAATATGGTGAACCAGAAATTGGGCTACCTTGTGCGCGGTGGCGATCCGGATGCCATCGATTCGATCGTGCCCATGGCTTATGGAAATCTTGCTTTGGACCTGGTGATCAGGGGTATTCATGGGCGACTCGTGGTATTGAAGAATGGGCGCTATGATAATGTACCCCTGGATGTGGTGACCAGCACCAAGAAAAATGTGGATGTTGAGAAGCATTACGATACGACTCGCTTGCGACCGAAATATAAAAGTTTCGAGATGAAACCGCTGTTCATTATGACCAGCGAATAATTTATGTTAATTGATACTGGGGATTCCGACAAAAAACTCCTCGAGCTTGCTTGTAGCTCGGGGAGTTTTTACTGGAAGGTGATATCTTCCACACGCAGTTGATCTGCCGGGATGAAGGATTTTAACCGGCTGAGAAGTTCCGGACACACCTGTGTGGTGAAATTTGGAAATTCGATCAGGTAGCCCCGGCTGCGCTCGAAAACATGAAAAGCGAAGCGATCCTTCCCTGGATAAGTGATCAGAGTGCCGTAGATCTGGCGGATACGCAGATTGTCGCGCACCTTATCCTGGCTGGAGCGCAGGATGATGGTGATCATCTTTACCTTGTCGCTTTCGATGGAAGTACCTGGGGATACTAAGAAGGCAGGCACGGGATCACGTACTTCAAACCCAATTTCTGGGGTCTGCTCTACTTCGGTGTCGTTCTTGTGAAGTCTTGCTGATATTGCTGGGGGTGAGGGGCTGGTGGGTGATTCTTCGGCAGGATCATTTGCGGATTCTGCCAGATCAATGGCAGCATCAGGGTCAGCCACGGCGGACATTACTGCAGATGTTAACTCCCAATCTTCAGAATAGCTGTCCGGTTGGGGTGGTAAGTGCTCTTCCCTGAGTTCCTGCGTGTCCGGGGAGAAGGAGGTTTCTGGCTCAGGTGCGGTCTTGCCACCTGGTTCCTGGTAGGAGGCGGCTTCTTCCTGCACTTCGACAACTGGGGTCCGGGTGAGTGGATCCTCCCGTGGTGCTGGCTCAGATGTGGAGAGGTCAGGTCCCGGATCCTGGTCCTGGAATAGAACAGCGCTTGGTGACTCAAATGCGCCGGGAGCTGGATCGGCTTTGGCGACAGTTGTGAGCTTAATATCGGTTTTGATCGCATCCACCAGCAGTTTTGGTTCGCTGCTTTCTGTGTCAACCCGGCCTTCTGCGACAATCAACTTGTCCACCTCAATCTGGTTGGAAATCTGCTGCCATGTCTTGGGAAAGATTACCAGTTCAACTTCACCCTGCAAGTCTTCCAGGGTCGCAAAAGCCATACTCTGGCCTTTGCGGGTTAGGTGCGTGCGGTAGCGGGTGATCATGCCTGCCAAGCGCACTTTTTCGTTTGGATTGGCCTCATTCAATTGACCCGAGAAATGCGTGACAATCTCCGAGAGGACATCCATTACCGGGTTCAGAGGGTGGTCAGAGACATACAAACCAATCAGCTCGCGTTCCCAATTAAGCTGCTCCCGGTATGAAACCTCTAGGGTAGATTTTCCCAGTGTGAACTGCTCCTGCAGACCAGTATCTGGGCCAAATAGGGTCATTTGCCCGATCTCTACAGCCCGGAAGTGGGCTCCACTGACAGATACCAGGCGGTCGATCGATTGCAGCAGCGCTGGCCGGTCCCCAAAATTATCCAGGGCGCCTACGCGGATCAGGCATTCCAGAGCTCGTTTACCGACGTGGCGCAGGTCTACCTGGTGAGCTAAATCATTAAGATTCTTGAAAGGCCCTGATTCGGCGCGCGCGGTTAGGATCACATCGACCGGCGCCCTGCCCACATTTTTAATGGCACCCAATCCAAAGCGAATGGTCGCTTTTCCATCATCACTATCTTCGATTGAGAAATCCCATTCGCTGATGTTAATATCCGGTGGGGCGACTTCGATACCCAACCTGCGACTATCAGCTGCGTAGAGGGCAACTTTGCTGGTGTCGTTTTGGTTGACCGAGAGTAAAGCTGTCATGTACTCTACCGGGTAATGGGTTTTTAGATAAGCAGTTTGGACAGCAAGAACACCGTAATCGGCAGCGTGGGCTTTATTGAACCCGTAGCGCGCAAACTCTTCCCAGGCGTCAAATATTTCCCGGGCCGTATCTTCATTGATACCACCAGCAACCGAACCCTGGATGAATTTTTCCCGGTGTTTCAGCAGCTTGTTTTTTTGTTTCTTTGAGATCGCCTTGCGTAAATCATCCGCTTCGGGTGCGGTGTAGCCCGCTAATTCCATTACCGCAAACATCAGCTGTTCCTGGTAAACCGGGTAACCATAAGTTTCTTCAAAGATTGGTTCCAGCGCCGGGTGCAGGTAATCTACCTCTTCTTCGCCATGCATCCGGCGGATGTAGCCAGGGATGAAGTCCATCGGGCCAGGCCGGAAGAGGGCCACCATCGCGATCACGTTGTCCAGGGTCTTGGGTTTCATCTGTACCAGGTAGCGGCGCATCCCGGCACCTTCCACCTGGAATACGCCAGCGGTCTCACCACGCCCCAGCAGTTCAAAGGTCTGGGGATCATCGATTGGGATATTATTGAGGTTCAAATTCACCCCATGACGCTGCATGATCAGGTCGCAGGCCTTAGCCATAATGGTCAGAGTCGCCAGACCGAGAAAATCAACCTTGAGCAAGCCCAGGGCATCAATATGGGACATCTCGAATTGGGTCACGGTCTTGATCGGGTTGTCCTCAGCCGCGCCGCTGGTGGGCCGGTGGAGAGGAAGGTATTCAATGGTGGGTTTATCAGTAATAATCACCCCCGCAGCATGCGTTCCAGCATTACGCACAACCCCCTCCATGTGGCTGGCGGTGTCGATCAGCTCCTGGAAATACGAACTGGAATCATAGAGCTGTTTGAAATCTGGCACCTCTACAAGGGCTTCATTAATTGTGACCGGTTTGCCTGGGATGTTGGGTATCTGCTTGGCAGCACTATCGACTTCGCTGAGTGGAATATCCAGCACGCGTCCCACGTCACGGATGGCAGCCCGGGCACCCATCGTACCGAAGGTGATGATTTGGGCTACTTTGTCATCCCCGTATTTTTTGGCAGTGTATTCCAGCATCTCGGCGCGGCGGTCGTCGCGAAAATCCAGATCGATATCTGGCATGGAGATACGACCTGGATTCAAGAAACGTTCAAAGATCAGGCCGTGCTTGAGTGGATCGACGAGGGTGATGAATAAACTGTAGGCAACGATCGATCCCGCGGCTGATCCGCGTGCGTTGTACCAGATTCCCTGCTCGCGGGCATAGCGGCACAAATCCCAGACGATCAGGAAATATGTGTCAAAACCCATTTTGTGAATAATTTCCAGCTCGTATCCAAGGCGCTGGCGAACTTCAGGATCATTTTTATGATTACCGAATCGCCGTTCTAGTCCCTCGTCGCAGAGTTTTTTCAGATAAGCCTGGGGGGTAAAACCTTCCGGGACATCGAAGTGTGGAAGGTGGTATCCTTTGAAGCCCAGGTCAATGTTACAGCGCTCAGCGATCAAAAGCGTGTTGGATATCGATTCAGGTACTTCGGCGAACAAATTGGACATCTCCTGCGGGCTGCGCAGGTAGAAAGAATTTCCGCTCATCCGCATGCGGTTGGGATCACTCAACACGCAGCTGGTCTGGATGGCTAGTAAAATGTCTTGCAGGCGTGCATCATCCTGGTTGATGTAATGTACATCGTTGGTAGCCACAAATTTTGCCTGGTAACGCTGCCCCAAATCGACCAGCGTCTGGTTGATCTTTTCCAGCTCGGGGATATCATGTTCCTGTAACTCCAGGAAAAAATTATCCGGTCCGAAAACCTCATAGTACCAATCGAGCTGCTTCCGAGCCGCATCGAGACTTTGACGCTGGATCAGGCGTGGTATTTCAGCTGACATGCAGCCTGAGGTGCAGATCAATCCCTCTGCGTGTTCGGCTAAAAACTGGTGATCAACACGTGGAAAATAATAAAACCCATCCAGTTGGGCTGAACTGGCGATCTTCAATAAATTCTTGTAGCCGGTCTCGTTTTCCGCCAGCAGTAGCAGGTGGCTAGATTTCTTGTCCATTTGCGGATCGCGATCGGTCATACGACGGGCTGCTAGATAAGCCTCCACACCAATAATTGGCTTGATACCTGCTTTGGTGGTGGCATTATAGAACTCCATCACACCGAACATGGTCCCGTGATCCGTAAGTGCCAGGGCGGGCATACCCATCTCTTTGGCACGCTGGACCATCTTCGTTATGTTGCTGAATCCATCTAACAGGGAATACTCGGAATGAACGTGGAGGTGGACAAATGACATCGCTAGATAATGGCTACCAACAGGAGTGGTTTGGGCGACTTCGCTTATTGGCCCGGAATAATTGTCTCTAGGTTATGTTGATTGTGATTGCGAGGTGCTAGAATTTGGGGTATACCAACCCAATGCCGATTATAGCACGCTGGTTGTGCAATCATAAAAACGTTAATGTTAAAATTTTCGTTTCGGAAGCAAGGTGATATAGATCAATGATTTATTAAGCCGGGTATGGTATAAACTGTTCATCCTGGGAAGAAAACTCCATAATAAGGCTGAGGTTTTATACAATGGGAAACTCTTATCGATATTTTGAGAACTTGTCGTCCGAACTACCAGAAATCCCTCCTGACAGCATTGTCAGCCGCACACTGTATGAGGATGAGCAGCATAAAGCGATCTTATTTGGATTCGCACCAGGCCAGGAGCTTTCCGAACACACTGCTTCAATGACAGCACTGCTGTATTTTATCCAGGGAGAGGCAAAGTTGACTCTCGGCGAAGATGAAAAGAAAGCTTCCGCTGGTACCTGGGTGAGGATGGAGCCGCGGCTGCCGCACAGCGTGCTGGCTGAGACCCAATTGGTGATGCTGCTCATCATGCTGAAAAAGTAGACTTTCCTTGATCTCAACCGCACTACCTTTATTTCAATCCTGTTGATTTGGCTCACTATGCAATATTGTCCAGTATCTGGCAGTTTGAATTTCGAACAGGGATTGAATGCTTGGATGACTGTATGAATCTTAAACGCCAAGGATTGAACTTTGTGGAGGCTTTATGCGCATCCTGGCTGTGATCACCGGGGATTACGGGGTTCGCCATGTAGAAAATATTCGTACCCATGCTCCGGAAGGCTGGAGCATTGAGGCCTGGACTGCACCTACTCTGCTCCCGCTGATCATTGATTACCCGGAAGACTACCTCCCGGAAAGTCTGCCAGCTGCAGACCTGATCCTGGCTTTGGCGGAGCAAAAGGGAGTGGCAGAACTCCTACCAGAAATTGCCCAGATGGCAGGAGCACGGGCGGTGATCGCACCAGTGGACAATGAAGCCTGGCTGCCGCGCGGTCTTGCCCGGCAGCTGCGCGGCTGGTTAGAAAACGAACACATCGCCTGCGTCACACCCAAGCCATTCTGCTCGCTGACTGAAACCCATTTCGATGTCACCCGCCGCGAAAAGATCGCATACCAGGACCCGCTGATTGCTGAATTTGCCAGGTATTTTGGGCGACCGGCGTTTGGTATCCAGGTTGATCCTGAGACGCGGGTGGTTTCAGCGGTTATTGTCCGGCGGGATGCAGCCTGTGGCTGTGCGCGCTACGTTGCGGAGCGATTGGTGGGTCAACCCGTGGATGAAGCTGAGCAGGAAGGCGGCATGCTGCATCACCACTATCCCTGCCTGGCTAGTATGGGCATCGACATCGATTTCAGTGATACCCTGATGCACGTCTCCGGGAACATCATGCGTGACGAGATCGCCGATCAGGTCAGGCCATTTAAACAGGTGAACTATATCGCCCCTGGTACGCGCAGCAAATCTCCTGAGGAAAGCGACCCGGAAAGAGAGGAATAAGTGGACGATTTCCAAAGGGGTGGTCAATCTCGAGGAATGAATTTTTGCTGATCCGGTTTACTTTTATCTCGGGGATGCTTTGGCCCCCCTATGATCCACCTCTGTATGACCGGTTATATGGGAATTGGGCTTTGTATCTCGGGGTGATGCTGCCGGTCAGGGAAAATAGGCTTTTTTATTAACCTGGATTACCAGATTTCTCGAAATTTTTCTTATCCCGCTGTTCATATCTAGATATGAGTTTTGAAAGGTCGCTCGGAATTCGGGTCAGGGATAATTGCCATCCCGCCAGAAATTTCCACGCCCAGTCCCCCAGAATATTACTGCACCAGCTGTACCAGGAAGATCATACGCCACAAAACCGGAGTGAGCGGTATTGAGCACCACTTCCAGGTCAGGATCATCATCGATATTCCCCAGAGTAGGTGCAGCCAGGGCTCCATTCCAATCACCGGAATAGGCTGCAGGCAGATCAATCTCGTAAACCGGTTGGCCGAGATAATTCAAGATGTGCAATTTGCCGGTTAACCCGCTGCCTTTTTCAACCCAGGAAGCAAAGATCACCTCGGCTTTCCCGTCCGCATTCAGGTCCGCGATCGCAGGTTCCGAGGCAAAGCGATAAATTCCCTCACTGGTTTGGTTCACAGTATAAGGCCAGCTGCCGTGTTCGGTCTTGTCCAGCCAGTAAGCGTGCAATTGTCCATCATACGATGCAAAAAGGACCTCCAGCAAGCCATCCCCGTCAAGGTCTACAGTTGCCGGGTTGGGTTGGGCGTTTTCGATCTGGTTGTAGTCTTCACTGAGAGGTGCGCCTGTGTCAACTGGTGCCTGCCGCCAATCATAAGGGCCATTTTGGTAGCGGCTGCGATCAGCATTAAATATGAAGATCCCAGTGTACTGGCTGGGATAATCACCATAACCGCAATCATAAACATTTCCGGTGGCGATCACTTCCCGGCTGCCGTTACTGTCCACATCTGCGATGACAGCCGGGCCATGGGCGAAATTTGCCCGGTAGCGCTCGCTGCGTCCATCGCTGGTATCGCAGGTGCCCCAACCGCGCAGCTCGACATCCAGACTCTCCCACACCCCGACCTTTCCCCAGCCTTTGTCGCTGTACATGGGGTTGGCCGGAATTTGCCCACCATCCCGCTCATAAGCACAGATGTAGTGCACGTCTGATGGCACCACCAGTTCGCCAAATCCATCCCCATCCAGGTCGCCAACCGCGGCGTTATCGTTGAAGACCCCGTATGCGTAGCCGGATTCATTCACCAGCTGGGGCCAACCTGGAAGCAGCTGGCCGTTATGCCCGTAAACCCAAGTATTTACTTTCCCGTAAACCGCCCCGGTGGTGATGATTTCGAGGGTGCCATTATTATCTAAATCGGAGACAGACAAGCCGCGCACTTCGTTGCCACCGGTGGGCTGCTGAGGCCAGCCTGGTGCAAAGAAGCCGTTTAATTCGTAGACGGAGACAACCCCACCGCCATGCGCGGTGACGATCTCATTGCTGTGATCGCCATCCACATCCGCCACGACGATCCCGGGCCAGGTGCGCCCACTATTCGTTGTCCCCGGTTGGCTTCGATCGTGCCCCGAGGAGACTCTCCAAATCAGATCCCCGGTTTCACCATCCAGGGCGGCAATCGAATATGCGGAGCCGATCACCTCGTTGGTACCATCCCCATCCAGGTCGATAATCACGGGTGAGCTGTACCAGCCGGTTTCGCACCAGGATGAATAACACCCGCCATACTGCCATTTGAGCACCGGTGAAACGATACCTGATGCGTTGTGTTTTTGCTGGACCAATGGGAGGAAAACTGAATCCATCCCCGAACTTGGTTCTGCCGAAGCGTGAAAAGGGGCATTGATCAATGCCAAGGATATGCTGATGAATAGAAATGGCAGTCTATTAAACTTCACCATGGTCAAACCGCAGAATGATGATTTCTTGCATATACCATATCCAATCAAGCCGGGTTGGTCAATAGGGCATACGGGCTATTAAAGGGCTGAACGAAGAGAACCATCACATTACTGAACGGTCACTACTTTAGGCAAACCGTGAGGTTTTGTGGTCTCCGACGACAAACACTTGAAAATAGGTGGAAACAATGAAACCTTCGTCATCGTTAGCCTATCAATTCTGGTAACCAGCCCACAAGGATTCCTTTGTAGAATTCTCCTGCAACAATCTCAATTTACATTGCTGCAAAGTTACTGGTAGAAATATGAACCAGTAATAATCACCGCCAGGATTGTTAGTATGGGTTTAATCAAGAAAAATAAGTCGAAGGGAAATTTAAATCATTCAGCCGCTGCCTCCCCCCCAACGTCATTTGCAGGTTTAAGCGGGAATGCAAATCCGGAACAACTGCCTGAAGATTTCTGGGATTTTGATGAACCGGCTGTTTTAGGTTTATTTGTGGGTCATTATTATGAGTTATCGATCGATACCTTTTTTAATGCCAGCCATACAGTTGTAATTAGAGGACGGAGAAGTCAGCAGCACACCCACTCCTATCGTTTATGTGTACGCTGCAGGAGCAAATCCATCGCTGGCCAGGAGCAGGTGATTGTCGAATACACAACCCTGCGTGAGCGGGTAAACCGGGTGGCGCAAGCCTATAACAACCAGGTTCTGGATGATTTACCACCCTTCAAGAAAATCAAATCAACAACTGAGAACCTGACAGCTGTTCTTTTTCAACAATTAAAACGTGAATTGAAGGGTTTACCTGTCGATCTCGCCAGCATCACGATCTGGGAGTCTCCCACAGCAGCTGTTACCCTGACCAAAGAAGACATGACTTTGTAATGCAATAATCAGCAATTCGTTCATGAGTGCAATGGATACTCCTTTAGTTAAGAAATCGAGCTTGGCAGAAGTGTGGAACACCAATCTGAGAATCAGTAATTCGCTCCAGCTTATTGGTGGGGTAATCCTTATTACATTAGCAGCTATATTAATTTACCGGGTAATTTTATTCCCACCTGCTGGTGAACCGTTAAAACCCTGGGCTTCTGATACCCTGGGTCACCTGCTCAAAGTAGAGTATCTGCGGGAAAATCTCGCCCGGGGTATCCTTTATCCGAATGTGTTTCCGGATTGGTACATGGGCATGCAATTTATGCGCTATTACCCTCCACTACCCTATTTCCTGCTGGTCGGTCTCCAATTGTTCAATCCC
>Ga0316579_10000945_pt1 | contig 10135 bp, 9 predicted proteins | sample J5NA_2_FD_203074 | JGI IMG/M metagenome (GOLD analysis project Ga0316579, IMG submission 203074) | Rhizosphere microbial communities from salt marsh grasses in Alabama, United States - J5-7_160517rDrA | ecosystem: Host-associated > Plants > Roots > Rhizosphere | place: USA: Alabama | collected...
CCCATGTCAAACCCTTCTGCGTTCGGCGGGAGCTGCCCCCAGGGAAAGATCTTGAAATATTTATTGAACATTCGGCCGAGTTCCTCGGGGTCCAGGCCTGATTGATCGAATCGGGACCATTCATCTCCAAAGCTGGCGACCGTGCAGCCGTCTACATTCGTGTCGCCGACCGCCGCTGTAACTGCCGCCATGTCCCCGTCTTCTTGTCGGTGACTAGACATTTTCCTTATGCCTCGTGGAACCAACATACCCCTACGCGAGATCGACTCAATGAACTAATTGGAGAAAGGCTTGCCCGCATCATCGTGGATTCAGCTCTCGGTATATACGATCGTAAGTAGCAAAACCCATATCCAGCGAGAAGTGGCGCAGAGCCGCTTGCCGGCAGCGGTCCGCGATGTCCTGGCGTCGGGTCAGAGCTAGCAGCCTGTCGATCCCCGCGAGCATCGCTTTTTCGTCAAAGCTGGTCAGGGCGACACCCACACCCTCGCCCTTCAGCATCCCGGCCATGTCCCCCACCCCGGCGTTGCTCAGGCAGGGGACCCCGCAGCCAAGAAACTCGCCCAGCTTGGTCGGTACCGAGGCGATCTTGGAGTACACGGACTTGATGAAGAAGACGCCGGCATCCATCCGCTGCATGGCACGTGCAACTTCGCCGTGATCGGCAATCTCTAAGCGCACCGAATTCTCGTCAATACCGAGGGCGGCCATGCGCTCGCGAATGTACTCATGGCTACCGCGGTTCAGGATGTGTAGACGAGCGCCCGGTACGCGCTGGCGCAGCAACTGGAAACAGCGCAGCGCCTCGTCGAAGAGATACCAGACGCCCACCGAGCCCACATAACCGAGCGTGAATGGCTGACTGATGCGGGGCGGGGTGGACTTTGGGTTCGCCGGCCGAAAAAGCTCCAGGTCGGCACAGGTGGTGATGACCTCGAAGCGCGGCATCCGCCCTTGCAGGTACGGAAAGGTCCGTATCTCGTTCACCGCCGCCTGGGTGAGGGACACGACGCGATCGGCGTTCAGCAGAAACCGCCGCTCGAACCACTTAGCGGCCCGGTAGAGCCGCCCGCCGGCGGGCCAGAGTCCCCCGTCCACCCGCTCGTCCGCCCAGAAGCCGCGCATGTCAAACACAAATTTGAGCCCAAACAGCCGCTTCAAGGCGAGCGCGACGACCGACGCCACGTAGCTCCGGGCATGGACGATGCCAACCGAATGCCGCGGGACCAGCCACGCGCCGACCAGGATGCCCCGCGCGATGTCATACGCTGTGGCGAGCGCGCTCGGCCGCCTGTGGTAGCGCAACGGGATCCAAGTGATCCCCGCCGCTCGAACATCACCACGCAACACCTTGCGCCGCTCCCGCTCCGCCCAGTCCTCCGGCTTCTCGAAGCTCATCAGGACGATCCGGTGATCCGCCGCCAGCCGTTCCAGGTAGCTCAGGACCTGCGATTGGCCAAGCGGCTCGAGGATGCCGTCGTAAGAAATGTAGAGAACCGATCTCTTCGGCGGCATTCGTATGACCCCGGTCACGCCGCGCGGTCGTCGGGGGAATATCGCCGCGGATCGAGGTCTTGGTGACTGATTTCCTCGCCAAGGTTCAAACGCTCGGTGACTTCGCGCGGGCAGATTAGAAAGTTGCTTCCCCTCCCATCCAGATGTTGAGTGCGGAGCACCGCATGGCGCTCCACTACCTCGTAGAATACGTAATCAAGCTTCTGAAACCTTTTCTCTACTAGATTACCGATCGCACCATCAAGGACTTCCACGACAAAGATGGGTCGGCGCGAGGCGATTAGGTGGCCAAAGCCATCCAAGACTTGCGGCTCATGCCGTTCTGTATCGATCTTAGCGAGAATTGCACCTTCAGGTACGTTCTCCTGTAGAAACTCCCCGGCGCGGACGATTTCAACCGAGACTGAAACAAGGTCCGGCCGATCGCCAAGCATTTCACGCTCAAGCGACGCGGAGTAGACGTGCGCCGTTGGGACATCAAACAAGATCGCCGTACCATTAGCGTCCGACGCGCCTGCCTTTACCGCTGTTATGTCGTACGCGTTCAACTCAATGTTGTATTTGAGACGGCGAAATACTCGGTCCACAGGCTCAAAGGCAAAGACGCGAGCTCTGCGGTTGACTGCCTTTGCAGAAAGCGCAAATACACCTGTGTTCGCGCCGATATCCAGTATGACGTCAGCCGCCCGAGCAAGACGAAGCCAAAGACGTAGCGTCGTGGCCTCCCAGTTGTTGCCGAATCCAGACCAGTGGATATCGTTCTCGATTTGGCATCCCCAATGTTGCATCTTGAACTGATGCTTTGCATCAAGCCGCACAGTTATCGGTCCCTCAAAATAGAGGTGCTGGTAGACTGACTCGGGAAGCAGCCTGCTGCGACTTAGTACAGAGAAAGCAACGTCCCTCATCGGCATCTTTTCCAGCAGAGCCCTGGCGAGTCTACGCATGCATCTACCCCTTTTCCGCATGAGCGTACGTCAAAGTCGCCTTAGGTTCCTTTTGCACCACATCAAGACTGCGCGTTAACCGATGTCCGAGGTGTAGTCCTTGCATTTCAACCATTCGGCTTTTGCGCCGTCCCACCGGCTCCCCAAGCTCAGCCGGACAAAGCGGCAACTCTTCCTTTGCGCCAGCCTGGCAGCAACAGGTTGAGGTACTTCTCGGCCGCTGTGGCCAGATCGAAATCTGCGGCCCGTTGCTTCAGGGCATCGCGGTCGTGATCCGCAGAAAGCACCTCTTGGATCGCAGCGGCGAAGGCGCCGACGTCGCCGACAGGCACCAAGCGCCCCCAGCGACCATTCTCAAGGATCTCCGCCGGACCGGAAGGGCAGTTTGTGGATACGACCGGGGTACCCGCAGCTAACGCCTCGGCAATGACGCTGCCGAAGCCCTCGCGATCGGATGAGAGAACGAAAAGATCAGCCGTCATGTAGAAAGGGGCGGGATCGTGGCGAAAGCCGGCAAATATCACCCGCTCTTCCACGCCCAGGTTCCGCGCAAGTGTTCTCAGGTCCAATTCAGCTTCGCCCCGGCCAACCAACATCAGCCGCGCCTCCGCCGATTCAATGCGCGCAAAGGCTCGCAGCAGCAGGTCTTGGTTCTTAGCTGCCTTAAAACTTCCGACCGAGAGGAGTCGCTCACCGGGACGTCCGCCCCAGAGCGCGTCCGCCTCCGCTAATGCCTCTGGGGACGCGTGGGTGCGCGGTGGCACCGGGTTATGAATCACCTGTCCCGAAGCTGGCTGCATCCACGCCAAGCGGCTCACATCCTCCAGTACTCCCGCCGATACGCCAACCCGAGCATGAGCGATCCGATGACCCACGGCCAGGCTTAGCCGAAGCAGCCACCGGTGGCAACATCCCCAATCCCGGTACTGTAGCGAAAGGATGCTGTGCTCCGAGACGACCACGGAACAGCGATGGCCCGAAAGTCTTTGTGCTACTGGCGCGACCACAGTGAGTGGCCACATCGCCGCTAGGAGAGCCTCGGGACGACGCCGACGGAGATATCGGGCGAGCGCTAGAGGGACATTTCGGAGGCGATCGACCCCAAGATCCGTGACTGGAAATGCGATTTTTGCTTCGGCTAATAGATCGCCGTTCGCCCGCATGAGCACTAGTTCGACGTCATGGCCAAAGCGGGCGAATTCATAAGAAAGATCCAAGCTCACGCGTTCAGCACCGCCGCCGAGGAGATTGGGCAAGAGAATAGAAATCACCTAGGGACTACTTGTAACTTTACCAAACTGCTTGATTACGCGGGCGGGAGTGCCAACGGCCAGACTGTTAGGAGGAATATCCCTGGTAACAACAGAATTGGCGCCTATGACGCAGTTGTCGCCGATGGTAACACCCTTAGTGACTGTAACTTTCGCGCCCAGCCACACATTATCACCGATGACGACTGGGGCAGTCCTGAACCCTGCATCTGATATCGCTGCAGCCGTACCGAATGGATGATCTTGATCTCGGATGGTTACGTACTCTGCTACTTGCACGCCCCGGCCAATTTGAATTGACTCGCGAGCGCAAATTACTGACCCTATCCCAATGTACGTTCGCCGGCCAACGGCCAAGGTCCCAAACTTGACGATGATCGTAGCGTTCCGGTCCAGGTCGCAGGGCGCCGCGAAATTGGCTCTTCCCCCGTCCGTAACCGATACTCGCACTCCGGAAGCGATGCGAACGCCGATAGGAAAGCCAGCCCGCCCACAACGCATCCGCACCATTGCGAGGCGGATACCTCCGGGCACAATACGCAAAGCCCCCAGCAGTTTAGCAAACAAGCGAGCCATCCGCTTCTCGCTACCTTATAGGCGAGCATTAGTGAGGAAGTGGCGGCCGTGACGTATCCTACTTTGCTTGTGAGCTCGGGGCCCTTCTCTGGGTCGCTCACGCTCTTTTGCTGAGAGTTGACGGGACGTTCGGTTTGGTGCGTTTAGCGAGTGCGAATGCCGCCGAATTCCTTAGCGCTGAGGGCGCGGATAGGTAGGCCCAAAACATGGTAAGCCCGAAGTGGATCGCCAACGAGAGTCCCCAGGCCTGCGATCCAGGGGTTGAGATGGTTGCGATCAGGACAGCGAGTGTGAGCAGCCCGCTAGGAGGAGCGAGGATCACAAGGGAGGCGCGAAGCGTGCCGGCGAAACCTGCGAGCAGAACGTAGTCCACGGCCGCTCGTATGGAAAAGGCGAGCGCTGCTCCGGTTACGCCCGCAAGATGAAGCCCCAAGTACAGCAGTGCAAAGTATGGGAGCAGCTCTGCTAGGTAACACTTGGCGACGATATCGGGGCGTCCTTGCGCCTGCATTTGGGCGAAGGAAACTCCCGCGAAGCCCTGGAGCCAAAAACCTACCAGGAGAATTTGCCCTACCGGCGATGAGCGTTCAGCGATCGAAGGTGAGATCCACCATGCGATAAAGGGCTCAATGAGTAGTACGCCGAACACGGTGAGTGGCGTCACTAAGACTGCGATGGTGCGGAGTCCCTCATGTGCCAGATGAATCGCCTCTTGGTCGCGCACTGCAGCAAGACGCGGAAACATCGCGGAGGTGATAGCACGGGGGATGACAGTGGAGCGTTCTGCGAGATTGAAGGGCACCGTGTAATAGGTGACCGCCCTCGCGCCAGCGGTGGCCCCGATGATGAAGCGATCGAGGATGACCATCATGGGTCCGACAAGGGCGGTGAGGGTGACCCAGCCCCCGAAGCGCAGGAGGTTTACTGCCTGGGCTGGGGCAAGGCGAACGGGTTGGCCGTGGGTTACGTCGGTGCGGCAGCGCCAGGCGAGCAGGAGCAACGTGAGCAGCCGGGCTAGCATGGCGGCGGGCACGAGCACGCCGAGGTCGATATGTCCTGCGGCGGCGACGGCGAGCGGCAGCAATTGGAATCCGACGGTCCCCGACACGGAGATGAGGTTGAGCTCCAGGAAGCGCTCCCGGCCCTGCAGTGCGCCGATGAGGACGCCCGAGACGGTGGCCATGGGGACGGCGAGCGTGAGCCAGGGGACGGCGGCGAGCAGCTCGGGACGCAGCATCTCGTCGATATTGAACACGTGGCCGAAGAAGTAGCCGGCGATGGGCCAGAGGGTCAGGCCGCCGACGACCCCGAGGCCGAGGTTGATGGCGAGTGCGGTCCAGAAGGTTTCCGCGCGCTCGGCGGCTGAGGCGTCGTGCAGGGCGGCGATGCGCTGGGCGGTTGCGCGCCCGAGACCTAGGTCGAACAGGCCGAAGTAGCCGAGCAGCAGCCAGGCGATGGCGAGCACGCCGTAGCGGGCCTCGCCGATGAGCCCGAGGTAGATCGGGACGGTCACGAGGGAGACCGCCAGCGGGACCAGGGCGCCGAGCAGGTTGTAGGCGGTGTTGCGGCGGATGCTCAAGGGGTGTTGGTTGGGGTGTTCATTCGTGGGAGGGGCACTCCGCGCCGCGACCTCCGCGGTGCTTAGCGGATGGCCTTCTCCGGGCCGGCGAATCCGGTGATGGACCACAGGATGGCGCGCAGGGCATCGCGCAGGGTGCGAGGCAGCGACTCCCTGGAGCCCCGGCCGTCGGCGACCGGCAAGGGGCTTGCGGCCATGCGGTAGCATCCGAGCACGATGCGTGCGACGGTCAGGGCCCGCCTCATGTGGTGCGCCGAGGTGATCACGTAGAGGTGTCGGTATCCCTGGGCCTTCAGCTCGTCCACGACGCAGGTGAAGTTGGTGACGGTGTCCGTGGCGCAGGTGCGAAGCGCGAAGCGCTCGATGGGCACCTGTTCGTCGGCCAGCGCGTCCAGGTAGACGGAATAGAAGACCGGCTCGCTCGAGATGTAGATCGGCAGCTCGGGACGGGTCTTGGCGAGCTGGGCGGCGAAGCGGATGCGTTGGGGGTCACCCTCCAGGACCACCGCGGCGTCGGGCTCGACGCCCAGCCGATACAGGACCGTGGCGAGTTGGGCCAGCAGCCCCAGGGTCGCCAGGGTGGCTACCCCGAGAAGTGCGGGACGGAGCAAGGGGAGGCGCATGGGCTCAGGGGGGCTCTGGCACGCTACCGCCCTCCTCGCATCACCTCGGGTGCGGGGTGGAGGGGTGTCCTCGGGAACCGCTTAGGACACCTCATGAGTAGAGGCTCGACGCATGAATCAGATCACGACGGAATTCTATAGGTCAAAGCCGGCCGCGCGAACGCGAGGCGGCACGGCCGGTCGAGCCACCCGCGGAGTGCGAGGCGGGCTCGCCCGCTGTGGGGGGTGTTCCGGGTCGAGCGGTCCTTGTGCTTCCGCCGCCAGCAAGACACCCTGGGTTGCTACCTTTCGCGGCTCTCAGCCCGAGGGGATGAGGCGTTCCTGGGGGACCACTACACGTGTCTCCCGGCCCATGAGCTCGAGGAGGAGGTGGGCGCGCTGTTGACCCGTTGGGGCGAGGAAGATGGCCTGGAGGCCGGCCAGGGGCCCCTCGACGATCTCGACCCGGTCGCCGGCCTGGAAGAGGTGCGCTTCGCGGATGGCGCCCTCCGGGTCGGCCGGGGCCGCCAGGAGCTGCTCGACGAGTCCCTCGGGGACGGGTCTCAGGCTACCCCCGAAACGGACCAGGCCGATGACCCCCCGCGTGGAGCGGATGGGGGCCGTGTTGTCGCGCCGGGTGTCCAGGCGGACGAAGAGATACCCCGGGAAGAGCGGCTCCGTGACCTCCTCCCAGCCGCTGCGGCGGCGCTTGTGCAGGCGGATTAGGGGCAGGTAGGACGCGTAGTGCTGGCGCCTCAGATGCTCGAGGGCGAGATGCTCCTGACGGGCCTTCGCATGGACGGCGTACCAGGCTTCCAAACGCAATGCTCCCATGGTTCTCGCGGTGAGGCCTTCTACCCGCTGACGCGTTGGGGCGACGACTGGCCGTTGCCCCGTGGTGACACGGCTTGACCCGAACGGCCGATCGAATGCCATCGTGCCACCTGCCTCAACGGCCCTGGGCCCTGGAACAGGCTGGGCCATCCCTGGGTGGCAGGGGTGTCGCGATCGGTTGGCGCTAGGTCGCGCCCCTCGCCCGTTGGCGGCCCTCGGCGTCACCGGCCAGCACGCCCGTCTCCCCCTCGCTGCGGGCGATGACGACCGCGCCGCAGGAATCGCTGAAGACGTTCACGGCCGTGCGCATCATGTCGAGGATGCGGTCCACCGCGAGGATCAGCCCGATGCCCTCCAGGGGCAGGCCCACGGCCCCCAGGATGATGGTGATGGCCACCAGGCTCGCGGCCGGGATCCCCGCCACCCCGATGGAGGTGAGCAGCGCCAGCAGGACCACCATGAACTGGGTCCCCAGGGAGAGCTCGATCCCGTAGGCCTGGGCGATGAACAGGGCGGCCACGCACTCGTAGAGAGCGGTGCCGTCCATGTTCACGGTGGCCCCCAGGGGCAGGACGAAGCTGGTGACCCTGTTGGACACCCCCGCGTTCTTCTCCACGCACTCCATGGTGACCGGCAGCGTGGCGGACGAGGAGGCGGTGGAGAAGGCGGTCAGCAGGGCCGCGCCCATGGCCTGATAATGGCGCACGGGATTGACCCCGCCCAGGAAGTACAGCAGCAGCGGGAGCACGACCAGGAAATGGACCCCGAGCGCCAGCACGACGGTGAAGAAGAACAGGGCGAGGGGCGCGAAGGCGGCGAGCCCGGTGTCCATGACGGTGCGCGCCACCAGGGCGAAGACCCCCAGGGGTGCGAAGCGCATGATCAGATCGGTGATCCGCATCATGATCTCGAACATGCCCTGGAAGAAGTTGTATTGGGCCTCGGCGTAGTCCTCGGTGATGCGGGCGAGAAAGAAGCCGTAGAGCAGGCTGAAGAAGATCAGCCCCAGCATCTGACCCTCGGCGGCGGCGGCCACCACGTTGGTCGGGATCATGCGCAGGAAGACCTCCACCAGATCCCCGCCGCCCTTGCCGCCGATCTGCTCCGAGAGGGCCGCCGTGTCCCCCGTGAAACCGAAGATCTCCCGCGGGTCCCCGTCCACCACGCCGGGCTGGATGAGGTTCACCGCCAGCAGGCCCACCAGGATCGCCAGCGTGCTGGTCATGGCGTAATAGCCGATGGTCTTGCCGCCCAGACGTCCCAGTCCGTGGGTCCCCCCGACGCCGGCGACGCCGACGATGATCGAGGAGATGATGAGGGGAACGATCAACATCTTGAGGGCATTGAGGAAGAGTTTGCCCACGAAGTCGAAGATGGAGTAGAAAGTGACCCCAAGGATGCCGATCTCCCGGTCGAGCGCGAGTCCCGCCAGGACGGCGAGGCCCAGGGCGATCAGGATCTGCCAGTGGAGCTTGAGCTTCAGCGGGTTCATGGACGACTCCTTGGGGACCGCGGAAGGGGTCCCGAGCGGGCGCTTCGGGCGGGACCTCGTGGCTTGGGTCGGGTGCGATGCCGCGGCCTCGATGGGCCGGGGCCCGGGGATAATCCCAGATCACCGGGCGCCCCGCAAACCTTCGAATCCGCGGACCGCCCGGGGCGGAGGCGGTGGGTCGGTTCGGTGGGGCCCGCCCGCCAGTCGACGTGTCCCCAGGACCCAGCAGCAAGCGACGGTTGACGATGCACTACCGAGTCTTCTACCTCTTCGACCGCACCGGCGAATCCGTCTCCTCGGTCAGCGCCCTGGAGATGAGCGCCCGGGCCATCCGTGAGCAGCTGCTTCCCCGCCTCCAGACGGACGACGACTACCTGGGCATCATCGATCCCCAGGACAATGTGCTGCAGATCCTGTTTGAGCCCGCCGAGGGGCGCTATTGGGTGGAGCTTCCCATGGATGCCGCCAAGGCCTCCTATGGCCGGCACATGGTGCTGGAGGAGATTCAGGAGCTGCTGCGGCAGTTGCCCGCGGTGTTCGAGCGGGAGGCCATCCCGGGGCTCCAGTACCGCCCTTGGTAGACCCTCCTTCGGGGCCGGTGGCTTGCCGCGCCCTGGACCCGGGAGCCTGCGGAGGTCGAGTCGGTCCGGGGGCGGTCCCCCGGGCTCAGGGACCAGGGTTCCCCCTCGCCACGAGCCTAAGCCCGATCTGGGCGCCTCAGGCGGCCGGAAGCACCAGATCGAACCGGGCGCTCCACATGGTGACGGGGGCGCGAGAGGGGCGGAAGGGCACGATCAGGGAGGCTCGGGCACCGGGATCCTCTACGGCGTTGAGGAGCCAGTCCCCGGCATTCTCGGGGGCGCCCTCCACATACATCTGGGTGACCAACGGGCGGTGACCCGGGGCTCGAACCGCGAAGTGGATGTGGGGAGCCCGCCCCGGGTAGGGGACCGGCTTGATGGTGCGGAAGCGGTAGCCCCCATCCCGATCGGTCTCGAATCGCCCATAGCCCTGGAAGCCGGGGTCCCGGAGGCGCGCCCCGGAGTCTAGTCGGTGGAGATAGCGTCCGTTCGCGTCGCACTGCCAGATTTCCACCAGGGCCCCGCTCAGCGGCTCGCCAGCGCTGTCGAGCACTCGGCCGGTCAGCTCGGTGATCTCGCCCTTGGCCGGCCCCGGCTGGCCCTCGACCCGAACCAGGTCATTGTCCCGGTCCAGCGGCAGCCGATCAGGGTAGAAGGGACCCCTGCTCTGGGGCGGTGTCGGACTGGGTGTCGCGAGTGCCGAGGTAGGTGCCAGTGCGGCCGCGGCGGCGACGGCGC
>Ga0316579_10000946_pt1 | contig 10124 bp, 11 predicted proteins | sample J5NA_2_FD_203074 | JGI IMG/M metagenome (GOLD analysis project Ga0316579, IMG submission 203074) | Rhizosphere microbial communities from salt marsh grasses in Alabama, United States - J5-7_160517rDrA | ecosystem: Host-associated > Plants > Roots > Rhizosphere | place: USA: Alabama | collected...
CATCTCCGGATGCCGGATATACGGCCGCCGGAAAGTTTATTACTCATCACCATCACAAGCAATCCTCAGACAAAGCGCGGGCGAGTACCGCGCTTTTCATATAAATAGGCCGCCGGTCCAGGGATCGCAACCCGCCTCCTGGGATAACCGCTCTCATAGCCTGCCAGGGGAGGTGGCCATCGTGACATGAAAATAATTCTTATTTATTTTCATGTCACGTGATTAAAGGCTGCTAACCAAGTGCCGACATACTAAGGAATCAATGGGAGGTCCCATACATGGATCTATACAAGGTACATACCAAAATACTCATGCCTTTCGTCGATGAGACCATAAAGGCATTGGCTGAAATGGCAAATCTTGAGGCCACGGCCGGTAATGGGATTCAGGAAGAAGTCGGCGATTACGATTTCAAAGGCTACGCCGTGTGCGTCGTCGCCCGTACCTATGGCAGCATCGAAGGCAAGGTGATAATGAATCACCAAATTAAGTCCGCATTGACGATAGGCAACCGCTTCCTTGCCAATATGTTCGGTGAGCCCTATAACTTTGGAGAAATTAATGCGGAAATCGGCGAGGCCCTGACCGAATTTTCAAACACTATCATCGGGTTGGCCACTCGCTCGCTAAGTGGTTCCGGTTCGCAGCTCCAATTTAGCGCGCCCTTGTTCATCAACGGCCCCGCAGACATAGAATTCATCATGGATGGCGTCGAGGAAATTTTATCCATCCCCATCGATATCGCTGGGGTTGGTCCCTTCTCGTTCAGCTATCTACTCCACCAAAAGACCCGCTAGAAGAGATACGCCTATGTTAGATCATAACGCCCTCATCCTGATCGTCGACGATATGAGACTGGTACGCAACGCTATCAAGCGTTATTTAAACTCGCTCGGCTACGACAATGTCATTGAAGCGGAAAACGGTGCCGAAGCGGTCAAGAAATTCCAGGACAACCAGATTGCCTTTATCTTTATGGATATGGTGATGCCGATCATGACCGGCCTGGAAGCCTTACAGAAGATTCGCGAGGTGGACAACGAGGTTCCCATCACCATGCTTTCCTCGGTCGCCGATCAGAAGAGTATCGATGATTGCAAGATGTATGGCGTACTGGATTACATCCTGAAACCACTGAGCGCCACATCCGGCCCCGACACCATCAAGAAGGCGCTGGAAAAGGCCTATTTCGCCAGGGCCGCCGGTTAAAAACACTCTATTATCCCTACAGCGTCGGCCGCAGGGTGCGGCCACACGTCCGGTTTGTGCTCGACCGTTCGTCTGTCGTACGGCGTTATGTCATCCGCCTGCGCCCCGCCGCCCCTGAGATATCAGTAAACTGCCATCCCGACATGTGTGATCAATTTGTGACTATATAGCTGATACAATCACTATATTATTAAATGGTAATCATAAATGCGCAGAGCTGCCATCACCACAGTCCGAACAGCACCGGGCATGCAAGCTGCGGTATGACCGTCGATTAATATAGGTTATAGGGAAACATCATAACGTGAACCCGCAACTGGAAGAGCGGCTACGCTTTTGTAAAAGCTTACCCACCATCCCCGCCATCGCCATGCACGTAGTCGAATTGGCCGGCCAGGCGCAGGTCGGTCTGCCGGACGTCGCCAAGCTTATCAGCCGCGATCCGGCACTCGCCACCAAAGTCCTCAAGGTGGCAAACAGCCCGCTCTACGGATTCCGCCGCAAGACGGACAACCTGCGACAGGCCATGAACGTGCTGGGTCTGAACGCCGTGATTACCTTGACCTTGAGCTTTTCCCTCGCGGGCGCACTGCGCGACATTAAGCGAACCGGTTTCGATATCGAACACTATTGGCGCCGTTCCGTCATCGCGGCAGTCGCGGCACGCGCCCTCGGGATGCAGTTGGGGATGAAGACCTGTGACGAACTCATGCTAGCCGGATTGCTCCAGGATATCGGCATGCTGGTATTTCATGCGCTCCTCCAAGAAGACTACCGCAAGATCATGGCGGGCAAGATTAATCATAACGCCGTTATCGAAGCCGAACGACTCGCCTTTGGCGCGGATCATACCGAAGTGGGTGCATGGCTGATACGTCAATGGAACCTGCCAGCTTACCTGCATCAGCTCATTGCCGCCAGCCATGAGCCCAACAGTTCCACCATCCCAGCCGAGCTGTCGGCCATGGCGAATTGTGTGGCGCTTTCCGGAATAATCGCAGACGGCATGCTGCACCCCGATAACGACACCTTCGCCGCTCGGGCGATCAAAGGCGCAGAGGAATCCCTGGGCATGGATGCCGGCGCCTATCATTCGGCACTGGATTTAATCGCCACATCAGTGCCGGAAGTATCGGAGATCTTCGAGATCAAGCTGATTGAGCCGCTGCAGGCGGCGGCCCTCCAGGATCAGGCAAATGAGATCTTAATGATCCGTCACCTACGCATGCATGAGGAAATCAATGAAGTACGGCGCACCGCCGAGGAATTGACCGCGCGCTCGCAATTTTTGGAGGATCAAGTGCACAAGGACAGCCTCACCGGTCTATACAATCGCGGCCATTTCGATGCGATCCTCAACAAGGAATTCATATATGCCACCGAACAAGACTGGCCCTTGACCGTGGCCTTCATCGACCTGGATAACTTCAAGCAGGTGAATGACAGCTTCGGGCATACAGTGGGTGATGAGATTTTGAAATCCATTGCCGATGTCATGCATAGCCACACCCGCCAAACGGATTTGCTGGCCCGTTATGGCGGGGAAGAGTTCGTCGCCATATTACCAGGCACCAACGCCACCGGAGCATGCAGACTATTTGAGCGCATCATAGCGGCGGTTCGTGCCCAGGACCATACCGACCTCGCTAAACAGCCCCTGTTCGTCACCCTATCAATCGGTGTGGCGACGCATGTGGATGCGGGATACTACTTCGATAGTGCGTCGCAACTTCTGCAAGCGGCCGATGACGCCATGTATGCCGCAAAAAATGCCGGGCGCAACCGCCTCATAGTGCATTCGGATCAAGCGTCCGGCAGGCAAGAGGATAGTGCGGGCTAATTACGTAATTGTCCTGCTGCTTACCGCTGCGGTCGGCAAGAATCATTCCTGATACCAGCTGCCGTCGGCTTGCTTCACCAACCACAGATATGAATACCAGTAGAATACGCCGGGATTATGCTCCGCCGGCGCTGTGCAATTGATCTTTCTGCGCCCCGCGTCCCAATCCGGAAGTTGCATGCTTATCCGTGTCGCTCCGGCAGCAGCCTGCTTGTTCAGTGACAGGCGCTCACCGGTGCTGCTGTTGTAGCAGGCCAGTTGCGACAAGCGAAAATCGCCGGACCCAAGATCAAAGGCAAAATTATAGCGGCTCGATTCTCCCGCCACCTGTATGCGCGGACCGGCGGATACCTTGCTTACCGGCAGCGGCCGCGAAGCGACACTGACCGCAAAGCGCTGCATGTCTTCGTAGTTGGTCGCCATCGGATAACGGGGAACCTCCAGCCTGTCGAAGCCCTCGCCCACCGCGCCGGATTGCTGGGCGATACCGAAAAAACCCAATGAGCCGACGATGTCCTGCAAGTCGGCGTCATATTCCCCATAGGGATAGGAAAATAGGACAGGCGTGTCGCCTAGTTTTTCGTGCAACTCCTGCTGGGCGCGCCGGATATCCGCGGCAACCCGCATCTGCCATTGCTGCAGCGACTCGCCGGCAAGGTAGCGTACGAGATGGGCATGGCTGTAGCTGTGATTTCCGATCTCCGCACCGGCGGCGATGAGTTTGCGCAGCCCATCCCAGCTCAGGTAATCGTGATAGCCGTCATCGATAGACTGGGTACTGACGAAGACCGTAAAGGGCCAGCCGTGTTTTTTCAATAATGGCGCGGCGGTATCCAGCACCGATTGATACGCGTCATCGAAGGTGATCGCCACGGTCTTGTCGGGCAGTGATTCGCCCTTTTCCAAAGTAGCCAGGATCTGGCTGAGCGGCAGGACGGTATAGCCGCCTGCGGCGAGAAAATCCAGGTGACGGCGGAAAACCGCCGGCGACACGCTGGTGCTGGGAGGAGTGTCATTGCTGACATGATGGTAAAGCAGTACCGCGGCATGATCCGCGGCCTGCACGCGCACGGCGAACACTAAGCCGCACAGTAGCAGCACCAGGCGCCGGCACATTTAGTCGGCCCGCGTGCTTTGGAATTTTCGATACTGCGCAATCATCGCTTTGATCTCCTTGACGTAGGCCTCGCGCCGTTCCGAGTATAAGGACAGGCCGTTCGCCAGGGCGTTGGCGGTGATGGGCCGTTGTTGTTCGCGAAGTTGTTGGCGTATCCGGCGCAGATCCGCATAGCTGTCATGAGTATTCAGATTTTGGAGGTAGCTGCGCACGGATTCGCCGGGCGTCTTGTATCTGCGCACTTCGTGCCTGCTACCGGCGCGACGCTGATCCGGTTCAACGCCGCAACCCTGATGAAAACACCATTGTCCGAACAGATTGTGAGCCTCGACCGCAAACCGCGATTGTCCCCAACTGGATTCCATGGCCGCCTGCACCAGCACCAAAGGCACCGGGATGATATCCACGCGAAGCAGCAGCTTACGGATCATCTCGCCCGGATCATCATCATTCCAGTTCACCGTATAGTCTTTCGCCAATTGTTGCAGCCACATGGTATCCACCCAAGAAAGCTTGTCGCCGTCGGCGATGGATGCGGAAATCCGTTTCAGGTGTCTGCGATCCGCGAGTATCCGGGTGTTGTAGTACTGGACGATAGGTGTCAGATAGTCAAAGAAGGCGGCCTTCCTGTCATCGATCCGCGTAAAGGATGTAAAATCGGGCAGCGACGGAAACTGCGGCCGCGGTCGGCCTATGGACAGAGTCAGCATGAACATGGCGACCAACAGAGTCGCACCCAGCGCCAGCTGGAACGGGCGGCTATTCACCACTGAATCATCATGCCGATTCATGAACTGGGCCCCGCTGGCACCTCGAGGGCGGAGAGCGTCGCGCTGTCGGGATAACCGTCGGGTATGATACCGGCCGATTTCTGAAACGCGCGCAGCGCCGAGCGCGTCGCAGGACCCAGAACCCCGTCCGCATCGCCCGCAGCGAAGCCGAGATGATTCAAGCGCCCCTGCATGCGTTCGATGGTCTCGCGACTCAAGGCCTGTTCCGTGGTAGACGGTGGCCGTGCCAGTACCCCGCCGCCGATAAACCGGTCCGCCAGGAGGCCTACGCTCAGCGCATAAAATTCACTGCGATTCCATTTCATGATGACATTGAAGTTGTCGTAGACCAGGAAAGCCGGACCGGTATGGCCGGCGGGCAGCAGCAGCGACGCCTGCAGATCCGCCACCGGCAAGGGGCGCTTGTCGGTCAAAGTAACGCCCAGCCCGGACCAGTGACTGAGCGGCTGGCGGTTCGTCAGCCCGGTCTGGGTATAGGGAAAGTTTGTCGGAACCAAAACCTCCCGACCCCAGCGTGTACCGTTTTGCCAACCGAGATTCGCCAGGAAGTTCGCGGCACTGGCCAGTGCATCCTGTTTGCTCTTCCACAGATTGATATGACCGTCATGATCACCGTCGACCGCGTATTTTAGGTAGGCGGAAGGCATGAACTGGGTATGGCCGACCGCCCCGGCCCAGGAGCCTTGCATCTCACCGGGTGTCAACGATTCGCGATTGAGCAGCGTCAAGGCCGTCAGCAGTTGATCACTGAAATAATCGCTGCGACGCTGATCACAGGCCAGGGTGGCGAGCGAATCCAAAGTCGGCATGGTACCCAGGTTGGTGCCGAAATTGGTCTCCAAACCCCAGAAGGCGATGAGATACCGGCCCGGCACGCCGTACTTGGCGGTCAGTTCCGCCAGGAAGCGCCGATAATCTTCCAGCAATTGGCGACCGTGGGCAGCGCGCTCCGCCGTCACGCGCTGATTGAGGTAATCGGCAAAGGTCTGGGTAAATTCCGGTTGAGCGCGGTCCAGTTCGAGTACTCGCGGCTGGGGCTGGAGCTTGGCCATGACGTCGTCGACCACCCACGCTGGAAGATGCTGCGCCCGCGCGCGGTCCTGCAGCCCGGCCATACATTGCGAAAATGCCTCGCCCTGCGCCGCCGCCCATGGCAGGCATAGCAATCCGACAAGCAGTGCGATCAGCGGTTTGGCCATCAAATAGATTCTATGGTTTCAAGGTGTTAACTCTGAAATATATTGTAGCGCAGATAACAGATGCGAGAGTGCAGCGTCCCCGGAAACGCCATGCTACCGGAGGGATTAGATATTTTCGAGATCGGCGGGTTTCATGCCTTTGAGCATGCGCCGGCAATCCGCATTCAGGGCCAGCAGCATCCGGGTGATAAAAAACGCCACGCGTTTGAGATAAATCAGGCCGAAGATGAATAACACCATGGTAATGATCTGAAACCACAGGATGGCGGTGGCGCCTTGATCGATCAACATGCCGAAGGTAAAGAAATAAGCGCTCAAGGCCACACCCATTACGGCCCCAGCCACCACGGCCACGCGGCCGTGGATCTTTTTAATTCTCTGCAGGGTCTGTGGGTCGTTTTCGTTGCTCATAGCCGGCATCACTCCTGAAGACTGGCGCTATTCTAGCAGAAACAGCAGTTTCCGAGGCGTACCACCGCGCTCAAACACGTTTAGCCATCCAACAGCGTCTGGATTTCTCCATTGCAACGCATTTCAGATGCCGGGCACCCACCCTGGGCAATTTGATAAGCTTCAGTTTGGAGTCAGATAATTTTCATGATCATTTAAGTCTGCTTTGTTTATATGTTCTGTATCAGCGAAAGTAATCGGTACGCACCGGAACAAGCAGCATGACAAATCAATATCATATTATCGCCGGCAAAGCGCCGCTCGACCTGATCGAGGAGGACACAGCGGTGATGTTGTATGCCGGCGGTAGCGATGCTGGCGTCTATCCCAAAGCCCCCCAAGATTTCGAACCAAGTCTCCACGTGATGTTGATGAGCGCCTATTGGCGCCAAGTCGAGGTATGCCCCGCGCAGGCAAGCGCGATTACCGATAGCGACTTGGACTCGCGCGAGGATTACTACACCCCCGAATCATGGCTTGAATACCGCAAGATCTGAGCGAACACACTCGCAATCGGATCATCTCCCTACCGCACCCGGCTACTCGCCGCTCAACATTCTTCCCTAATATATTCCCGGCCATCAGCATCCGGCACCTTCCCGGATTGCCTGCACCATAAATGGGAAAGCTCAGTGACATAACAAAGGACTGCACCAATTCAGCGCCGCCGCTGGCGACCGGCTAAGTGGATTGATTCTTCCGCCATCCTCTGTGTGACCCGCAAGCGGCTAAGCTATGGGCGAAATTTCCACTCGCCACCCGCTCGCCACGGCGCAGGTCCTGTGGCGCAGATGTTGCTTCATCCTGGTGATTACAGGAACCATCAAACAAAGGTACAGGCTTTCATGCCTATTTCAACCGTATTCCCCCGCCAGGGTGATAAGCAGAACTCCGCCTTTTTCGAAGAGTACCTGCAGCGCCTGCTCGAGGAGCGCGACGCCACCGGCCTCACCGAGATGATCGATGAGATCGACGCCATCATGATCACGGTCGACCCGGGGCATTCGCTGCGTTACATCGGCGAACTGGCACTGATGACGCCATATCACTATCTGGTCACCCTGGAAAGCGAACACCACTGGACCCACGTCCTGCGGGTGGATATGAACTCGCCGGATTTTCTGGTGCGGGAGGTCAAGGATCCCAACATCCGCGGCATCTTCCGCAGCCTCAACGAGGTCTACCCCATCGGCGCCAACAAACCAAACAGCCGCTACATGGGGGAAGTGCTGCGAGTCGACGACCTGCACAGTGTAGTCAGCTGCCAGCAGGAGCGCGGTTTCCGCTTCTTCACCCAGGACCAGATCCGCAAGCTCGAATTGCCGGGCAATCTCGCCATCAGCAAACCCTCGCCCTACACCCATAACATCGTCGCCTACATGGAACGGCCGCACGAGGATCTACGCGTTTACTCCCTAGGCCTCAGCACCATCCGCTCCGAGATCCAGGACGTCTACCTTGCCGCGAAGGACTTGCAGAAGAAGCTGGCCATCTATGACCTGATCCTGCCCATCGATCACCTGGCTACCCGCGTCTACAGCCAGAACCGCGAGGTGGCAATCCTCGAATGGTTGTCCTTGTCGAGCTACTACTACTGGGGTTCCTACGACATCAAAGACCAGAACTCCTCGACCAACGTCACCAAGAGCGTGCACCATGCCAGCGAGATCCGCAGCCCGGCTAAGGTGTTCACGGCCAACAACACACCGTACTTCGTCAATCACCTGGAAAAACTGCCCTCGCCCACGGAGACTTTCGTACGCAACTACGGCCCGCGCCTGCACCACATCGCACTGGCGGTGCGCGACGGCGAGACCGAAGGCCGGGAAAATATCGAGCATGTGGTCAAGCAGATCGCCGCCCAGGACCGGGGCTTTCTGCTCGATGTGATCGGTTCCAAGGAACAGGGCTTAAAACAGATCTTCTCCAGCGCCTCGGAACACTCGTCGCTGATCATCGAGTATGTACAGCGCTTCGGTGAATTCGACGGCTTCTTCGCCAAGGATAACGTCGCCGAACTTACCCATGCCGCCGGTGTGGAAGAGGAGTTACTGGAACTGCAGGCGCAGTCGAGAATCGATTAGCTGGGAGGGAATTTTAAGCGACACTTTGCCGCTGTACCGGGTCTGGCTGAATCGCATCCGATGCGATGGACAGCCATACGCAAGGCCGGCTTGCAGGTTAAATGGAAGCTCGCTGCCTGTGCCTAGACCTTTTCTTTTTCCGGCGCCGCTATGTGATCTCTCACGCCTGAGCGGATCTTGGCGATCTTGCCGCCGGCCTTGAGGAAGGCGGTCGTCTGTTCCGCGATCAACTGGCTGGTCAATTTCGCAACATTCGAATTAGTCTTTGATCTTGGTGTCTTTTTGGGCTCAGTCTGCATATCCAGGAATTTCCCTATAGAGGAGTGAACTCCCATCATACGGCATTTCATAATAAATAGTCGGAAATCTAGGGGCTTTGCATGGATGGGTCATGGACTATCGGCCACCGGATAAGCCGTTATTTATACAGCTTGAATGCAACTTAACGGTTTGTTGGATCACGGTGATAGTTTTTTGGCGCTAAGTAACCAAAGTGCGAAAACACTTCCCGGGATACACTCGCAACCCCATCGAGAGTACACTTCATCCTGAAGCTTCCTTCCCTGTCCCCAACCTAGCCATTGGCCAGCAAAGATCTTCGCGCTAAACACATACTGCTTGATGGGAGTGGATATGCGGTGTTTTCCATCTTCAAGAATGTTTCAATATTTATGTAGGAGTTCGAATGCAACAAAATAAACTGTACGTAGGCAATTTTCCCTACTCGGTAGATGAGGACCAGCTAAGAGAGATGTTCTCATCCTTTGGTCAAATCGAAGACATCGCGCTGATCAAGGACAGAGAAACAGGGCGTTCCAAGGGGTTTGGATTCATCACCTTTGCCAGTCAACAGGCAGCGGAAACGGCCTTATCGCTGAACGGCAAAGATGTCGACGGACGCGCCCTCAAAGTGAATATGGCGCAAGAAAAGGAAAGCCGCGGCGGACGAGGCGGCGGCGGTCGTTCACGCTGGTAGACGACCGTTGCGATAGTGACCGGCCCCTTGCCCTCAAGGAGCCGGTCACGTTTCGCATCTTATAGTTCCCTTTCCCCCCCTTCTGCTACAGCGCGGCAGCCATGTGGCGAGCGCGCCATAGCAACGGTGGCGGCCGTCCCGGCCACGTCGACCCCGATTTGTGAGACAATAGCGCCCGCTTTGACCTAGCCGTCCTGCCTTATCCATGCCGGCGGCTGTGCATCGCCGATCGCTGCCGACACCAACCAATTGCCAAAGCTCAGGGTACGTGCGACTTGCGGACGCGCTTATATGGCGTCACGGCGGCTCGAGTCCGGCGTTAAACTTACACCATTTTGGGAATGTCACATTGATTTCTATAGCAAATATCACCATGCAGTTCGGCGCCAAGCCCCTGTTCGAGAACATCTCGGTCAAGTTCGGCGACGGTAATCGTTACGGCCTGATCGGCGCCAACG
>Ga0316579_10000947_pt1 | contig 10123 bp, 8 predicted proteins | sample J5NA_2_FD_203074 | JGI IMG/M metagenome (GOLD analysis project Ga0316579, IMG submission 203074) | Rhizosphere microbial communities from salt marsh grasses in Alabama, United States - J5-7_160517rDrA | ecosystem: Host-associated > Plants > Roots > Rhizosphere | place: USA: Alabama | collected...
GATGTCACCGGCCTCAAAAAGAATGCCCGCGCCGATCTGCGCAAATCGATGATCGGTTTCATCTTCCAGTTCTTCGCCCTCGTGCCCGTGCTCAGCGCCTATGAGAACGTCGAACTGCCCTTGATTCTCAATAATGTCGGCGAAAAAGAGCGCAAAGAACGGGTGACGTACCTGCTGAACGCCGTGGGCCTGGGACACCGCGTCGACCATCGCCCCGACCAGCTCAGCGGCGGTGAGCAGCAGCGCGTAGCCATCGCCCGCGCCCTGGTAACCGATCCTCTGCTGGTCCTGGCCGATGAACCGACAGCCAACCTTGATACGGAAAACGGCAAGATGGCCATGGACATCATGCAGAAGCTCAACGAAGAAACGGGCACGGCCTTCATCTTCGCCACCCACGACCCGCGTGTCGTAGAATACGCCAAGCGCGTCGTGCAGATGCATGACGGCACCATTGCCAATGCCAACGCCGCCCTGGATCTCCTGGTAGCGGCCGATTAGGGAAAAAGATGGCATCTTTTTGACGCAATTGTTGATATTTTATCGTTAACAAAAAGATGCCATCTTTCTAAATACCTACGATGTTGAAATATATCAAAATGGCCTGGCTTAATACATGGCGCAACTGGCGGCGCACGCTCATTGCCGCCGTGGCCATTGTCTTGAGCTTGATTCTCCTTATTTTTATGGAAGCCTTCATGGACGGCACCGACGAGGCCATCTACGGCAACGTGGTCCGCCTGTACGGCGGCAATGTCCTAATTCATGCTCCCGGCTTCCGCGAACGGTCGACGCGCATGCCCCTCCTGCCGCTCAATAATCCCGACGCCGTCCTCGAACTGGTGCGCGCGCAGCCTAATGTCGTCGTCGCCTCCAAAAGGATCATCACCGGCGGGCTGGTCAGCAATCGTAACGCTTCGCAGGCGGTGAGCATAACGGCCATTGATCCGCAAATAGAAGGGCCGGTCAGTCTGGCCGCCGAAAATATTACCGCCGGACGCTTCCTGCTGCCTGACGATCGCGACGAAATCGTGATTGGCCGGGCGCTGGCCGACCAACTGGATGTCAGCGTCGGCGACCGCGTTTCTCTGCTGGGCCGCCGCGCCGACGATACAATGCGCCAGCATACCATGGTTGTCGCCGGCATTTTTGATTTAGGGCTTGGTGAGGCGGAGAAGGGACTTCTTTACATGAACTTACCCGCCGCGCAGCTGCTCTATAATCTGCGCGGTCACGAAACGGAAATCGCCGTGGTTCTGCAAGAACTGGGCCGTGAAGATGAGTTGATTGACGCCATCGCCCCGGCGCTGCCCAACTACGAGGTTGATTCCATCTTTACCCTGCGCCCCGAATTCGCCGAGGCGATGTCCACCGATCGCGCCATGGGTCTGGTGATCGGCGGGATCATGCTGATCATGGCCGGCATCGGCATTCTCAACCTGATGCTCATGGCTGTCTACGAACGAACGCGCGAGATGGGCGTCCTGGCCGCCCTAGGTATGAAAGGACGGCAGACGATGGCCCTCTTCTTACTTGAAGGCGCCTTCATCGGCCTGGTTGGCGCTGTATTGGGCTGCATCATCAGCTGGCTGCTCGTTTCGGCCGTTAACCGCACGGGTATCGATTTAGGGATTTTTAGCCAGGATATCGGTTCGTTGGGCGAGATTTACGCTCTAATGGGCGACCGCCTTTATCCGGCTATGGGCTTATCGACGATTGTTGAATACGGCCTGGCGGCGATTATTGTCGCCGTCCTGGCCTCGGTGATTCCCGCCTACCAGGCCTCGCGCAAGGAACCGGCGGAATCGCTGCATTTTGTCTAATAGATGTTGCGCGATTTGCTAAATCGCGGATCGATTTGCCAAATCGATTTACAAGGTGTTTAAATGGCCGTCAAAAAATTCTTCTCCATGGCTTTCCGCAGCGTGATTCGCAATACGCGGCGCAGCTTTTTAACTGCCCTGGCCGTCGCCTTGGGTCTGGTCGTGGTCATGGTCATGGCCGGCGCCATTGAAGGCATGATTGATAACGCCTTGGCTGACAGCATTCGCGTGAATACGGGCCACCTGCAAATCCGCAATGGCAACTACGAAGTCGGCAAAGGCAGCCTCCTGGCCAAAGACTTACTCGACAACGTCGAAGCATTAACCCAGCGGGTCAGAGAGGTGGCCGGAGTCCGCTCGGCCACGCCTATCCTGGAATCCTCCGGATTGTTGAGCACGGCGACTGAATCAACGGGGATCGAGATTCTTGGAATCGTCCCCGGGGACGATTTTCACGAGCCGGTGCGCGACGGGATTGCCGCCGGCGAGTACTTGAACGCCGATGACCGCGACCAGATACTACTGGGCCAGATGCTGGCCGAGCAGATGGGCATCACCGTCGGCCAGCGTGTCAGTCTCGCCGCCAGCGATGCCAACGGCGTTGGCCAGGAAGGGCTTTTCACCGTGGTCGGGTTGGTCGACACCGGTTTTCCGAGCATCGACCAGAACAGAATCCTCATGCCTCTGGCCCAGGCGCAGTCCTTCAGCGGGGTGGGGGATCGGGCCAGCGACATTATCGTTATGCTCGATAACCAGGATGACGCGGAGAGCATCGCCGCCCAACTGCGCGGTGGGGATATCGATGTCAAAACCTGGCGTGATCTGAACAGCATCCTCCTGGAAAGCATGGAAATAGGTCTGGTGTTTTACTACGTCATCTACCTGATCGTCTTCCTCGCCGTGGCCGTGATCATCGCCAACACCCTGCTCATGTCCGTCTTCGAACGCACGCGTGAAATCGGCATTCTCACTTCCCTGGGCATGAACGGCCGTCAAATTATGGTCCTGATCCTCTTTGAAGCATTCATTCTGGCCATTTTAGGCGTCGCCGTAGGCCTCGTCCTGGGCATGGGCGCCGTCACCTATTTCGCGGTCGTGGGCATCTCCTTCTCCGCCGAAACCGCGGCCATGGTCGAGGGCATGGCCATCGGCACGACCATGAAAGGGGGCTATGCGCCGGGTCAATTCGCCATTTTATCCCTGCTGCTGCTGGCAGTTGTCTGTCTGGTCTCGCTCTATCCGGCCTGGTATGCCTCCAGAATGGAGCCGGTGGAAGCCCTGCATACGCATTAGACCTTGTAGGGCTTCCTTCAGGTTGCCACTCCTTCAACGACGATCCCCTTCGCGACCTAAAGGATGCGTAACAAAGGCTAATTAGGCTTAAAATATCGTGTAGCAGTGCGAAATCAGGCTGAACAGACCCAAAAGCCGGTTCAAACTGTCTCCTCACCTGGCAGCCACCAGATACCCGTACACTCAGGCAAGATTACCGAACCCGCCTCCACAACCTGATTTGCCAACTCCTCGCCAAAGAAAAAGCGCGTCAGCTCTTCCGCCTCCTGAACGCTGCTGAATTCATAATCGGTGCGAATCCAGCGCGATTGGAAGCCAAGTTCGCCCAAGAAATCGAAATAATCGCGCAAATCGTCCGGCGGGTGGGGCGTGGTAAAGCCCGTTCCTTGTGTATCTAATATTATGATAATTCCATTTTGGCGCAAAAGCTGCTGAAAACGACCGATTACGCCGTGCAGTGGATCGCGCCACGGCCGCGGCTGGTCGAGGGCCAGGTAACAAAGGCTCCAACCGCTGATGATCAAATCGGCCGTTTTGTCCGGTAGGGGCAGGTGGGCGTGCCCGGCCGCCGCCAGCGCCCAATTATTGCGCGGCGCACTGCGGCTTAATTCCTGATTAGCCACCGCCAGCATCGCCGGGGACAGGTCGAAGCCATATATATAGGAAGCATAGGGTGCCAGCAGCCGCGTCAGGCGGCCCGTGCCCGCGCCGGTGTCGATGATTGTACGGCCGTTCAGCCCTCCAAGCCTGCTCGCGGCACAGATTTCCTGCACTGCCGGCAAAATATTGCCCTGGTAATCCTCCCGCGCCACCAGCCGCTCGTACTGCGCGGCCTGTTTGTAATAGATCTCTCTGTATGCTGTTGTTTCCATAGTCTTGAGAAAATTGTACCGCGATTCTGCTAAGATCGCGCGCGGTTATGCTAAGATCGCGTGCGGTTATGCCACAATCGAATCAAAAGAGTCTCGCGAATTTTCCCGGAAATTTTTCCTATGCGCTTTGATAAGGCCAGTTTTTAATTTCCGGGAAAATAGAGATCGAAAATTCTTGCCTTTGCCTCCCCTTATCTATATTTAAGCTAATGTTAGTTAAATTAAGTATGAGACTGTAATGATCGAAATCACCCCTGCCCGGGGACGATTTTGTAGAGGCGGTTCGCGAACCGCCTCTACAGTGTTCTCGAAGATTGGTCCAATCTTGGTGTAAGTCGGTTTGTCAAAATCGATCTAAGAGACTGGACCAATCTATATCATCGTACGCTGAGCGTTTGTGCCCAGAGAAGCCGAGAACGTTATACTCCGCCAAATTTGATGAAATTCCAGACTTTGTTCACGTTCTTCGGCCTTCTTGGAGCCTTGACCCTGATATTTTTCGCCGCTGGATGTGCCGGCGAGCCCGGCATGGAACAGCCCACGGCCGTTTTAAGCACCACGACTCCCCCACCGGCCGCCGCGGAAACGACCGTACCTACCCAACCGCCGCCCACGCCGACGACGCTGCCTTTTGAAGCCACGGAAACGGCCGCTGATGAGGCCGCGGATTTACCTCTTGACGCACCCGCCTCCTCCCCCACTCCGGAACTCCTGGAAGCCACCGCCGAGCCCTTTTATTTTCGCGACGTCACTGCCTGCGGCGTCGAAATGCCCCTCCTGAGCGATTATGAAGGGCCGGTCGTCAGCTCCTTGACCCCCGATCCGGCCGCTCTACAGCAGGTCCTCGATCTCATCCCCGAGGAAGCGCTTCCTGCCCTGGAACAGCTCCTGGATGACCCGCAGACGGTCGGACTGGCCGCCTATCGCGTCGGCGATGAAGCGAACGGCGTCTTCCTCAATGAAAACGTGCCCCTGCCGCTGGCTTCGGTGGTCAAAATCGTGCACCTGGTCGCCTATGCCGAGGCCGTCGCTGCCGGTGAATTAAATCCCACGGAGACCATCCTCGTCGAGGACCTCGACCGCTTCTACTTGCCCACCCTCGACCTGCGCGCCCACGAGCAGGCCTTAGAGGCTCTGGAGGAAAACGGCCGTCTCTTCGGCGATCCGCCGGCCATGATCCTCGATGAAGTCGTGGGCATGATGATCGAATTCAGCTCTAACGCGGCCACCGATTACCTGCACATGCGCCTGGGACAGGAACGGATCGAACAAACCGCCCAGGTCTTGGGGCTGCAAAATCAGACCGCGCCCTGCCCCTTCGCCGGCCAATTCCTGGCCATGGCCAACCACACCCGCCCGCAGGTCAGCGGGCAGGAGGCGCTGGATGCCTACCTCGCCGATCCGCCGCTGTACGGTCAGGAAGTGATGCAGCTAACGGCCGCTTTCAGTGAGGACCCCACCTTTCATGACGAGGCTATCGCCTGGCGTACGGAGACAAAACTGCCGTCCGGCCAGACCCAGCGCCTTTTCAGCGAAGCGTTCAACGCCAAAGGCACCGCCTTGGAATACGCCGCGCTCATGGCCAAATTAGCCCTCAACGGCCTGGACACGCCCGAAAGCAGCTACCTGGCCCGCCAGCAACTGGAATGGCCGATGCGCTTTGAGGCCAACCAGGAATTCTTCACCAACCTAGCCTACAAGGGCGGCTCCCTGCCCGGCATCCTGACCACGGTCTACTACGCCTACCCCAATACTGGAGAGGGTCCCCTTGCCGTCGCCCTCTTCTATCACGATCTCCCCGGAAACACCACCTACCGCCAGTGGCGCAGAACATTAGCCCACGACGAGTTCGCGCGCTGGCTGCTCAATGAACCTGAAGCCATCCCACTCCTGAGAAATCTGCTAGAAAACGCGAATTAAGGCATTTTCATACTGGTCTGTGAATTCAGGGTCGAGTAATATTCTCAATACGGTAGCTACCCAACACTTTGCCCAGAGAAGAGATTTAGGACGCTGACAAGAGCTGACGAGGTCTGTCACGCTGTGACAGGCCTGAAAAATAGTTATTTATCCGCTTTAATCCGTCCACCACGCAGTGTTGGGCCTGGTCCGCGTCATTTGATTAAAACTTCGGATAGCTAGAGATTCCTACACTTGAAAAGGGGATAAAGTCATGGTTGGCAGTAAAGATACAAGTGATAGTACCAAACGAATCGGCCTAGTATTGGGCGGTGGCGGAATGCGCGGTTTGGCCCATATCGGTGTGTTGAAAGCACTGGAGGAAGCAGGGATCAAGATCAATATGCTGGCCGGCACGAGCATGGGCGGCGTTATCGGATCACTTTACGCCGCGGGCTTAAGTGTGGCCGAAATTGAGACGAAAGTCCTCGAGCTGACCACCAGTGCCTCCATTCGCCGCTTGTTGGACATTCACCTCAATTACCGCGGCTTCGTGCGCGGCGAACGCATCTACAATCTCATCGCCGACACCATCGGCCCGGATATCACTTTTGCCGATCTCGACCTACCGCTGAAAATGGTTGCCACTGATGTTGTAACCGGCTGCGAAGTGATCCTCGATCAGGGCAAGGTCGTGGATGCCGTCCGCGCCACAATATCCATACCCTTTGTCTTCAAGCCTGTGGAGCAAGCAAACATGACCCTTGTCGACGGCGGCATTTTGAACAACGTGCCCACGGACGTGGCGCGCAAGATGGGCGCGGATATCGTGATCGCCGTGGACGTCATGCCTGATTTCAGCCTGAACACCCCTGGCCAAACCCTTATCGAACAACCCATCGATCCCCCCTCCCTACCCAACTTCTTGCAGGAAACCTTCCATGTGGTGTACATCATGATCAGCGCCATGACTCGGCTCAAGTTGGAGGCTTATCCTCCGGATATCCTCCTGCGCCCGGCAATCGCGCCGGAGATCGATCTACTGCTTGGCTACGATCGCGCTGAGGAAGTCATCACCGCCGGGGAGCAGGCTGCCTTGCAGGCGATGGACGCCATTCAGGGGCTGCTGTCATGACCCTTGGGTTGCAGATCCCCCGGCTGATCGTAAGAAAGCTTGCTAAAGCAGGCTAATATCCTCAATAGATCTAATATCAGTTAGGGCCAGTAGGCTTTCAGCCTACTTTGGCGGGTCAGACGGTGGTTGGCAACCACCGGTCCGCGGTCAACCATCAGCGCGTTTATTGTATGCGCCTAAGGCCAGCAGCACCGCCCCCCAGCGGGCCACGTCCGCCTCTCGTGGCGCGGCAATGACCTTATCCGCGGCCAGCATCCGCGCCGCCAGATCCGACTGCTCACGCATGCGCGCCAGACTCTCGTAAATGGGAGTCAAAAAAGCCTCACCGGCATTCAACACACCGCCGCCCAGGACCACTTTATCGACGTCGTAAGCCATGACCAGCAGCTGCACCGCCCGAGCCACACCCTCGGCCGCATAGGCAATCGCCGCCAACGCCGTGGGATCGCCCTGTTCGGCGGCTAAAAACACACTTTCGGCCGTTCCATCACCGTCCTTATAATGGCGAGCAATTGCCGGTCCGGCTGAAATCGCTTCAAAGCAGCCGTGAAGCCCGCAGCGGCAGAGCGGGCCGTCAGGTTCGAAGATCACGTGGCCGATCTCACCGGCCATGCCCTGAGTCCCGCGATAAATGCGGCCGTCTACCACCAAGCCGGCCGATATACCGGTGCCGATGCTCAGGTATGCCATGTAGTGCACCGGGGTCTGCTCATTCAGCCAGCGGTAGGCGCCTAGTGAAGCCGCGCGCACGTCATTTTCCAGGGCCACGGAGACGCCCAGTCGTTCCGCCAGCGCCGGGCCAAGTGGGTATTTTTCCAGGTTGAGATTGACCGCCAGGCGCACCATACCCGTGTTGGGATCGACCATGCCCGGAACCCCCGCCCCAACAGCCAGTAGATCGGCCGTCGTTCGCCCGCAGTCTGCCAATGTCTGCACAACCGCGTTATAAATGCCGTCTACAAGCGCCTCTGGGCTGCTGACGACAGTCGGCGCAGCCCCCCGCCCGATAACATTCAGCACCCGGTCGACAATCAAAACGGCCGTTTTCGTCCCTCCAATATCCAACCCCACAAACAAACCGGGTCCCAGGTTCTCATTCTCCGAAATGTTTTCAGGTGTGTGCATTGATCTGTTTTCGGTGTCCAGTGTCATTGTTGGTTCAATCAATTCCCAAAAGTTTCCGGCGTGGCTTGATAAATTCTTTACACTTTGTAAATTCAATTTACAAACTAAATTCAGTATACGGTTTTCCCATCACCCTGTCAAGCGTCTTGTGAACCAGGAGCAATGCATGGATTGGTTTTTCCTTCCATAGCCCGTATCGCCCACCTGCTCTAAAATAGGGAGCCATGACACGCGACCAGATAACCATCCGCTACAGCCCGTTTCTGTTTCTGAAACGGCTGGTAATTATTCAAGCTTTCTTCGCTTTTCTACCCTTTATTTTAGCCCTGATTATCTCCTTATTCGTCAGCGATCTGGCCACGGTTTATGATCGCCTGGCCATCTCGCGCTCGATATCCTTTGAATTTCTCTTGACCATCCTCAGCACCGGCTTGCAGCTGCTGATCCTCTTTTTGGCCTTCGTCACCTGGTACTATCCCGTCTATGTCGCCGATAGCGAGCGCATCACCCACAACCGCGGCAGCTTTCTGGGCAAGGTGCACCTGGCCAACACCCCGGCGATCACCAACATCGAGGTCCGCCAGGGCTGGCTGGCCGAGCGCATGGGCTACGGCTCGCTGCGCATCACGACCTCCGATGCCGCGGGAACGGCCGTCATCCGCGATATTCCCGATCCACAGCACCACATGAACCTGATCTGGGATTTGGTGCAGCCTGAAATAAAAGCTAGTCAGGATTTCAGCGCCGCCTCACCGAAGGAGTTAATCAGCGCCGGAGAAGGGCAGTATGTGGAGTTTAAGTCGAGCCTGATGTGGGACTACCGCCAGCAGCGGGTGAACAAAGACCTTTACCTGCCGGTGATGAAAAACGCTGCTGCTTTTATGAATGCCAACGGCGGTTTCGTGGTCATCGGCGTGGACGACGACGGCCGTATTTTAGGCCTCGAACCCGACTTGCAATCCCTGCACAAAAAGGACACCGACGGATTTGAAAACACCTTCAACAACGCCTTCAACAAAATGATCGGCGTGGAGTACCGCCAGTTTGTGGATGTCGTCTTTCCTGAAATCGAGCAGGAAACGATCTGCCTGCTGCGCATACGGCCGTCTGACGCCCCCGTCTTTCTAATCAACAAAGGGGAAGAAAGCTTCTACATCCGCGCCGGCAACGCCAGCCAACCCCTCTCCATCAGCCAGGCCGCGCGTTATATCTCGCGCAGGTATAATGAGGAGGAATAACCAAGTATTTCAGTTTTTCAGTAGATCAGTTGATCAGTTTCTGACTAACTGAAAAACTGAAATACTGACCAACTTCAAAGGAATCCCATGTTCTTCAATTTACCTAACCACCAATTCCAATGGCTAAACGAGCCCTCAACCTACTTCTTCAGGGACGGGAGCCTGTCGATTACCACCGACCCCAACACCGACTACTGGCAGCGCACGCATTATGGTTTTCGCAACGACAACGGACATGCCCTGTTGACGCCACTGGCCGGCGACTTCTCCATGCGCACCCACGTCAGCTTCCGACCCCAGGGTCGTTATGACCAATGCGGCCTGCTGGTGCGCATCGACCCCGAAAACTGGATCAAGCTCTCCACGGAATACGAAAACGCCAACATCTCCATGCTCGGTTCCGTGGTCACCAACCTGGGCTACTCCGATTGGGCAACGACGGAATTAGACGCCGATCCCGGCCAGGCCTGGTACCAGATCAGCAAAAACGGAGCGGACTATCTTTTGCAGGTTTCCTTCGACGGCGAAACCTGGCAGCAGCTGCGCATCGCCCATCTGCACCTGCCGGTGGAGAGCGTCCTCGCCGGCGTCTATGCTTGCAGCCCCCTGGTCGGCCGTTTCACCTGCACTTTTGACTATCTCACCATCGGCGAAAATAGCTGGTCGCCCGGCTAAGACCGGCGCCCTCATGGTCCATCCAGAGCGCTCCCAGTTCCTGGCCGGCATTCGCGCCGAGCT